>PJUJ01000105.1_pt1 | contig 73815 bp, 54 predicted proteins | sample 1512321 | NCBI WGS metagenome assembly PJUJ01 (sample SAMN08177669, study PRJNA422409) | Feces metagenome, whole genome shotgun sequencing project. | isolation source: Chicken feces enriched on filter paper: beechwood xylan treatment | host: Gallus gallus | place: USA: Madison | collected 2015-01-15 | reverse complement strand
ATTGATTGTGACGATTTAAAGTATAAATCAATACAAGTCTTCTTAAATGTTAAATTGTATTTTACTTTTCTTTCCATAAAAAATGCCCCCAGAAAGTGTCTAACTTTTTGGGGGCAGTGCAAATGGTTCCCTTTAATATTTTTTTTCTTTCCTGTAACTATATAATCCTTATATAGTTAATCTCTTCATTCCTTTGTTTTCTTTCTGTATTTTTTTTATACCTTTGCGAATCTTGGTAAATATTTTTATCATTACATCGTAATAAAAACATAAACTATATCAAATTAATAGACGAATAAGAAAATGCAGAGCAAAGGGCTGATTAAATTTTTGGTAGCCGTATTGACAGTAGCCTGTCTCTACGCGTTATCATTTACATTTGTTACTAGGAAAGTAGAGCGAGATGCTGAAGCTTACGCAGGTGGCGACATTGCCAAAGAAAAAGCGTATTTGGATTCTATCGCTGGAGAAGTAGTGTATAATTTAGGCGTAGCTAAATTTACCTACAGAGAATGTAAAGCACAAGAGTTGCCTTTGGGTCTTGACCTTAAAGGCGGTATGAACGTAACAATGGAAATTTCATTGGATGAGTTGATTCGTAACTTAGCGAACAATCCTAAAGATGAAAAATTCAACAATGCGTTAACTACAGCAATTCAAAAAAGTAAATCAACTAATACTTCTATTGTTGATCTATTTATAAACGAATATAAAGCAAGTGGTGCTTCTGCAACATTAGCTTCATTCTTTGCTACTAAAGATAATTCAAACTTTATTTCTAACAACAGCTCAGAAGCTGACGTAAAGAAATTCTTACAAGTAGAAGCAGATAATGCTATCCAAAATTCATTTAAAGTATTACGTACACGTATTGACAAATTTGGTGTAGCATCTCCAAATATTCAAATTCAACAAGGAACTAACCGTATCTTAATCGAATTACCAGGCGTAAACGACGCGGATCGTGTTCGTAAATTGTTACAAGGATCTGCTAAGCTAGAATTCTACGAAACTCATGACAACGGTCAGATTTATCCTCTTTTAGATAATATCAATAGAACTTTAGCTTCTTCATTAAAATCTACTGAGAATACAGTAGCTAAAGCTGATACAGCAACATCGGATACGACTAAGAAAGAAAATTTATTAGCGAACTTAGGTGGTAACAAAGCTGCTAAAACAGATTCATCTGCTGCAGTAGCAAACATGGCTGCTCAAAATCCATTATTCAGCGTGTTGATGCCATCGATTTACCAAACTCCTGATGGTCAACAACAGTTAGCTCCAGGTGCACAAGTAGGTATCGCTGCTTTGAAAGATACAGCTAAAGTAAACGCTTATTTTGAAAGACCTGAAATCAAAGCGTTAATCCCTGCTAACGTAAAATTATTGTGGGCAGTAAAACCTGAGCAAAGTGCTAACTTATTATCGTTATATGCTATCAAAGTTGGCGCTGGAGAGACAGGTTCAGTATTATCTGGAGATGTAATTACAGATGCCAGAGATGAGTTTGATCCTCAAACTAACTCTCCTGTAGTAAGTATGAAAATGAACTCATATGGTGCTAAAGAATGGAGAAGAGTTACGGCTAAAGCATCTCAAAAGAAAGAAGCTATCGCTATCGTATTAGATAATGTAGTATACTCTGCCCCTACTGTACAATCAGAAATCGCAGGTGGTAACTCATCAATTTCGGGTAACTTCACTATTGAAGATACAAAAGACTTAGCTAACGTATTAAAATCAGGACGTCTTCCGACTACTGCTAAAATCGTTGAAGAAGCTATCGTAGGACCTTCTTTAGGTCAAGCGGCTATCGACGCTGGTTTGAATTCATCATTAATCGCTGTTGTAGTTGTAATGTTGTTCATGGTAGCGTACTACAACAAAGCGGGGTGGGCTGCAAACATTGCCGTTATATTCAACGTATTTTTCTTATTAGGAATCTTAGCATCCTTGAATGCGGTATTGACTCTCCCTGGTATTGCAGGTATCGTTTTGACAATGGGTACAGCCGTAGATGCTAACGTACTTATTAACGAACGTATTCGTGAAGAAATCCGTGGAGGTAAAAGTATTCGTCAAGCTATTGCAGATGGTTACAAGCACGCTTTACCATCTATCTTAGATGGTCAGATTACGACTTTCTTAGTAGGTGTGGTATTATTCTTCTTCGGATCAGGACCTATCTTAGGTTTCGCTACTACCTTGATGGTTGGTATTATTACATCATTATTTACATCAATCTTTATCTCGCGTTTGATTTTCGAATTCATGTTAGAGCGTGATATGAAGATCAATGTTTCTTTCCCTTGGTCTGCAAACACTTTATTGGGTGCGAATTTCCAATTCATCAAAAAACGTAAAATATTCTATACTATTTCATTAATTGCTGTTGCTATTTCATTTATATCAATCTTCACTAAAGGGTTTAGTTTAGGTGTTGACTTCCAAGGAGGTCGTACATATACTGTACGTTATGAGCAACCAGTAAATTTGGAAGAAGTTCGTAAAAACTTAGATGAAGTCTTTCAATCTACGACAGAAGTAAAAACTTTTGGTAGTGCAAATCAAGTTCGTGTAACAACGACTTACCATATCCAAGAAACTTCGGATGAAGCAGATGCTGAAGTATTAGCGAAATTGAATTCTGGATTAGAAAAAGTTTCAGGTAATAAATACGAAATCTTATCTTCTCAAAAAGTTGGTCCTTCTATCGCTTCAGATATTACTGATAGAGCGGCTTGGTCAGCAATTATCTCTATATTAATTATTGCTGTTTATATTTTTGTACGTTTCCACAAATGGCAATATTCAGTAGGTGCTGCTGTTGCAACTATTCACGATGGTATTATCTTGTTAGGTTTATTCTCTTTATTAGATGGAATAGTACCTTTCTCATTAGATATAGACCAACACTTTGTAGCTGCATTCTTAACGGTATTGGGCTACTCTGTAAATGACACCGTGGTTGTATTTGACCGTATCCGTGAGGATATCAGCAAAGCTGTAGGATCAAATAAGAGCTTTGGTGAAATCGTAAACCATGCAATCAATACTACGTTATCACGTACGATCATTACATCTTTAACAATTATCTTCGTATTAGTGGTGTTGTTTATTTTCGGTGGTGAGGTAATCAGAGGATTTGCGTTTGCAATCTTAGTAGGTATCGTAGTTGGTACTTATTCATCTATTATCTTGGCTTCACCTGTTGTTTACGATTTAGGTAAAAACAACAACAGTATATCTAAACCAAAAGCTGTAGAACCAAAAGTTGTTACTCCATAATTTTAACAACTTCAAAAATAAAACTAAGGGCTATCCATTTGGATAGCCTTTTTCGTTTATCACAAATTCATCATAAATAGATAGTTTTCCTGAAGACCGTGTTATTTTTTATAGATTTGTGTAAAGAACTATTTATATGAAAAAAATGATGATCTCAACTCTAATATTAAGTACTATTCTTGGATTTTCGAGTTGTTCTAATTCTACTAACAATACGAATACAGCTACTGAAGTAGAAAATCATGAAGGCCATGATCACAGTGGACACGATCATAGCACACACAGTCCTGAAGCCACTACAGCAGAAGCGCAACAACAGACAGTAGAGGAATTATCTCAAAAAGCCCCAGCTCCTGTCTTGCCAGAATTCACCTTCTATAAAGTAAAATCAGGCATCAGCTATACACAGCAGGACATTCCAAAGGGCAAAAAATCAGCTTTCATATTATTCGATCCAAGCTGTGGCCATTGTCAATTGGAAGCAGGACAAATCGCTAAAAATTACGCCAAGCTTAAAAATATAAATATCTATTTCGTTTCGATGAATGATCCAGCATTGATGGCAAATTTCTTAGAAACTTTTGGAAAAGAATTGGTTGGCAAGCCAAATGTTGAAGTGTTATACGACAAAAACCAAGATTTCATCCAAAAAATTCACGTTCCTAAGCAATTCCCAGCTAACTATGTTTACACAGCTGAAGGAAAATTACAGTCTTATTGGGATGGTGATCGCAAAATCGAAGAAATCATAAAAGAATACACAAAATAAAATCAATGAAAATAGCAATAAATGGTTTTGGTCGAATTGGAAGACACACGCTTCGCAATTTGCTAAAGCGAAATTTAGAAAATATTGATGTCGTTGCTATTAATGATTTAACAAGTACATCTACCTTAGCTCATCTATTCAAGTATGATTCAGTGCATGGGCCTTTCGAAGGGAAAGTGACCTTTGATGAAAAATACCTGTATATTAATGAGCATAAAATTTTAGTACCCCAGGAGAAAAATCCTGCGGATCTACCTTGGGGAAATTTGAATATTGATGTTGTTGTAGAGTCCACCGGGCATTTTACAACAAAAGAAAAAGCATCACAACATTTGGAGGCTGGAGCTAAACAAGTCATAATTTCAGCACCATCTCCAGATAAGGAAGTACCAACAGTCGTATTAGGCATTAATGACCAAGATTTCGATTGGAATACTCCCCTATTTTCAAATGCTTCTTGTACAACCAACAATGTAGCACCTTTAGTAAAGATTTTAGATGAAAACTGGGTTATCAATGACGGCTATATTACGACGGTTCACTCCATGACAGGTGATCAGAATTTACATGATGCTCCTCACCGTGATTTGCGTAGAGCACGTGCTGCATCTTCTTCTATCATTCCTACGACTACAGGAGCTGCTAAAGCTATTACCAATGTATTTCCGCATTTAGAAGGTAAATTAGGTGGAGCAGGTATCCGAGTACCGGTTTTGAATGGTTCTTTGACGGATTTTACCTGTACATTGAGTAAAGAAACTACGGTAGAAGAAATCAACAAAAAATTCAAAGTTGCTGCTGCGAACGAACTAAAACAGGTACTTTATTATACAGAAGACCCCATAGTTTCTGTGGATATTATTAACAATCCATATTCTTGTGTCTTTGATGCGCAGTTAACATCTATTGTAGGTGGTTTGGTAAAAGTAGTGGGTTGGTACGATAATGAATTTGGATATTCTAACCGTCTTGTGGATATTTTAGAGAAATTAAGCAAAAGATGATACGTTTTATTTCTGCAGAGCAAACACTCCCTTTGCGCTCTTTAGTCTTACGAAACGGATTTCCAGAGGCAGAATGTATGTTTGATCATGATACATTACCCACAACCTTCCATCTAGGATATTATAACGAAGAAATTGAGTTAACTTGCATCTTAACTTGTATGAAGGAAAATCACGGTAAACTTCCGAAAGATGCTTATCGTCTTCGTGGAATGGCTACACATCCCGATCATAGACGCAAAGGCTATGCTGCTGAATTGCTGAATGCTTGTATCTCACATCTTCAAAATCAATTGGGTATAGCATACCTATGGTTCAATGCACGCACAATAGCATTTCCTTTCTATGAAGCTTTAGGATTCGAATTTATGTCCGATGAGTTTGATATTCCAGGCATCGGTCCTCATCGTGAAATGTTTAAATATATTGGATAAACAAAAAAGTCATTTCATTGGAAATGACTTTTTTGTTTACATCTCCCCTTCCACGCCTAAGCCGAATAAAGCGAAATCATATTTTACAGGATCCGATTCATCCAATTGATACAAATTTTCCGATAATTCAACAGCAGCCTTCCATTGCAATTTCTCCAATGTTATTAAATGGAATTTACGTGCTACACGCTCTACATGTACATCACAAGGACATATCAATTGGGATGGCGCAATTCTATTCCATATTCCAAAATCTACGCCCTTATCATCCTGGCGAACCATCCAGCGCAAAAACATATTTAATCGCTTACATGTGGACTTTTGAGCAGGTGAACTCACATGTTTTCTCGTCCGTAATGGAAAATCTGGTAGCGAAAAGAAATAGAGTTTGAATTCATTTAAAGACTTTTCTATCGAAATTTCTGATGGTTTCAAATTTTCCTGCCCTATTAGAAAAGCGTCTTCCAAGGAATCAAAACGGCTGTAGTGATAACGAAAGAATTCTACAAAATAAAGCAGATCCGTATCATTGAACGTACGATGTTTAAAGCCCAACAAAGATCTCAAATCTTCCTCCTTGTGATTCATAATAAAATCATATGGACTTCCGCCCATTCGCTCGATCAACTCCTTACACTTATTAATAATGGTTTTTCGTTGTCCCCAAGCTAATATCGATGCGATAAAGCCCATAATTTCTATATCCTGCTTTTTAGTAAAAAGATGCGGGATACAAATCGGATCATTGGGTATAAAATTCGGTTGATTATATTCCTCAACCTTGCTATCCAAAAATTCTTTAAGATTAAAATCTGACATTTTATTTTACTAAAGCCACTTCAAATATATGTCCATTTCGCTGACCATGCTCTTGATTTCGCATTTGTAACTGACCTTCATAGCAAAGTTGCTTTAATCGTTCTATTAAAAAATAATCACCTATTCCATTAGAATTATATCCATTATACATATTACCAATGGTTAATCCAATTACTTTGAAGGAAAACTGAAATTCAGGAGTACAATGCGCTATTAATATATCATCAAAATATGTAATATTTGATTCTTCTATCTCATTTTGATTATTTAAAATTCTCAAATTGGAGTTGTTTCTTAAATACTTCTCCCAACTTTTTTCAAAAAATAGCTTTTCATTATTAGTTATTAATCTAAAATATTGTTTTGCAAGCTGTATGTTTTCCGATGTACAGACATACAATGAAAACAATTTTGCATCATATCCATTATGGTTATTAAAAGAAATATTTTCCCAATCGACTGTGTAAATAGAGATTTTTTTATCCTTCAAAAAATTTAATGTAGCTGCTTTCCATATGTATTCATTACCATCATCACCTAGCCACATATAAACAGTATCTAATGAAGTTATCTCACTTAGTTTGTCAGCGAGTTCCTTGCTTTTTATCTCTCTGTGATAGTAAGAATCAGGTTCTTGAAAAAATTCTTCAAACCAATTAATACGTTCATTAATTCCTTTTAATGTCTTTAAATCATACAAAGGACCTAATACTAATGTATCTAATAAAGTAATTAATTTAATATTCTCATTTGATAAATCAATAACATCGCTTATCATTAAATTATTTAATGAATTTTCGCCATAAACGATATGATATTCTTTTACCATATTATTAGTTTAAAAGGTTACAGGGGAGGAATGCTTAAAACTATATTTTAATTCCTTAATAATAAGACTTCCATCAACTATTTTTTGGAAAGAATTCTCAGAATTGAATGATAAGGGTAAGTCAAAACCATATTTTTTAGCGGATGCTAAAATTACATCCCTTTTAGAAGGATGTTCTGGTGCTACAAGGTTATAAATTGGATAATGTAGATGTGAGTCAAATCCCTTTGTGATTAACGCCACTACATCATCTACGTGAATAAAATTCGCCGGTTGATCGCCTGTCATACAGATACGATTAGCAAAATACTTGGCAAAAATTCTATTCTTTCCAAATAATCCTCCAAGACGGTAAATATGAGAATTTGTCAACTCTACCTTTTGCTCTGCGACTAACAACCTCTCATTCAAATCTTCAGTATAGTCTTCTGTGAAAACACCATCCTGATCCGGATAGATCCCTATAGAACTCAAATAGATTTGCTTTCGAAATTTTAGGTTATCGATGTATTGTCGAACATGTTCAAAACGATTAGATATTTCATCTACAGAATTCTTAGAACTGGCAGGAACACTGTTTAAAATATAATCAAAGGTAGTGGGGAATTCAGAATTAGAATCTTTCAAATCAAAATTAACTACCGCAACATGCAAACCTAATGCAGAAAGGTAATTCTTCTTCTCCTGCGAAGTACATGTAGCGAAGACTTGCCAACCTTTCTCGACATAATATTTTGCCACCTCTTTTCCTACCCAACCACAACCTAAAATCAATATTCTCATCTAGCTAATTTAAACAAAAAGAGCAAAGAAATAATCTTTGCTCTCCGGATATGAAATTTTGAATTTTTATTTAATAAAAATTAATATGCTTTTGCGAATAATACTCTGCCTTTCGAAGGCTTACCCGTAAAGATACAAACGCCATCTTCCTCTGCGAAGTCTAAAGGAATACAACGTGTAGTAGCTTTGGTCTCTTCTTTCACACGTTTCTCTGTTTCAGGTGTTCCATCCCAATGACAAGAAACAAAACCACCTTTATTTTCTAATACATCTTTAAATTCTTCGTAAGAATTTACTTCTGTAATATGAGAATCACGGAAATTTAACGCTTTTTGGAAGATATTATCTTGGATTTCATCCAACAAGGTTACGATATGATTACCTAAACCTTCTTGTGAAACAGTTTCTTTAGTTTGTGTATCACGACGCGCTAATTCTACTGTACCATTTTGCATATCGCGTGCCCCGATAGCTACGCGCAAAGGCACACCTTTCAATTCCCATTCCGCGAATTTGAAACCTGGACGTTGTGTTTCGCGGTCATCGTATTTCACAGAAATACCTTGCGCTTTCAACTCTGTATTCAATTTATCAACAAAAGCATCTATGTTTGCTTTTTCTTCTGATGTTTTGAAAATCGGCACGATTACAACTTGAATTGGAGCCAATTTCGGAGGTAATACCAAACCTTGGTCATCTGAGTGCGCCATAATCAATGCGCCCATCAAACGTGTAGAAACGCCCCAAGAGGTAGCCCATACGTACTCTTGCTTACCTTCTTTCGAAGTAAATTTCACATCAAAAGCTTTAGCAAAATTTTGACCTAAGAAATGAGAAGTACCAGCTTGCAACGCTTTACCGTCTTGCATTAACGCTTCGATAGTGTATGTATCCAATGCACCTGCAAATCTTTCTGATTCTGTTTTACGACCACGAATCACTGGAACAGCTAATGTTTTCTCCGCAAACTCCGAATACACATCCAACATTTGCTGTGCTTCTGCAATAGCTTCTTCAGAAGTCGCATGCGCTGTATGCCCCTCTTGCCACAAGAATTCTGCCGTACGTAAGAATAAACGAGTACGCATTTCCCAACGAACCACATTTGCCCATTGGTTTACCAAAATAGGAAGATCGCGGTATGATTCAATCCAGCCTCTGTACGTATTCCAAATAATAGTTTCGGAAGTAGGACGAACGATTAATTCTTCTTCCAATTTGGCTTCTTCATCTACGATAATATTTCCATTACCATCATTTTTTAAACGATAATGTGTCACTACCGCACATTCCGTAGCAAAACCTTCTACGTGAGAGGCTTCTTTGGAGAAAAATGATTTAGGAATAAACAAAGGAAAATATGCATTGCTATGTCCTGTTTCTTTGAAACGCTTATCCAAAATAGCTTGCATACGCTCCCAAATAGCATAACCATAAGGTTTTATCACCATACAACCTCTGACTGCAGAATACTCTGCCAAATCCGCCTTGATAACCAGATCATTATACCATTGTGAATAATCTTCACTACGACTTGTTATTCCTTTACTCATTGCTTAAACTATATCTTATAAATCGGAAAATATATGTTAAAAAAGCACATATTCTCGCGCTGTAAAAATTTATTTATATTTTTGATTAGAGGTATTAAACCTTTGTTAAAATTCGCGTCTAAGATAATAAAAAGACGTTGGATTATCTACAATAACTAGCGATAAAGATATTATGAAAGCGAATAGAATAGTATTAGGTGGTTTAGCATTGACAATAGCCGTGACTATTAGTTCATGTTCGACAAGTAAGCAAATCGCTTACAAAGATGACATGTACAATAATCGTCAGGCGAATGTTGATCAACCTTATCAAAGTCCAGATTATTACTACACGGACGAGCAATATACAGAACAAAACAATGATTACTATGCCGATGAATATTCTGATGAAGAATATTATGAGGATGGATATGAAGATTTAGAATACGCTAATCGTATTAATAGATTTTATTATTCTTCTCCAGGTATGACATATTATGACCCTTACTTTGATCCTTGGTTTGGTTATGGTTATGGAGGTATGGGATTAGGATGGTCTAATTGGGGCTGGGGATCTCGCTGGTCATTAGGCTTTGGATGGGGCTATCCATATGATCGTTTCGGTTATAACTTTGGATGGGGAAATCCTTACTATTCATACGGTTGGGGCTGGGGTAATCCATATTATTATGGTTCGTATTGGGGATATAACTCTTATTACAATCATTGGGGACATCCTTATTACGGATTTGGTAATGTAGGTTATGGAAATGGTTATAGAGTTCGCCCTACTTATACGTCTGTTCGCTCGACAAATCGTGGCTCATACGATTCAAGGGTTAATAATCGATCAACTAACAGAGCAACAGCAGGAACATCCTCTCGCAGTGTAAGTAGAGATGCCAGCGGACGCATAGTGACAGGTTCTAGAGTATCCTCTAGAAGTACTGAAGGTTCATCACGTACTAGCACTACACGTAGAGAAAATGGTACTGTACAAAGAGGTACTTCTTCACGTAGCGTATCAGAAAGATCATCTGGTACTACTGAAAGAGGAACTGTACAAAGAGGTACTTCTTCACGCAGTGTAACACCAGATAGAAATTCTAATTCGGGTAATTCTAGAGGTACTACTATCCAAAGAGGAACTTCAAGTGAAAGAGGTACAACTACAACACCTCCTTCTACTAGATCTACTACTACAGACCGTTCGTCGAGATCATCATCGGATAACACGAATAGATCTACAACAACAAATAGAAGTGTTAGAGAAAGTTCAAGTTCATCTTCTAGCAGTAGCAGAGGAAGTTCATATACACCATCGAGCTCTTCTTCTTCATCTTCTTCTGTAGGAAGTTCTTCAAGAAGTTCTTCTTCATCATTAGGTAGCAGTTCTTCAGGTTCTTCATCAAGAAGCTCGTCTTCTGGATCAAGTTCATCGGGCTCAAGCTCGCGTTCTTCAAGAAGATAACATTAATAAAAATATTTGCCAGCTCTTATGAGCTGGCATTTCTTTAACCTTATTTTGACTAATAATCTCATGAATATTAAAAAAATTATACTTTCTGTTTTTGTGTCTAGCGCTTTTTGGGGATATGCTCAAGCGCAATCCGTGGACGATGCTGTTTCTTTTTCTAAAGATGATAATCCAGCTTCAGCCAGAATCAAAGGTATGGGAAATGTACAAACTTCTCTAGGAGGTGATATTACTGCGGTAAATGGTAATCCTGCAGGTCTTGGATTTTTCAGCCGCTCTGATATAAGCATTACTTTTGACTATTTACAGAACAGCAATAAGGCCGATTTCCTTGGCACTAATTCTAATAGTAATAAAGGAAATTTTGGCGTTTCGCAAGCTGGTGTAGTTTTTAATTTTCCCAATAGAAATCAGATAGCGGGGTATGCAGGCTGGCAAAATTTTAATATGGGAATCAGCTACAATAAAAAGCAGAATTTCAATAATTCAATTATTTACAATGGAATAAATAATGAAACATCCTATGTAAATAATCTTACAGACATCATGGCTGAAGATAAAGGCTTTGAAAATGATTTTTATAATAGTTATCTTGTTGAAAAATTTGCTAATCCAGCAGATGGATACTTCCCTTTAGCAGAAGAAGGCTATGATAAAGATCAAGTTAATGATTTATTAACAAAAGGTTACCATAGTAATACTGCTCTCGCTTTTGGTGCAAACTATAATAATAAATTCTATATCGGAGGTACTTTAGGTTTGTCATTCTTTAAATATGAAAAGAGTAAGATATTTGAAGAAAATGGTTTGACAAAACTTGCAGTAGATGTAGCAAAGGACAACCCAAATTCTGATTTCGCTGACCCGACCTCTGCTGATTATATAAAGTTTGGAGATAAAAGCTATCAACTAATAGATGATTATTCTCAAATTAGTGAAGGTTCAGGTGTTGACTTTAAATTAGGTATGATCTACAAGCCTGCTACCGATTGGAATATTGGCTTAACAATCACCACTCCTACGTTGTTAAGCATCAGCGAAACTACTGACGCCTTTACTGATGTTAGTTTTTTTCCTGATATGGGATCTAATAATTCATTTCACACTTATGAGTCAAAATTGTACTCAAGTGATCAAGATTATAACTTAACTACGCCTTGGAAATTCGCATTAGGCGCTACTAAATTCTTTAATCGAGGATTATTTAGTGCAGAAATGGAATATATAACCTACAATACTACACGATACAGTAATCCTTCAAGATTTAACTCATTCCAAAATATGAATGATATTATCAAGGATGAGCTGCAAGGTGCAGTGAATGTTCGTTTAGGAGGTGAATATTTGATTAATAATATTATCAGTGGACGTGCAGGATTCAACTTTATAGGCAATCCTTACAAATATGCTGAAGAAACTAATGTTAGTGGTAGTGTTGGTCTAGGTTTCAAATTGACGAACACCTTATATGCTGATATAGCTATTGTACATCAAGTTAATTCTTACAGCGCTGCACCTTATGTGTTAAGTGATTTTTGGTACGATAGAGGAAGTTTTGAACCAATCGCAGATTTAAAACTTCAACGCACAAATGCATTGTTTACTATTGGAGCTAAGTTTTAGATAATTTTCAATTTATATCAACGAATAGCGGAGTATTTACTTCGCTATTTTTATTTGGGTTCCTTTGATTCATCCATTAATTATCCTGCATACTTTTAGTAATCTTCTGAATATTCAGGCTATTCGCCATAGCGGAAAAAATACGATGATAAGTTCCTTTTTGATCGTATAAATCATCGTGTGTTCCGTCTTCCACTACCCTACCTTTTTCCATCACAATAATATGAGAAGCGTCAATTATTTGGGAAATGGAATGAGATACGATTACTACTGTACGCCCGACTTTGATCGCATCTAGACTATTTTTAATTTGCTCTGTCGCTATAGCATCCAAATTGGCCGTGGGTTCATCCAAAAATATAATCGGAGGATTTTTCAAAAACATTCTGGCTATTGCAATACGCTGTTGCTGTCCTCCGGATAATAAATGAGCTTCGGAATCATATCCTTTTGGCAATTCCATTATCTGTTCATGGATATACGCTTTCTTCGCAGCTTCCATCACATCTTCAAGGGATGCTGTAATCTTTCCATAGCGGATATTATCCGCAATAGTTCCTTTGAAAATGTGGTTTTTCTGAAGGACCAAGCCAATATTCTCGCGCAAAAATTTTGTATCGTATTCTTTTAAATTCACTCCATCTAAAAAAATATCGCCCGATGTAGGATAGTAAAACTTATCCAAAACATTAATAACGGTACTTTTGCCCGCTCCGCTCAAGCCAACTAAAGCCGTAATCTCATTAGGTTCTATACGCATTGATACATTGTACAAGGCTGGTGTTCCATTGGGATATTCAAAATCTACATGACGCATTTCGATAGCACCAGTAATTTTTGTTGGTCTATAATATCCTGTTAATTCTTTTTGATCGTCAGCCTTTAAAATTTCAAAAAAGCTTTCTGAATATATCAAAGCATCATTCACCTCATCATATATACGATGCAGTTGTCTGATTGGGGCAGAAACATTGTTAAATAACATGATGTGAAACATAATTGCCCCTAGCGTCATTTGCTCATCCAGCACAAAATATGCTGTAAGAATAATTACCAATACGATACCGATCTGCTCCACAAAACTTTTTAGGCTATCGAAAAGGTAACTCGTCTTGCGTGTAGACATTTGATTTTCCGTCATATCGTATTGAATTTTACGATGACGTTCGGCTTCTTCGCCTTCTCGCACAAAGGATTTGATTACCGTGATAGAATCAATAAGATTGATAATTTGATTGCTTTTATTCTCTCTGAAAAACCGCATATTACGACGGAAACCAGATAATTTGGTGGCCTGTAATTGAGAAATATAGAAATAAATAGGAACGGTAATAAGTCCAATAAGACCAACATAAAAGTTGGCCAAAAACATGCATACCAAAGCTACAATAGCTGTCGTAAAAAGCGGTAAAATGTCTATGAAGAAATTCTGCACCAAACGTGTCAATGAACTAATTCCAGCATCAATACGCGTTTGTAATTTACCTGATTCATTGGACTCGGTGGTATAAAATGCCATTCTATAGGTCAGAATCTTCTCGACAATAGTCTGCGAAAAGTCCCGGGCAATCATAATTTTTAATTTCTCCCCATAAAACTTCTGGCCGAATATTACCAGCGAATAAATGATTTCTTTTCCTAACAAGATGGCAGAAATAATCCCTATGATATGCATGCCCTGCTGGAGTGGGGTTTTGTTTACCAACAAATCACTTATTTTATCTACAGTATATTTCAGTACAAATGCATTAATCTGTGCTGCAAATGATCCGATTACTGTCAATCCTAATGCTAGAAAAATTAGATGTTTGTAAGGTTTGACAAACGGAAGGATATTTTTGTATAGGTTTCTTATTGTCATACAATAAGTATAACAACAAAATTTTGTATTTGTTTCCTAATGGTATGCTATTTACATACGATGGTTTGTATTCCCAGAGAATCAAATAATTCTTGGAAAGAAGAAGGTATTTCGTTGCTAATAATAACATCTATATTAGAGAAATCAGCAATTTTACCAAAACTCTTTCTGCTAAATTTACTTGAATCCGCTAGCACAATAACTTGTTGAGCGACTGAAATCATTTTTTGGTTTAACAAAGCTTCTTGCGCACTAGTAGTAGAAATGCCATATTCTAAATCTATACCATCCACACCTAGAAAAAGTTTGGAGCAAAAAAATTGTTCCAGGGTATTAATAGCATATTGACCTGTCACGGAAGAAGAAGTATGTCGAACAGAACCTCCCAACTGAATAACCTCTACATTAGAATGCTTTAAAAGTTCCAAAGTGACATTTAATGCAGACGTAACCACGGTCAAATGACCTTGAGGTATTATCTCGCGCGCAAAAAATTGTGTAGTCGTACCTGATCCAATGATAATGGAATCATTTGGCGTCACAAAATTAGCGGAAGCTTTTGCAATAGCACGTTTTTCTGCCTCATGCAATTTTTCTTTTTCAATAACTGAACGATCTGTCTGATAAGGGTTTTGTTTGGTTACGCCTCCATGTGTCCGATACACCAATCCAGAATCTTCTAAAAATTGTAAATCCTTTCGTATTGTTACGGATGAAACTCCTAAACTTTCACAAAGTTCTACTACCGATATATGTCCTTTAAGGTTTACTTCCCTGATAATGTGTTGATGACGTTCGACGTTATTCATAATGGTCTAATTTATCAATTAATTCTAAAACGAAAGAAAAAGATAAAATATTTTTCATTTTGTTTCGTTTGTTTACGTTTTTTATTAATTTTACGCGATAACCAAAACACAATTACATCTATTCAAAATGAAATTTACTAGAAACGAAGCTATTAGAAGCATTGAAAGCACCCAAGAATGGGACATTACGATTATCGGTGGTGGTGCTACGGGCCTAGGTATAGCAGTTGATGCCGCATCCAGAGGTTATAAAACATTACTTGTCGAGAAGTATGATTTTGCAAAAGGTACATCAAGTAAAAGTACGAAGCTTGTCCACGGAGGAGTTCGTTACTTGGCTAACGGTGATGTAAAATTGGTAATGTCAGCTTTAAAAGAGCGCGGTTTAATTTTCAAAAATGCCCCTCATGTTTCTTTTGTTCAAAGTTTTGTTATCCCTTCGTATGATTTCTTTGGCAAAATGAAATTTTTGATTGGCTTAAAGTTATACGATTGGCTTGCAGGTAAACTTCGTATTGGTAAATCAACCTTATTGAGTAAGTCTGAGGTTATCGAAAAACTACCAAAAGTAAAACAGAAAAACTTAATCGGTGGTATCCAATATTTTGATGGTCAATTTGACGATGCACGTTTAGCATTAAATTTAGGGCAGACTGCTTCAGAACATGGTGCTGTTGTATTAAACTATGCTGAAGCATCAGCTATCTTAAAAGACGACAAGGGTACTGTAACCGGCATTGAATTTATTGATAGAGATACGGATAAGAAATACACCATTAAATCCAAAGCAGTAATTAATGCTACAGGAATTTTTGTGGATGATATTTTGAAATTAGATGTGGCTGCTCATAAAAATTTGGTAAGACCAAGCCAGGGAGCACATATTGTAATTGACAAAAAATTCTTAGGCAATATTGATGCCCTTATGATTCCCGAAACAAGTGATGGTCGTGTACTTTTTGGTGTGCCTTGGCATGACAAAGTCTTATTAGGCACGACGGATACCCCTTTGAATGCACATCAAATTGAGCCTCGCCCTTTGGAAGAAGAGATCCAATTCATTTTGACTACAGCGAATGATTATTTGGACAACGCACCTACCCGTCAAGATGTATTAAGTGTATTCGCTGGTTTAAGACCTTTGGCTGCCCCTACTGATAATGACAGCAACAGTACAAAAGAAATTTCTAGAGATCACAAATTAATCAAAAGTAAATCTGGATTAATCACTATTACAGGTGGTAAATGGACTACCTATCGTAAGATGGCAGAAGAAACTGTAGACTTAGCGATTACAACAGGAAATCTTGCACCAAAAGCTTGTCAAACAACCACACTTCAAATCCATGGTTACTCTACAGAGAGACGTGAGGGACATTGGCAAGTGTACGGTTCAGATACTGAGCAAATCAAAAATTTGGTTAAAGAAACACCTTCATTAGGTAATAGACTACATCCAAATTATGATTTTATCGAAGCAGAAGTAGTTTGGGCAAGCAGAAATGAAATGATTTACAACATTGAAGATTTCTTAGCACGTAGAATTCGTTTTCTTCTTTTAGATGCCAAAGCATCCTTTCTAGCAGCACCTCGAGTGGCCGAATTAATGGCGAACGAACTGCAAAAAGATGAAAATTGGGTTAAAGCACAATTGGAAAATTATAGTGCATTAGTCAAAAACTATACGCTATAACAATAAATAGTAACACTATAAACCAAATTTGATATGAAAAAGGAATACATTCTTTCCTTAGATCAAGGTACTACGAGTTCTCGCGCTATCTTATTCAACCACAATGGGGAGATTGTGGAAGTAGCGCAAAAAGAGTTCAAACAAATCTATCCTAAATCAGGATGGGTAGAGCACGATGCGCAAGAAATCTGGTCTACACAGCTTGCTGTCATGACCGAAGCTATCGCAAAAGCTAATGTAAAACTTGATTCTATAAAAGGAATAGGCATCACCAATCAACGTGAGACGACAATTGTCTGGCATCGCAAAACAGGAAAACCCATTTGTAATGCGATAGTATGGCAAGATCGACGCACGGCAGATTATTGTAAATCAATTGCTGAAAAAGGATTAGACACCTTGATTCAAGAAAAAACAGGTCTTTTAATTGATGCGTATTTTTCTGCTTCTAAGATTAATTGGATTTTAGAAAATGTGGAAGGAGCGCGTCTAATGGCTGAAAATGGTGAATTAGCTTTCGGAACCGTAGATTCTTGGTTAGTATACAATTTGACAAATGGTGAAAAACATGTTACTGATGTAACTAATGCTTCAAGAACATTACTTCTTAATATACATACTTTAGATTGGGATCAAGAGTTACTAGATATTTTTGATATCCCAAAATCGATGTTACCAACAGTAGCAAGCAGTTCTGAACTTTACGGTCATACTTCATTGGAAATTGGCAATGTAAATATTCCGATAGCGGGTATTGCAGGAGACCAACAAGCTGCGCTTTTTGGTCAGTTATGTACAAAAGAAGGTATGGCTAAAAATACTTATGGAACAGGTTGTTTTCTGTTAATGAATATTGGCAGTAAGCCTGTAATTTCAAAAAACAAATTGGTCACTACAGTTGCTTGGAAAATTGGCAAGGAAGTAAATTATGCCTTAGAGGGCAGTATTTTCATTGGTGGAGCTGTTGTACAATGGTTAAGGGATGAATTAGGCATTATCAAAAAATCATCTGAGGTAGAAGCTTTGGCAACGAGTGTTCCGGATACCAATGGAGTCTATCTAGTTCCTGCATTCTCGGGATTAGGTGCACCACACTGGAATGCTAACGCACGTGGAACTATCGTCGGTCTTTCAAGAGGTTCAAAAGACGCACATATTGCACGTGCAGCTTTGGAAAGCATCGCTTATCAGACTTATGATATTTTGAAAGCCATGGAAAACGATTCGGAAAACCAAATCCAGGAATTGCGTGTGGACGGTGGCGCTACCAACAATAACTTCTTGATGCAATTTCAAGCCGATATTGTACAAACCAAAGTTATTCGTCCAGCTATCACGGAAACTACAGCAATGGGTGCCGCATTCTTGGCGGGACTAGCAGTAGGATTTTGGAGTGATATTGATGAATTAAAATCTCTGTGGAAAGAAGATAAGGCTTTCGAAGCTAAATCAGAAGAAGGTTCGAATAAAGAGCTGTTGCGTGAATGGAAAAGAGCAACTGAAACAGCAAAATTCTGGGCTAACTATAAAGACTAAAAAATTATAACTAATAAACTACTATTATGACACCTTTATTAGCTGAATTTATTGGAACAGCTGTATTAATCCTTCTGGGAGGTGGAGTTGTAGCCAATGTCCTTCTAAAAGGAACAAATGGCAACAATTCTGGCTGGATTGTGATTAGTACTGCTTGGGCTTTAGCTGTTTTCGTAGGCGTTACGATTGCAGGCCCCTATAGCGGAGCACATTTGAACTGCGCTGTTAGTTTATCGGTATTAATCATGGGCGAAATGAGTTTGATGACAGCATTAGGCTATATGGCTGCGCAATTAGCAGGTGCTATGCTTGGTTCTTTTTGCGTTTGGGCATTCTACAAAGATCATTTTGACCAAACAGAAGATGCTGGCGCTAAACAAGCAGTATTCTGCACTTCTCCTGCAATCAAAAACTTACCTCGCAATTTGCTAAGTGAGACACTAGCGACTTTTGTTCTAATTTTCACTATTCTGCATTTTAAGGATGCCACTTTGAATTCCACCACACCTATTGGCTTAGGCTCTATTGGTGCACTACCAGTGGCTTTTCTTGTTTGGGCAATAGGACTTTCATTAGGAGGAACAACGGGATATGCGATCAATCCAGCGAGAGATTTGGGACCGCGCATTGTTCATGCATTAGTACCCATTAAAAACAAAGCGTCATTTAATGCGGAATATGCATGGGTTCCAGTATTGGGGCCAATGATAGGCGCAGCATTAGCAGCATTACTATATCTTGTCATACATTAATGATAAACATATATAGATAAATTAAGAAAAGAAACATAACCAACAATTAGCTTAATATAAGTTTAACATCGACTTAATTTAAGCTTTGCAAATTAGCAACGAATTAATCATACTCCTATGTTAAATAAAATAAAATGGGGAAATGGAGATAGACCATTTCAGACCAAACTTGTTTGGCTTGCACTTATTTCTAGCCCATTTGTGGGAAATGCATTTGCCTATGAAAAGACACCTACAGATGCATGGGTATTACAGCAGACCATAAAAATAGGTGGTAAAGTTTTAGATTCTAAAACCAATCAGCCCCTATCTAATGTTTCTATTCAGGTGAACGGAAAAGCCGTGACATCATCTAAAGTAGATGGTACATTCACTTTAGATGTTCCTACAGGAGCAGAGGTAAGATTTAATCTTATTGGATATGAATCTTATACTCAAAAGTATAGTACAGCGAACAGTAACATTACTATCCGATTAACCGAATCTTCTCAAGATATCGACGAGGTTGTTGTTACGGCGTTAGGAATCAAAAGAGAACAAAAGGCTCTTGGTTATTCCGTTAGTACGGTTTCAGGAGAACAATTAACTGATGCGATATCTAACAACTGGTCAGATGCCTTAGTCGGAAAAGTAGCAGGTTTGAATGTTACGAAATCCAATGGAGGTCCTTTAGGATCAAATGAAATCGTATTGCGAGGCGAAACTTCGTTTTCAGGTGACAACAGTGCACTTATCGTGATTGATGGTGTTGTCATGGAAGCTGGTAAAAGAATGACTACTACTGGTCAATCCAATTATTTAGCAGACGATTCTCCTGTTGACTTTGGTTCGTCATTAGCAGACATCAATCCAGATGATATAGAATCCATAACAGTATTAAAAGGTCCTGCGGCATCCGCATTATATGGTTATCGTGGTGCAAATGGAGCTTTGATTATTACGACAAAACAAGGCAAAAAAGGTGGTGGATTTGGTGTTTCTGTAAACTCCAATACTACTTTTGGAACTATTAACCGTTGGCCAGATTATCAATATGAATACGGACAAGGTGATATTGGTCAAGACCTCTACTACTCGTATGGACAAACAGATGATGGATCATCTACATTTAGTACTTCTTCGGCATGGGGTCCGAAATTTGATGGACAAATGTTCTACCAATATGATCCAGAATATTATAGAATAGCTCCACCAAATCGTACATTGTGGCAAGCTTATCCAAACAATAGAAAAGATTTATTTACGACAGATGTTACTGCGACAAATAGTATCAGCATCTCGGGTTCGACAGATAAAACATCTGCTCGTTTCGCTTATACTAACGTTTATAATTCTTGGATTATTCCAAACATGGGATATAACCGGAACTCCATAGCGGGTAACTTAACAAACCAACTTACAGAGAAGTTATCATTCTCTACCAAAATTAATTACAACCACCGTGGATCTGACAACTTACCTAACTCGGGTTATAACAACCAAAGTTATATGTATTTTGTTCGTGGTATTACTCCAAACATGGATTCCAAATGGTTTGAAGATAACTGGAGACCAAATAGATATGGTATTGAACAAACAACGCCATTCTCTAACTTATTGGATAATCCAAAAACCATGTCTTATGACATGATTAACTCCCAAAACAAACATCAAGTTATTGGTAATATTCAAGCGGACTACAAATTCACTTCCGAACTGAGTTTGATGCTTCGTGGTGGTCTAGACTTTTCTTACGATCAACGTACGCAGTCAAGACCTTTTGACACGTACAAATATGCTTTTGGTTACTACCGTGAACAGGGTGTCTACAACCAAGAAGTGAATGCGGATTTCCTTTTCACTTACAACAATCAGAGAAATGAGGATTTCAAATTTGGCGGAAACTTCGGTGGAGCGATGTTAGTAAACGTGTATGATAGAGAAGATGGCTGGACAAGATCATTAAGTGTTCCTAACGAATATAATTTCTCTAATTCCGCTACAACGGTTACATACTCTCCATATTTGTCTAAATATGCTGTTAACAGTTTGTACGGAATGGGTAATGCCAGTTATAAAGATGTAGTCTTCTTAGATGCTACATTACGTACGGACTGGGCTAGTACTTTAGCTTCTCCTAAAAAAGGAAATGTTAAGCCTTTCTTCTACCCTTCAGTAAATGCCAGTGTGGTATTGTCGGATGTATTTGAACTTCCTCAAAATATCAGTTTCTGGAAATTTAGAGCGAGTGCAGCCGCAGTCGGAGGTGGTGGTAAACGCCCATACTTAAATAGTTACACCTACCCTCGCGAAACCAACTTCCCAGGTGGTGCATCCAACCCTACATCTATTCCAGATGAAGAATTAACATTCGAAAATAAAATTTCGTACGAATTAGGGACTGAATTTAGAATGTTTAAAAACCGTGCTAAAATAGATGTAACAGTTTATAAAGGATTCAATGTAAATCAAATCATCGAAACGCCTATCGATCCATCATCGGGCTATAGAAACCAAATCATCAATGGTGGTAAGGTAAGTAATAAAGGTCTTGAAATTGAATTGAACGGCGATATCATTAAAAATTCTCAAGGATTTGGTTGGTCATTATTCGGTAATTACACAGCTTTTGATACTAAAATCGAAGAATTGCCAGTGATGGACGAAGATAAACCATTAGTATTATCTACTATTTACGGAAGCCGTGGTACTGTAGAAGCAAGACTAGGCGGACGTTTTGGTGATATGTACGGATTGGGTTACTTACGTAGTCCTGAGGGTCAAATAGTATACAGTTCAGGATTGCCTGTGTATACTGACGATGTTATTTACATCGGAAATCCGAATGCAAGACAAAAATTTGGTATCGGTACTACATTAAGCTACAAAAACCTAAGATTCAACGTTTTATTTGATGGTCAGTTCGGTGGTGTTGGTTACTCTTTGACACATGCGGTACTTATGGAAGAAGGTAAATTAAGAAAAACTATTCCAGGAAGATATAACGGAATTATTGGTAATGGTGTAATCGAAAATGCTGACGGTACGTATTCTCCAAATAATGTTGTGGTTGCTGCAGGAGATTATTACCGTACCCATTTCAACAGAGATAACATTGAATCAAATACATTTTCTACCGACTTCGTTAAGTTAAGAGAAGCACGTTTGGATTATTCTTTACCAAAAGACGTATTGAGCAAGTTAAAAGCTAGCAAAGTGACTGTAGGTATTTATGGACGTGATCTTCTTGTATTTAGTAACTGGCCTGCGTTTGATCCTGAATTTGGATCATTAAATGCAAGTGGTGTGGAAAAAGGTGGTGAGATAGCTCAATTCCCTTCAACACGCAATTTTGGTCTTAACTTATCCGTGTCTTTCTAATCGAATTGTTATGAAATTTAAATTTAACTTAATTATAGCCGCTGCAACTTTATGCATTACCTCATTGAGTTGTACAAAAGATTTTGTGGATGTGAATACCAACCCAAATGAAGCGGCGAAAGTATCGCCTCAAGCTTTATTGGGTCCCACAATATATAAAACCATATTAGCTAATATTGACCGTAATATGCGTATTAATAACGAGCTAATGCAGGTTACAGTTACAACTAACAACAATCTAGAGTTTCACCGTTATGAGGTTCGTGCAACAGAAACTGAGGCGATGTGGAGAAACTGGTATGTAGAACTTACTAACATTCGTGATATTTACCATAGTGCGGGAATAGCTCAACAAGCAGGTTTCCAAGCTTACCAAGGGATCTCTAGAATCTTAGATGTATGGGTTAGTTCATTACTTACGGATATGTATGGTGACATTCCTTATTTCCAAAGTAATCTAGGATACAAGGAATTAAATACGACACCCGTATATGATAAGCAAATAGATATTTATCGTGATCTATTCTTAAAATTAGAACAAGCCAATCAATTGTTGACGGATAATACGATTCCTGATGCACAAAAAAACATGGATCCTCTATTTGCTGGAAATACAGAAAAATGGCGCAAGTTTGGTAATTCACTTTACCTAAGATTATTGCTACGTGTTTCTCATAAACCAGAATTGGATGCTGCGGTGAAAATTCGTGAAATTGTAGAAACTAAATCATCACAATATCCTATTATGGCTAGTCATGATGATTCAGCTATTCTTTATTTCTCTTCGCAAGAGCCATATATCAATCCTTACTTGAATGCCCGCGACATTGATTTCAATGGTAATAAAGGCTATTCACATTTCTTTATTGAAAATTTAATTGCGCTTGGCGACCCTCGTCTTGCTTTGTGGGCTACTCAACCAACATTAGGTACTTATTTAGGTATGCAATCTGGTTATCCACGCGGATTAGTACCTGAGCGTCAGTCTACATTTCACCTGTCTTTAAAGACAAGTCCTAAATTAGGTAATATCCTAAATTATGCGGAATTGCAATTTATATTAGCAGAATGTGCACTTAGAGGATTTACGTTTGGAGATTCGTGGCAACATTATCAAGATGGTGTAAACTCGGCTATGCAAATATGGGATGCAAATGTACCTGTAAATTACTTTAGCAATGAACGTGTAGGCTTCTTCCCTACCGACACAGACGAAACCAAATTGAAGAAAATCCATTTACAAAAGTATTTTGCTTTATTCTTTACAGACTTCCAACAGTGGTATGAATACCGCAGAACTAAAGCTTTGGATTTAATTCCAGGACCAGGTTTAGAAGGACGCAAAATGCCAGTAAGAATGACTTATCCGTTAATCACTCAGGCATTAAATAAAGTTAATTATGATGAAGCATCTGCTCGTATGGGAGGAAATACTCCAAACGGATTAATGTGGTGGCAACCTGCTAATTAAATATGAAGACTATGAAAACGAGAGGAATAAAACAATTAATATATATTGGGATTACAGCAACTTTGCTTTCAAGTTGTTTCAAGGAAGATATAAATGAAGCTATCGGTACGAATAATCCGGAGATTTCTATTTATGCTTTACGCAATCTTCACAAACAAGACGATGTTAAACTTACCGATACTGAACTAACAAGTGCTAATCATATCAAAGCATTAGTAGTATCCACTCATGAAGGCAATAATTTCCCTAAGAATTACATTGCTGTACAGAATGAATGGAGAGGACAGCTTCGTGGTATATTGTTAGAAGTAGCTGATCCGCAACGCTATAAGCTGGGCGATTCAGTAGACATCTGGGTAGATGGTCTTACATTAGGACGTCGTGAAGGCGTATTAGCTTTATTAGGCGCTGATCACAACAATACGTATATCATCAACAGAAATAACCCTGTTGTTGCAAAAGCAGTAGCTATTTCTTCGCTTAACAAACAATATGACAATTATGAATCTACATACGTAGAAATTACGTCGGATTTAGAAGTTGAACCTAACCCAGGAGAAAAAATTAAAGGTTCACGACCTTTAGCAGATGGAAGTGGCAATAAAGTGTATGTAACTGTTAGCAATGAAGCAAATTTCGCTGAGGAAGTGGTCGCTCCTAGTGCAACGTTTAGAGGAATAGTGTCGAAACAGCAAGAGGAAGTTCATTTACGTTTGTTAACGTATGCGGACATGGCTTATCCAAGTGGTAAAATATATGCAGGATGGCCTGAGACATTTGAGAATCCTGATTCACCAAAAGATGGATACGCCAATAGAACTGTCGTCCTTTCCACAGGACCTTGGTGGTTCCAACAAACATTATTAGGTGTGACACAAGGAAGAGATCGTATTGTTTCGGGTGCGAATGCTGTTCGTTTCCAACAAAACCATGCTTCTTTAGATGCGTTATTGCAAATGGATTTTGATGTGCCAAATGGTGCTTCCAAAGTAACTTTCTTCTACGGATCGTATTGGAATGACCCTACTAGCTGGTTCAAATTAGAATACTCTACAGACAAAGGTGCTACATGGCAGCAAGCTGGTGAACCAATTAGAGATGCGCATACAACAACGGAAAGTATGGACAGCAAGCAAGCCATATTCTTAATGAATATTCAAGGCCCTGTTCGCTTCAGAATAAATCGTCCTCAAGCAAACAACGTTGGTGGAAGATTAGGTGTGGATGATTTTGCTATTTTCAGAAGTTACTAAACTATATAACCTGACTATCATGAAAAAATTTAATATATTTTTAATGTTAATTTTCATCTTTACTACTGTATTTACAGCCTGTGAAGATAAGATTATCGATACCACGGAGGATAAAATTCAAACCTCCATTAAAGTCACACATATCAATATTCCATATGTGTATAATGTAACCAATGAATCTGATATCACTATCGAAGGAAAAGGTTTTGAACAAACAGATAGTATCACATTTATTCCACGTGGAGGCCAAGGTGGTGGAACTATTAAATTGGGGATTAAAACAATAGAAGACGAGAAAGTGGCTCTAGAAAATAGCCCTAATTTTAGAGACGGAGAATATGAAATCCGCATACAACGAGGAATATTAGATCAACTTTTAGGTAGAACATTTGTAAACCGCATCTTCAATGCTAGTATTCCGGATCGTGAAGGAATGACAGTAAAAGGAACGGTACATTCCAATGGCCAAGGTGTGGCAAACGTCATCGTTTCAGATGGTATCGAATTTGCTGTCACCGATCAGAATGGTGTGTATTACTTACCTTCTGCTAAGAAACATGGTTTTGTGTTCATTACGGTACCTGCTAACTATGAAGTATCGGTAATCAATACTATTCCTCAGTTTTTCAAGAGACTTGCGGGGTTAGCTTCTGCTACTGAAATCAAAGATTTTGAATTATTTCCAGTAAATAATGAAAACCATGTGGTGGCTTTTATGACTGATATGCACCTTGCAAACAGAAATAATGATTTGACACAATTTCAAAGTTTCATTGAAGATGTAAAGAATGTCTATGAGGAATACAAAGGTCAAAATAAAAAATTCTATGGTATTACTTTAGGTGATCAGACATGGGATCAATACTGGTATTCAAATAACTTTAAATTAGAAAACTATGTCGATCAAATCAAGAGCTTAGAATTCCCAATTTATAATGTTATTGGTAATCATGACTACAACCCTTATGTAAGTGCGAATGACTGGTTAGGTGCGGCTGAATACAGAAAAGTATTAGGACCTACTTATTATTCTATCAATATTGGCCGTGTTCACTACATTATTTTGGATAACATGCAGTGGTTGAATGATGGCGGAAGTCAAGGCGTTGTTGGTGAAAGAAACTACAGAGACTTTTTAGACCAAGAACAATTGACGTGGTTGGCTAAAGACTTATCTTATATTACGGACAAGAGCACACCGATTGTGATCGCTACTCACGTTCCATTATTTACAAATCCCGATCAAAACGGAAATTTCAACAATGCAATGGAAAATACTTCAGAGCTTTTAGCTGCGGTATCGGAGTTCACAAACGTAAAAGTAGCTACAGGTCACACCCATATTAATTACCGCAACTCTCCTGCAGGTTCTAACGTATATGAACAAAATATTGCTGCAGTAAGTGCAACTTGGTGGTGGACTGGTGCTACATCAGCAGCAAACCATATCTCTAGAGATGGTAGTCCAGGTGGTTATGCGATTTGGGAGATGACAGGAAGAAACCAACAATGGTATTATAAGAGTATAGGATTTGATAAAGACTATCAATTCAGATCATACGATTTGAATAATATACACATTACTTCAGCTACTTATACACCAAGTGCTACGGATGAGTTTAAAGGAAAAGTTGCAGGCTATGCTGGTGAATTTGCTACAGCAAATAAAAATAACCAAGTGCTTATTAATGTATGGGGATACCAAGATAATTGGAAAGTTACGGTGAAGGAAAATGGTAACACTTTACCTGTAACTCGTGTACGTAAAAAAGACCCTTTACATATTATATCCTATGAGATGCAGCGCTTGAATGTCAATGCAGAACCGACCTCGTCATTTGTGACGGTAAATTCTGCTCACTTATTCTTAGCTACTGCATCTAATGCCACTTCGACATTAGAAATAACCGTAGAAGATGAGTTTGGAAATAAATATACAGAAACAATGGTAAGGCCTAAAGCTTTCACTTACTCTATGCGCTAAGCATATAGAGTATTTGCCTACCAATTATACTAACCATTGATTGTAAAAAAATATTAAGATGAAAAAAGAAGGAATTAAAAGTTACGTTTTGTTATTAGCTTTATTCTTCGGCCTTTTTACTTCATGTAGCAAAGACGAGGTTATAGGTTTCTTTTTGGACAAAACGACGAGTGAACTCGCATTCCCTTGGGAAGGTGGCGAAAAAGGATTTGCCTTTACGACGAACGGAGAATCTTGGACTGTTTCTGCTCCAGATGCGGATTGGATAAGTTTTGATGTAACCTCAGGAACTGGTACAGGAAAAAGACAACCTGTCTTAGTAACTGTAACGCCAAATAAAGGAGAACAACGAACTGCTAACATCCAGATTAAAGTCGGCGAAGAGATAAGTGAGATAGCTGTTGCTCAAGAAGACGGAAGATTGACTTTGGGAGAAGCTTCTCTTAATTCAGAATTATTCAATATCGGTGAAACTCTTGAAGATGTTTACATCACTATTCCTTACCAAAAAGGAATAGTAGGTGATGAGATTCATTTTTCAGTGAATGTAACTGGTGCTGGTGCTGCTGGAATAGACAAAGTAGAAAATCTTCTCGTAAAATTAGAAGCTACAGCAGGTGAAATTCGTATTCCTTTGAATGGTAATCCTACAGCAAAAGGAGATGTAACATTCACTGTAAGCATTACTGAAACAGATCGCGGACTTGTGATGCCAGCTCCTATTTCTAGAGAAGTATTTGATCCAAATGAACCACATCCAGATTCTTTACCATTTGTGATTTCGGGTTTCATGCCAGATCCTAATGGAGCAGATGGTAACTATGAATACATCCAATTCCTAGCCTTACGTGATATTACATTTGATAATAATGCGAATGCGTATTCTGTTATTATATGTAACAATGCGGGAACTACTGCAGCGCCATCTGCTGGTCAACTTGACCGTAGACAGGATTATCCACCACAAGGATGGGCTTCAGGAACTTACACATTGAATAATGCATCGGTCGCACGTACATACAAAATAAATATTACTTCTGGATCTGTTCAAAAAGGGCAATATTTCTATGTAGGAGGAACTGGAGCAAAAATCAATGGTCCTAATTCTACTAGCATGGATAATGCAAAATGGATCACACAATATGATTATGTTAATAATCCTGGCGCTGATGGAATCGGAGATAAAAGCTCAGGTTTATTCGCTAACTCTGGTCTCACCTCAGGTTTAGCTGTATTCAAGGGCACAGCTGTAGATCATGAAACAGAACCAATGGATGTTATCTTTATTGGTCCGGGCACTGGAGCATTATATGGTCTTCGTAGCTATGCACCTTCTACAGGTCAAGAAAGAGGTTATCGAGTGACGAATACAGATCATTATACTGTAACCGGAACAAGTGATCGCTTCTATCGCCAAGGCAACAATACATTTGCTGTACCTTGCCCTACGGGAGCTCCAGTTCAACAACAATTCTACGAATTGCGCGGAACTTATAATGTAACATCTGCAACTTGGACCACAGCTAGATCATTCAATTTGATTTCTTTAACGGATAATTCAACATTGAATCAAATTGAAACCAACAATTCAACAAAAATGATTCCTGCTCCATAAGAGCAATAACTTTATAGTATTCAACTTCGGTAGGACATTTTCTATTCATAGAAATGTCCTATCGAAGTTACATTGTTTAATACAATATCATTTTTGTGAACTGTGTTTATTAGTTATTTTTACGACCACATACTACTATAAACCATGTTTATTAAGAAAAACATAATTTTATCTATTCTTATTTCAAGTACCGCATTCATATCTTGTAAGCAAATGCACTTGTCAAAAAACGTAGAACCCAACTTCCCTACTTTCGCTTACGAAGGTCATAGAGGTGCGCGTGGATTGTATCCTGAAAATTCTATTGGCGCTATGAAAGTAGCAATGGATTTGCCAACAGTCACTACATTGGAAATGGACTGTCATATCACCAAAGACAAGAAAGTAGTTGTTTATCACGATGATTTTCTAAATCCAAAATTCGTTACTTATAACAGCGGTAAAGAATTAGAAGGAAAGGACAACAAAGGTTTAATCTACGATTATACTTATGACCAGTTGCAACAGTTTGATTTGGGATTAAAAGGAAATGTTGATTTCCCACAGCAAAAAAAGGTGTCAACAAAAATTTCACTTCTAGAGGATTTGGTCGAAGAATCTGAAAAATATGCTGCAGCTAAAGGCAAAAAGATGTTTTATAATATCGAAACCAAAAGCAGTGACAAAAAAGACAACGTAGCACATCCTGAGCCAAAGGAATTTTCAGATTTATTATTGAAAGTTGTTTTCAACAAAGGCATTGACAAAAGAACGGTAATCCAATCTTTTGACAAACGCACGATCCAATACATCAACAAACAATACCCTACAATTCGTACATCTTATTTAATCGATGCAAAAAACACAAAAACTCCAGTGCAATTGATAGAAGATTTGGGTTTTAAACCTTTTATCATTAGTCCTAATTATAAAATTGTAACCAAAGATTTCGTGGAGCAGGCACATCAATTAGGCATCAAAATTATTCCTTGGACAGTTAACACCAAAGAAGAAATTGAAGCGTTGAAAGCGTTGAACGTGGATGGTATTATTAGTGACTATCCTAACCTATTTTAAAATCAAACCTTAGAAAATACATGCTGAATTTTTTAAAACCACCAAAACACAAGGAACTATTACCAGCAGATAGAATAGATCCAGAATACAAAAAATTACGTATACAAGTCTTTATCGGGATATTCCTTGGATATGCCGCTTACTACTTTGTACGTAAGAATTTCTCGTTCGCTGTTAAAGATTTACAAGATACATTAGGCTATAGTAAAGCAGAATTAGGTTTTGCGATGTCCGCAATTTCTATTGCCTACGGTTTAAGTAAATTCGTAATGGGGAATGTTTCAGACCGTAGTAATGCCAGATATTTCTTAGCGATTGGTTTAGTATTATCGTCGTTGACGATGATTTTTATGGGCTTTTCCCCTTTTGCTACTTCTTCCGTTGCCATCATGTTTATCTTGCTTTTTATAAACGGTTGGGTACAAGGAATGGGATGGCCTCCATGTGGTCGTGTGGTCGTACACTGGTTCTCCATCAAAGAACGCGGTACTACGATGTCTATTTGGAACTTAGCACACAATGTAGGTGGATTTTTAGTAGGTCCATTAGCCATTTTGGGTGTGGAATTATTTGTAGACTGGCAAGCTAGATTGTATTTTCCAGGTTTAGTGGCTATGCTATTTGCCCTTATTGTGATTCTTTTTGTGCGTGATACACCTCAATCTTGTGGTTTACCTCCTATCGAAAAATACAAAAACGATTACCCAAAAACTTATGAGGAATCGCAAGAGCAAGAATTCACAGCAAAAGAAATCTTCTTCAAATATGTATTCAACAATAGGCTGTTGTGGTTTATTGCTATCGCGAATGCTTTTGTGTATTTAGTCCGAAATGGTATTATCAACTGGGCACCCACATTCCTGCAAGAAGCCAAAGGATTCTCTTCTGCTGAAGCAGCTTGGTCTGCATCAGTTTATGAATTAGCAGCTATCCCTGGTACTATCCTTTGTGGGATTATGAGTGATAAACTATTCAAAGGAAGACGCGCACCCGTGACCATTATATTTATGGCAGTTACTTTCTTAGCGGTATTGTTGTACTGGTTGACACCGGGTGATAATCCTTGGGTAATTAACATTGCATTATGGACAATCGGCTTTTTAATCTATGGACCAGTAATGTTGATTGGCGTACAAGCATTGGATTTAGTTCCGAAGAAAGCAGCGGGTACCGCAGCAGGTCTAACAGGTTTATTTGGCTATTTCATCGGTGATATGTTGGCGAATGCGGCATTAGGCGGATTGGTGGATAAAAGCGGTTGGGATGCTTCATTCGAAATGATTCTAGCCTCATCGGTATTGGCAATTATCTTTACTGCTTTCACATGGAACAGAGAAAAAGAAATTCTTAACAGATAAGCTTTAAAATACTCCACATAAAAAAGTCTTGTGAACGAATCACAAGACTTTTTTGTTTATTTTAGTAAGACTAAAAGCGAAAAGTATGAAAAAGAAATTTTTCAAGATATTAAATAACATTAATAAAGCTATATTGCCTAAATACAGCAAGCTTGACCCTTCGAAATTATCAAAATTTCAACAAGCTATTGTGGCTTTTCGCTATTATGTGCTGACTAATTCGTTGGATTAATTCTGTAAATCTTTAGGCGCATTCTTTATTAACATTTCTGTTTGCGGATAAGGTATAGTGATACCTTTATCATCAAAAGCTAATTTTATTTTTTCCTGAAGACTATTGAACGTATCCCAATATTGGTCACGATCAATCCAACCTCTTACAGTTAAATTGACAGAACTATCTCCTAATGAATCTACAAAAACCATAGGAGCCGGACTTTTCAAAATATATTCCTCTTTGGTTAGAATATTTAAAATTATTTCCTTCGCAGTTTTAATATTATCCTCATACCCGATACCCACGATAAAATCAAATCTTCGAGAAGTAATTTTTGTAAAGTTTTTAATTACAGAATTTGCCAAAGTACCATTAGGACTAAATATTCGGATACCATTCGCATCTTTAAGCGTTGTATACAATAAATCAATTTTTTCTACTGTTCCACTTGATCCATTTTGACTATCGATATAGTCCCCTACCTCAAAAGGACGAAATAAAAGGATTAAGACTCCACCAGCAAAATTGGATAAGCTACCTTGTAATGCCATACCAACTGCCAATCCAAAAGCGGATAAAGCAGCAATAAAAGAGGTAGTTTGAATGCCAACAGTGCTTGCTACAGTTAGAATCAATAGCGTGTAGCATACAAATTTCAATAAACTTAAAATAAATCCTCTTATGGATATATCCAGATTCCTCTTCTCAAATCTTGAATTTAAAATTTTTAAAATTAATTTAATTACATATCGCCCTACAATGAGAATTACTACACCTGCCACTAACTCTGGGACCTTTAGTACCAACAAATCAATAAGTTTTTCAATTCTTCCTTCAAAGTTTTCCATATAATTTTATTTTTCAATTCCACAAAATATACAATTTTCGAATGGTAATCCTTAGTTTTTGAATAACTTTATACAATGATTTATCTAGATAACAATGCCACCACACGTATAGATGATGCCGTATTGGATGCTATGCTACCTTTTTTGAAGGAAGAATATGGTAATGCTTCCAGTCTACAGCACAAATTGGGCAGAACTGCACATCAAGCTATAGAAAAATCAAGAAGTAGTATTGCTAACTATTTCGGCGCTTCATCAAAAGAAATTTATTTTACCAGTGGCGCTACGGAATCTATTAATATGGTATTACGTGGCATATTTGAGCGTTATCAATCAATTGGCAAGCATATTATCACGACTAAGTCAGAACATAAAGCTGTTCTGACAACTTTAGAAATCTTAACAAAAAAAGGAGCTGAAATTACCTACTTACCTTTGGATAATCAAGGTAATATCAATCTGTCGGATTTAGAAAATAGCATTCGTCCCGAAACGATTTTAGTATGTCTTATGCAAGCAAACAATGAAACGGGCGTCATTCATCCTCTAGCTAAAATAGCTGAGATTATCTCTTCCAAAGATGTGGTGTTATTTAGTGACACAACACAAGCTATTGGCAAATATGCTTTCGACTATGCCAAGTCAGGAATTGATATTTGCTGCTTCAGTGCACATAAATTACATGGTCCAAAAGGAATTGGAGGACTTTACATTAAAAGGAAGACCAGACCAATTCAAATTGAACCTCTCATTACAGGCGGAAAACAAGAAAATAGTCTGCGAGGCGGAACTTATAATACACCATCAATTGTTGGAATGGGCAAAGCTTTTGAACTTATATCCTTAAAATATCAAGAACAAACAGCTGAACTAAGGAATTATTTTGAAAACCGAATTCTGCAAGAGATCGAAGATACAGCTGTACACGCATCTCATGCTGACCGTTTGTGCAATACGACAAACATTCTTTTCAAACATGTGAAAAGTGCTGAATTGATGCCCAAACTGATCAATATAGCCGTATCATCGGGTTCAGCATGCGTATCAGGTGATCGAGATCCTTCACATGTGCTGACAGCGATGGGAATAGCGGCCGAGGATGCATTATGCAGTTTGCGATTTAGCTTGTCTAAATTTATAACCAAAGAAGAACTAGATGTTGCTATTGAAGACATTAAATCTGCAGTACAAAAAATCAGAAAGGACTCTCCTATTTGGCAATTGTACAAGTCCGGTGTACTCTAATAAAATGACAAAATTCATACGGTTTGTAGTTGTGGGTTGCAATTTATTTACGAACTTTGTTCTAATCTTAAAAGATTAATAATTATGGTGACTGTAACAGAAAAAGCGAAAGAGAGAATACAACAAATCATGTCCGACGAAAAGTACGATGAAAACTATTTTGTACGTGTTGCTGTGGTTAGTGGTGGTTGTTCAGGACTTTCTTACGATCTTAAGTTTGATAACGAAGAGAAAAAAGGCGATCAGTTTTTTGAAGATAACGGCGTAAAAATTTGTTTGGACATCAAATCCTACTTATATCTTGCAGGCACAGAACTAGATTATTCTGACGGTTTGAACGGTAAAGGTTTTGAATTTCACAATCCAAATGCATCAAGAACTTGTGCGTGTGGCGAAAGCTTCTCCGTTTAAGCAGTTTTCTACTTAAAATATTAAAGAGCTGCAAATGCAGCTCTTTCTTTTTATAATATTATTAAAAATCACATTTATAGGTTGTTATTTTAATGAAATTTCGTAGCTTTCCCTACATTTATCATAACATAATAACCAATTATTTAATCAGTTAATGGGCAGAGAATTATTACAAAGAGAACAAGCCATTACGTTTGTTAAGGATACTTTTTCAACATATTTAAAACAAGCTTTAAACTTAATACAAATTTCATCACCTTTGATCGTATTGGATGGAACAGGAATTAATGACGACTTAAACGGTATTGAAAGACCAGTTTCGTTTCCGATTAAATCGTTGAATGAACAACGCGCTGTTGTTGTACATTCTCTAGCGAAATGGAAACGCGTACGATTGAAAGAATTAGAACTGGAAGCTGGCGAAGGAATCATCACAGATATGCGCGCTTTGCGTCCAGATGAAGATTACTCGCCAATACATTCTATTTATGTGGATCAATGGGATTGGGAAAAAGTTATCCTACCAGAAAATAGAAACTTAGCTTTTCTACAACAAACAGTAAAAGATATATACTCTTCTTTAGTAGAAACTGAAAAACACATAGAAGCTAAATTTCCGCACTTAAAGGCTATTCTTCCTGCCGAAATTACATTTATCTCTTCGGAAGAATTATTACAAAAATACCCTTATTTTACTCCTAAAGAACGAGAAAACGCTATTGCAAAAGAATACGGTGCTGTATTCTTATATGGTATTGGTGGTGTATTGTCCAATGGTTTTGCGCATGACGGAAGAGCCGCAGATTATGATGACTGGAGTACAGAAAATGAGGCTGGCTACCAAGGTTTGAATGGTGATATTTTAGTTTGGAATCCTATCTTAAATAGTGCCTTTGAATTGTCATCCATGGGAATACGCGTCAGTAAAGAAGCTTTACAAAGACAGTTAGAAATCCGAAATTGTGAAGATAGAGCACAATTATCTTTTCACCAAATGCTGTTGAATGATCTATTGACAGAATCCATTGGTGGTGGTATTGGGCAATCTCGTGTATGTATGTTTATGCTCAAATTATCGCATATCGGAGAAGTTCAAGTAAGTATATGGGACGATCACAAAAAGAAAATCCTAGCCGAAGAAAATATCAATTTATTATAAAAGCAAAGAGCTGCAAAAAATGCAGCTCTTTCTTATTTCAGTAGATTTACTTCGTATAAATCTTTCCTTCTATCTTTCATAATCTTAACCGTACCATATTCGTGTAGATCGCGTAAAGCGTACAGATCCACATCGGCGATTAGTACCATTTCTGTGTTTGGTGTAGCTTCCGCTTTAATAGCATTATTCGGAAAGGCGAAATCCGAAGGGGTAAAAACTGCTGACTGCGAATATTGAATATCCATATTGTTGACGCGAGGCAAATTACCTACCGAGCCCGCAATAGCCACATAACATTCATTTTCAATAGCTCTTGCTTGCGCACAATGACGTACGCGAATATATCCATTCTGCGTATCCGTCATAAATGGAACAAATAAAATCTGCATGCCTTGATCTGCCAGAATACGCCCTAATTCAGGGAATTCCACATCATAACAAATTAATAAACCAATTTTTCCGCAATCTGTATCGAATACTTTCACTTCACTTCCGCCCACCATACCGTAGTATTTAAACTCATTAGGCGTAATGTGTACCTTACGGTATTGATCCACGTGTCCATTACGATGACACAGATAACTTACATTATATAATTTCCCTCGCTCGTACAAAGGCATAGAACCAGCTATAATATTCACATTGTAGGAAACCGCAAATTGCGTGATCTTTTGTTTGATTTCTTTGGTATGTTCTGCTAATTTTTCCATAGCCATACGCTCGGGTAAGTCATTATATGGACTCATCAATGGCGTATTAAAAAATTCGGGAAACATAATAAAGTCAGTACCATAATCTGAAACCGTATCCACGAAAAATTCGATTTGATCGTAGAATTCCTGCAGATTTTTAAACGAACGCATTTGCCATTGTACTAATCCCAATCGAATAGCTTGTTTTGTTGCCGAATTGGATCGGGCATCAGGTTCATAATAAATATTATTCCATTCCAACAGCGTCGCGAATTCCATGGATTCTGCATCCTCGGGCAGGTAATTTTTTAAAATTTTCTTAACATGGAAATCATTCGATAATTGAAACGTCAAGGTAGGATCATAGATTTCTTTACGCTTAACCTTTTCAATATAAACACGAGGACTCATCTCCTCAGCATAATTGTAATAATTAGGAATACGTCCTCCAGCGATAATGCTTTTCAAATTCATCTGCTCGCACAATTCCTTGCGGGAATCATACAAACGTCGACCCAAACGCAAAGACCTGAATTCAGGATGCACAAATACTTCTATTCCGTACAGGGTGTCTCCCTCGTAATCGTGCTTGGAGAATTTCCCGTCATCGATGATTTCATAATAAGAATCGTATATGTTGTTTTTTTTCGAATTGAGAATAATAGAAAGTGCGCAGGCTACTACATGTCCATTCACTTCGACACACAATTGTCCTTCAGGGAATACATCAATTAGATCCACAATATTCTCCCTTGACCAGACATCTCCTACCCCATGATATGCTTCGGTCATAGATTTTTTCAAATCCGAATAATCTTTCTTCGAAAGCAATCTTACTTTAATATCCATAAAATTTCAGCGTTAAGTCTATTAAATATACGCAAATCTGATACCATTGTAACCCCATTGATAAAGAAAAACCCCATCAATGTGGAAATTGATGAGGTTCAGATTTGAATAACCAGATATACTATTTTTGATTGTTTATTTTTTCCTCAAGCATCTTTATGAAATAACCTCCCACCACTGATCTCGCTTTAAAACCTGCTCGTGTAGGTTTATCCGTATAAACCCAATCAGACATAGGTACGCGATCTGTAGTTTCATACATAAATTTATAAACAGGATTTATAAATTTTTGGAAAGTCACCATATCATCTGCTAAAGTTGCAGTCCACATAATCCAGTCTGTCTTTGTATATGTTCTTCTGTTATCAAGCGGTAAACCATATTGATTTTGCTTGGTGAGATAATAGTCTATTTCTGTTTTGAAGATAGATTTATCGAAGATATTCATATCCAAAAGCTTATCCCACACTAGGTTGTATTTTTGACTCCAAGTACCTTCCTTATCAAATGTGAGACGGTAATGATCGCCGTCTGCAGCCATAGATTTCCATTTTGCTGCCATATCCTTTGCTATGGCAATATATTTTTTGGATACATCCGTTTTTCCTAACATTTCCGCCAAATATCCATAGGAACCAATCGCTACGATAGCTTTGACCGATAAATTCGCATTATGTGCAAAATGTCCGGCAAAATCATCTGTACACAATTGATTATCGGGATCCAAACCATGTTCTACCAAATAATCCGTCCATGTTGTAAGTACTTCCCAATGTTTTTTGGCATAATCAGCATTTTTCTCCATTCTAGCAATTGCATAACTCAGAATCAGCATATTACCAGATTCTTCCACTGGCATATCACCCCCATAGGTCTGCCCATTACCAATTGGATATGTCCCGATATCATGTGCAGCGAAAGGCTTTGTCCATTTTTTACTCGCACTGTAATAAAAAATATGATTGAGAAGACCTTTTGCCAATTCGGGATTGTAATACAAATAAAGTGGTGCAGAAGGATAAGTAACATCCACAGTTCCAATAGAACCATTGCTGTCATTTTCCTTAGATAACCATAGCAGATCACCATTCGGAGCCTGTACAAGTTTGTGCGCTGCGATAGACTGTCTGTACGACAAGGCTATCAAGGCTGCATATTCATATCCTCCTACACGTATAGCCGTGTTCCATAGTTCGGCATCAAATTTATCACATGCCTGTTTCAATTTCGCAAAGTCTTTGTCTGCTAGTTGAAATTGTTTTTCAATCGTGCTGTTATCCTGTCTATTCCAATATGGACGAAGATTTTTACCAAAATATTGAATGGAATAAATATCATCGTATCCCAGCATAATTTTGTCAGAGTGTTTAGTAGAAACAGTAAAATTTTGGGTTAAGACAAGCTGATTTCCATTTGCTGTTGATTGAAGCGTTTGCCCTTTAAGAAATTGTTCGCGCAAAGTCGTTCCCTTTCCTGTAGCTGATTTCGATTTGTTCGCATCAGCAGCCATGTAAAAATAACCCCAGTCGATACGAATATGATCACCTTTTTTAGCCAACACTTCTTGACTTTTACTTCCTGTTTTTACATACTGTAAATTTCCAGATTTATACGTTGAACTAGTGGATTCTTGCAAAGGAGAATTTAATGCCCAATGTGAAGAAGCTTCGAGATAAAGCTGTACATCATGTTTTTTTCCATCCCGAGAGGTCACTTCGTAAGCTAAATAATTCACAGGCCTAGAAACTAATTCCAGATCGGTCAATAATAGTGGCGCAATAAAGGAAATGTTTAAATCAACTGGTCCACATTCAAATTGATAATGCGTTTGCGTTGCCTGAACATCTACTGATTTTTGAAGGGCGGTTTGTGTAAAGGAAATAGTATTTTTTCTTTCCGTATACATTCCAAAATCAAAATATCCATTAGCCACTCGATTATAACAGTAACCTGCTAAGATATTCTTGCCTTTTTTCAAAGTTTTAACCACTTCTTCAGAAAGTTTTACTCTCCGATTTTTGCCGGTAGCCTGTCCAGTATTAGCGACTTCGATCCCGTTTACATACATTATAGCATCATCATCATGCGTAAATTCCAGATACACATTTTTACCACCTAAATCTTCGTTCAATATCACTTCCCGGCGTACCCAAATCTTAGGTTCCTGCCAATCCGTTCTGGAATTAGGTTCATTATCCAACGTACCGTATGGAGCAGCTCCAGTTTTCCAATCCGAATCCGTAAAGTTGATTTGAGTCCAATCTTTAGAAGGTTCGTTCACCGTATATTTCGCAGACCAAATCTCGTGTTCACCCATCTTCGCAATAGCCTCAAGCTCAATTTCCTCTTTTCCAAGAAAACGATATGCAATACCATCGACTTTAACTACACCCAACAATGGAAACGGTTTGTCTGTCCAATGACGAACAGCATCATCATACAAATTATCCGAATAAGACCATGCACTAGTATTGGGATCAATAGTAATTAAAGGAAATGCAGGTGCTCTAAGTTGATTTTTGGAGTTTGACTGCTGCGCTAACACATGTATAGCACAGCAAACCAAAACAACCAAAAAAGTGATTTTATTTCTCAAAAAATTCATAGTGTAGTGTTTAAAATAACCTGGCTCTAGTGAGCATACAACTTACGATGTACCTCAATTAATTGTGTTTCAGGAATCTTAATTACTTTGCGGTCATACGTCATTAGACCATTTGTTTCCACTTCTACATCTGTAGTTTGCGTATAAACTGCTGCAGAAAGTCCCATTGGAATAAGTTTATCCAATTTTTCAATCAGTTGTCTATATCTGTTAAATAATTCTTCTTTATTCTTGAAACTTTGGTAGCCCCAATTGTCTTTTTGCTGCCAAACATGTCCATCTACAGGTAAACCAAGTCCACCAAACTCACCCAACGCCAAAATTTGTGTAGCTCCAAACAAATCTGGATCAGGCATAGCTGCGTCTGGATAGTTGTGAATATCCAAAATATGTCCAGTATTCATAAAATTACCACCACTAGCACTGTTCACTAATCTTGAATTATCCATCGCTATCGTCCATTCTGTAATTTCTTTAGTCTTAAATTGTCCCCAAGCTTCATTGAAAGGAACCCATACCACAATACTTGGATAATTATGCAATGTCTCCATAATGGTTTTCCATTCTTTACGGTAGTAAGCTTCAGATTCTGGAGAACGATTTTTGTCTCTTCTATCTCCTGAAATTTTTCCCGGCTGCATATCCCAGCTATTTCCTCCTAAATCCCCGCTCGGCATATCTTGCCAAACTAAAATTCCTAAACTATCACAATGACGATACCAACGTGCGGGCTCTACTTTGATATGTTTACGAATCATATTGAAGCCCATTTCTTTTGTTTTGATAACATCAAACTTAAGCGCTTCATCCGAGGGAGCAGTATGCAATCCATCAGGCCACCAGCCTTGATCAAGAGGTCCATATTGGAATACAAACTTGTTGTTAAGCAACATACGTTGGATACCATTTTTATCTTTTTCCATGGAAATTTTGCGCATAGCAAAATAGCTTTTTGCGCGGTCCAGCACTTTACCTTTACGGATTACCTGTACATCTAAATCGTACAATTTAGGGTTGGAAGGAGACCATTGTTCTAGATTTGGCACATTAATATCTAAAGTAGAATTTACGTCACCAACTTGCTCTGTTACTACTTTATTACCATCTAATACCACTACTTTGACTTGATCTCCTGCGGTAGCTCCTCCAATATTAGAAGCAAAAGTTAGCTTTCCTTCATCCAATTGTGGAGTATGTTTTGTACTCGCGATATATGTTTTTGGCACACTCTCTAACCATACTGTTTGCCAAATTCCCGTCACTGGTGTATACCAAATTCCGTGAGGATTTTTAATTTGCTTACCTCTTGGTTGAGGACCGTCATCTGTAGGATCCCAAACACGAATCACAATATCTTGTTTGGCTCCTTTTTTTACAAAAGAAGTAATATCCATGCTAAATGAATCAAAACCACCCTCGTGTCGTCCAACTAAACTTCCATTCACATAGATATCACATTGCCAATCTACCGCTCCAAAATGCAAAAGAATATTATCCTTATTCACCTTTTTATCCAAGGTAATGGTATTATGATACCATAAAGCCTTATCCTTTCCGACTTCTTTTCCTACACCTGATAAAGCAGATTCTACAGCAAAAGGCACTAATATTTTACCTTCCCATTTTTCTGGAAACTCTTTTCGGTCAGCGGCTGTAATAGCATAATTCCATAAACCATTTAAGTTTTGCCAGTTCTTTTCACGAACCAACATAGGTCTAGGATATTCCGGATGAGGTTGTTGTGGATTAACTTTTTCACCCCAAGGAGTCGAAATTTTCGAACCCGCTGGTTTCCATTCTTGGGCAAAAGTAAGCTGGCCCGCCAGCATTAGGCATGCTACAAAAATCTTTCTTTTCATCAAATTTGTGTTATTATGTTAATTATTATTTTACAACTGGAAATGCTGATATACGCAATCTTGCTGCGCCCATCGGTATCAATTCTACGACCTGCTCTTTGCTGTCTACCACAAGCGGACTTAAAGGGAGCTCACCTGTCAATCCATGCCGATCAACTAACCATTCTTTCAGCTGTTTAGCTTTTATAGTGATGGATATAGGAACAGTATTCGCTTCAAAAGGAAATGAATCCTTAGGCCACGCTTTTTTGTTGACTGTCAAATTCTCTGGACGCTCCAACTCACTTTTTACAATACCATAGTTCCAATCGCTGGCAGGCAAAATTTCATAAGAAGGCCATTTTGAAGGGTCGGCATTCTCTTGCCATTTCGAATCCCCGATAGCTGACGCCTTACTGTCTTTTTCAACGTATTGCTCCTTTATTTTTAAAGAATAAGTCAAAGGGCCACGCATGATACTTACTGCATTTTTATTCTTTTCCCAAGTTTTGACTTTTACAGCCATAGGCAAAATAAGTTCTACCTTATCGTCATTATTCCACATACGATCAATTTTGAAGTATTTTGCTCCACGTGACACGTTATATTTTTTTCCATTGATTTTTACCTCAGCTTTTTCAGCCCAATTTGGAATGCGTAAATAAAAGGGAAACTGAACATTTTTCTGTTTGGTGTTCACTTCAAAGTTTATCACTTCCTCAAATGGGTAATTAGAAGTTTGCTTAATACTTACTTCGCTTTTATTTCCGACTTTCACATCGACCGTCGATGCAGCATATAGAACCGCAGCTACACCATTATCATTCGTTGCCATATATAAATGTTCGGCATAATAAGGCCAACCTTGACTGTGGTTATGTTGACAACACCTAGAGCTGAATGGATTCATCATCAAAAATGGTCCACTATTATCTATACCAGGCGCATGATTTTTACTGTCGCTAATCGTCATATTAGGACTAGTGATGTATCGCAAAGCTTTAAAATCTGCCGTCACAGCTGCTGGATAAGTGTTAAAAGCCACTTCCTCCGCATGATCAGCCCAAAATGGATCGCCCGTGATGCCTAATAGAATCTCATTGGAAGCCATCTGTTCCACCATACCACAAGTTTCTACGCCTTGTCGCGGATCCGTGTAACCAGGTCGAGCATTTTCATCAGCGCCAAACATTCCGCCTGGAACTTGTCCAAATACTTCGCGAACAAAATGAAAATTGTCATACGTAGCTTTTAAATGTTTTGCATCTTGGCTTTGTAAATAAAAGGTTGCTGGCTCTCGAAAACATTGCGCCACATTCACATTATGCCAATTCGGCAAATCATTTTGCTTTGTCCAATCCGCCGTATTGCGATGTAATTTTTCCGCTAAATCAAGCAGCCACTCATTTCCTTTAGTGCGATTATATAACCAGTACACGGATAAGATATTATCCCCGCCACGACTATTTTCCCAATAATCTTTTAATAAGAAACTATCTGGTAAATTATATTGCCATTTGAAATAATTGGTCATCAATGTCAATACGCGCTCATCTCCACTGTACTCATAATAGGATTGCAAGCACCAAAGCATAATCATATTTCCCCACAAGTCAGGTTTATTGTTTCGAAGAATTAGAGGTCCAAAGTAACCATCAGGACGTTGGCTTTGAATCGCTGCCTCCAACCAAATTTTGGATTCCTCAATTATCTTTGGATCATTCAAGATATAGCCCAGATGCGCATAGCCTTTTAGCCAATACGGAACTTCCTCCCAACCATGATCTCCCGAACCATCTTTACTTAACCAAGCATTATTTTTCTTTGAAAGCCAAGCACTGATCTCGCCCAAATTACCTGTTAAGCCTTCTTTTTGCAATTCCAAATAGCGTCCTAACCATCCTGATGGTCGAATATTTCCGACAGGAAGCTTAATAAGCACATTTTGCTTCAAAGGCTGACGATTATTAATATAATAAACATTGCTAGATTCTACTGGCAAGTCTTGTATACTACCAATTGTTTCCTGCTGCGCAGATAAATTAGAAAAAGTCAAGCCTAAAACTAGTGCAAGAAATAAATGCCTTTTCATCTGTAGATAGGATTATAATTTTGAAATAATTGATTACTCAAATATAAAAGCCTTATTCCTAATCCTGTCAACAATTTATCTCAAAATAATATCGTTTTGTATCAATGCACCCTATTTATCCCTTCGAATGCTACTATAGATATATTCTTTGTATATTTTTGTAGAAATAGGTTATATATTTATAACAATTACAGATACCATTATAAACAAAAATTTTCACGACAGCATGATGAAATATATAGGTCTATGGTTATGCGCCCTCATAGTTATTATACTTCCTACAGCGTTGTATGCCCAGCCCTATTACTTCAATCATTACCAAATCAATGATGGTCTTTCCAATAATACAGTTATCTGTAGCATGCAAGACAGTTACGGTTTTTTGTGGTTCGGAACTAAAGATGGTCTCGATCGATTTGATGGAAATAGCTTCAAACATTTTGATATCAAGAATCAACTACGCAATACAATTGCTAACAATATAATTTCGCTAGTAGAAGATGACCACAAACAAATTTGGATCGGCACCGATCAGGGAATTTACATTTATAATCCGCTATATGAAACTTTTACATTACTGAATCAAGAATTCGCTAATTCTGACGTCCCCGTAATCAAAAAAGATTACAGAAATAATATTTGGTTTATCGCTAACCAAAATCTTTATTTTTATGATTTCACTAAAAAAATAATCAAAAAAATAACCGCTGACCAAAATAATATTTCTGCTTTATACTGTACGAATGAAGGTAAATTATATTATGGAACATTCACTGGAAAAATATGTTTATTAGAACAATTTGAATCAAAAACCATTCTCGACCTTGAACGCATATATGGCCCTAAAGATTGGTTTGCCATTCAAAAAATTATTGAAAATGATCGAGGACAATTAATTTTTGGCACCTCTAAGGCAGGGGTTGGATCCATATCAAAAGGTGACAAAACAGTAAATTGGCTGTTAGGAATCGAACATCTGAGGCAATTTTTATATGTACGCGACATCTTTCAATTGAATAATCAAGAATATTGGTTTGCTACCGAATCAGGGCTATTCATATATAATATTGAAAGTAAAAAATTCATCAATATCAAGAAAGCAGAAAATAATCCTTGGGGTCTATCCGACAACGCTATTTACAACATTCTAAAAGATAAAGATGGAGGAATTTGGTTGGGCACATATTTTGGCGGCATTAATTACTACCATAAGAATAATAATCTTATTCAGAAATTCATGTCCAAAATGCAAGGAGGAGATCTGTTAGGAACAGTAGTTCGAGTCATCAACAAAGATAAAAATGGTAAAATCTGGCTGGGTACAGAAAATGGAGGACTGAGTAAGCTCGATCCCCTTACTAATAAGATAGAAAACTATAGTGTTGAAAATGTAGGTCTAGCAGACAATAATATACACGGTCTCCTAACATATGAAGACAATATCATACTTGGCACCTTCGTCTACGGTATGGATATTTTCAATTCTACACAAAAAAGGGTTATTTACCACGCCGAATATGATGGTAACTCTTCAACTTCATTAAAAAGCAACTTCTTATATGATATAAAAAAGAGTAAATCTGGAAAAATATTACTTGCTTCGACGCGTGGGCATTATTCCTTCGATATAAAAAACAAATTCTTTCATCCCATACTAGATGTTCCTTTTAGAATGTCTTATACTACGGTATTCGAAGATAGCAATGGATATGTATGGTTAGGCACTTGGAGAAATGGGCTATATATGTATCACCCAAACAAAAAAATTAAAAAACATTTTATTCATCAAGCAGACAACCCAAATTCACTACCCAACAATAAGATTAATTTTATTGCTGAAGATTCCAAGGGAAATATTTGGATAGCTACCGAAGGTGGCCTGAGTAAGTTAATATACAAAAATGGTGATTTTGAATTTGTTAAGCCTAAAATATCGCTTCCTAGTAAAATTGTTTTCGCGATATTAGAAGATAAAAGTAATAACCTTTGGATTACTACATCTAAAGGTCTAACTAGATATAACCCTACATCAAATAATACACGATTATTTAATATAGAATCAGGATTGCCCTCGATTCAGTTTAATTATAACTCAGCATTTGATGATGGAGAGGGAAATTTTTATTTCGGCACTATCAATGGTTTGATTCGGTTCAATCCAGAAAAACTTAATCAAATAAAATACAATGCTAATACGCCTATTTATATTACCAAATTAACCATCAATAATAAGGAAATCCATCAATATGATCCTGATTCACTATTGAAACATTCTATACTATTTACTGATGAAATCATTCTTCAATACAACCAGTCCTCATTTAGCCTGGATTTTACAGCTTTACTATTTGATTCGCCACAATCCGTAAAATACAGTTATAAATTGGATGGTATAAATAAAGATTGGGTCACAACAAATGGTTCCAATCGCGCACATTTTACTAAATTACTGCCAGGAAATTACGATTTCGTCGTGAAAGCTGAGGATCCAAATGGCATAGCCATCAGCAGCGAACGCAAACTTAAAATAAAAATACTACCTCCATTTTGGGCAAGTATTCCAGCTTTCATTCTTTACTTCATTATTATTATAGGACTTATTTTATTTGTAGCATATCATTTCAGTGAACGAATAAAGCAAAAGAATAAAGAACATTTATTGACCATTCAAAATCAACGTGAACAAGAGCTTTATCAAGCAAAAATTAATTTTTATACGGATGTAGTACACGAAATTCGTACACCCCTTACGTTGATAAAAGCACCGCTGGAGAAATTGATTAGTAAAGTACCTGAAAATCCAATTACGGATAAATTGCTAAAGAATATTCAAAATAATACAGAACGTTTGATATCGCTGAGCAATCAACTGTTGGATTTTAGAAAAGTAGAAACCAAAGGTTTTAAATTCCATTTTGAACTAAAAAACATTAGCCTCGCGACGCAGGATATTGTTGATAACTTCAGAGAGACTCTAGATTCACAACATAAGAAATTGACCTATGTCATAGCAAAAAACATTGAATCGTATATCGATTTGGATGCTTATGAAATTATTTGCAATAATTTACTCAACAACGCTTTGAAATATTCCAAAAAGATAATTGAATTACATCTTGAAAAAGATGAAGAGAACAGTGTATTACTATTAACCATTAAAAATGATGGACTGCTTATCCCTGATGAAGATAGAAAATACGTTTTCGAGCCTTTTAACCGCTTAGAACACAACAAAAGCATACCTGGAAGCGGATTAGGACTGGCATTATCGCAATCTCTGGCACTCAAAATGAATGGAATAATTAATTACAATATTGATAATAAAAATCTTAATACCTTTACGCTACGACTACCTTTAAACCAAACTTATGTCTATGAATGCTAAAGCCAATATTTTATTAATAGATGATCATGCTGAATTGCTCGAATTCATTGCCGATGATTTGATGGAAGATTACCATATCACCAAAGCATCAAATGGAGTCGAAGCCTATGCCCTCTTTGAGCATGAAAATTTCGATCTTATAGTCAGCGATGTGATGATGCCGGATATGGATGGTTTTGAATTTTGTGAAAAAGTCAAAACTAACATGAATTTAGCGCACATTCCAATCATTCTGCTTACGGCGAAAAATACCTTGGAGTCTAAAATCAAAGGTTTGGAATACGGCGCTGACGCGTACATCGAAAAACCTTTTTCATTAGCCTTTTTACGTGCACAAATAAGCAGTTTACTGAATAACCGTACGCGCGTAAGAGAATTCTTTTTTAAGAATCCGACTTCGCAAATACAACAAATTGGACAAAATCAGAGCGACAAAGAGTTTTTGATGAAAATTGAAGAAATTATCTTGGAGAATTTGGATAATTCGCAATTTAATGTCGATAAAATGGCTGATATTCTTTGTATGAGTAGACCTACTTTATATAGAAAGATTAATGTGGTTTCTAGTCTCTCACCCAATGAATTAATTAATCTGACCAGACTTCGTCGTTCGGCTGAATTACTTACGCAAGGAAAATTAAAAATCTACGAAATATCCAACCTGTTAGGTTATAGCTCTGCTCAGCATTTTTCTAGGAATTTTCAAAAACAGTTTGGTTTAAGTCCGAGTGAATTTCAAAATAAACAAAACAATAAGGACATACCTCTCGATTAGTATGTCCTTATTTGCTATTTCTTATTCTTCTTGAATTGATCGCATAATGCCCATTGCGTCGCAAAGGAGAACATAAACATGCCCTCGACTTGGTTTTTCGCTTCGTCTTTATTCCATCCTCCTAACAAATCTGAAGGCAATAAACCTTTATAATTAAAATTAACATGCGAATACGCTATATTCTTATGGAATGCTTCAATATATGGAGTTACTGAATTATCAAATGGGGCCAAATCTATGTAACCTCTTAAAAGGACAATATTAAACCAATTGCTAAATCCCTCATGTGGAAAAGTGTAATGATTTTGTACTTGTAAATTAGGTTTTGCAAAATGCTCAAAACTCGCCTTAGCCAAATTTTTGGCCTCTTCCAAATAGACTTTTTTCTTTGTTGCTCGATATAAGTCTACAGCTCCTGAAAGCATAGTGCCACTATTATAGGTAAAATTTTTACCAATTGGCTTATTCAATGCGGTGTGTGCTCTGAACTTTTCTCCATTTATTTCTTCATAAACAATAGAACAATTCGGGTCACAGCCTCCCATCATATCCGTATACACTCCATTATCATTTAGTAAATACTTCTTTTGCCATTCATATATTTTTACAGCGTAAGCCAAATAATAGTCTTTCTTGTTTATCGACCTAGTCTTTCTAGTTTTACGATCTTTGGTATCAATATATCGCTCAAAGACCTTATCCTTTTTTCCTTTATAGATTTCGTGCAGCCAAACAAGCGGACTAATCATTGGACCATTACTACAGGCGTGTTTGGTGACATAACCTGGTCCCCAAGGAATCCCGCCATATTCTTTACCATTTTCGTCCCGCGTCGCATCCCAGCCATCCAGTACATAAGATGTTAAATATTCTGCTTTTTGCAAGTATGTTTCATTTTTTGTTAAATGATACGAATCTAACAACTCGCGAATCAACCACATTTGATCGTCATATACATTATAAATACCTGATACTCTAGCCTTTCCTTTTTCATTCACTCTGTCCACAGCATATACACTCCAGGTATTTGTTTGTGTAAATGAGGTAAGCTCAAAAGTGCCTAAATAATAATCCGCGTTATCATATAATTTCTCGAGTAGATTTTTATACTTTTTAATGGTCTCCAAATCTTGTGAAGAAGATTGGTGCAAAGATTTTAAAATCGAATTCACAGCCTCAATAGCAGAAGTATACATCCACACGCTTGCCTTTTCTCGCGAACGCTCTTGCGTAAACGGATTGTAAAATCTATACATAGTTGAATAATCTTGCGAAAAGTAATAGCGTAATGCATTATCTAGCAATTCCATACTTTTATTTAGATCCGAATTATGGGGCTTCAATTGAAATGTATCTGTAGTTGAAGCCTTTAGCTTTAAAGCTTCTGTATTACACCACATCAATAAAATGCAAAAACAACAGGCTAGAGCTCTTTTAAGGGAAATATTCATTATAGTTTATAATTTAGCAAATAAAATTCATAGGGTCAGGTTGTTATACCCTTCTATTTCGAAGATATTAATTAATAAATCGTATGTAAAATATATGAGACAAATTACATCTTTAATGAGAAAAATTGACATCCCAACCAATTCATTATAAGCTAACTTTGAGTAATCAATTATAAATAAATTAGCATAATAAATTTAATTATTGTCGCACGCAAGCCCAACCAAATAGGATAATGAATTATTTGGTTCTTGTCAGCTAAAAAAATCGAAAGTTAAAATCAATTAACTAAAACGATTTAGCTATTCTTAAATAATTAAGTTCTTTCTAAGAAAAACATTTAGCCAATTATATCGCTTATGAGAAACATAACTACATTAAGCTTTACCCATAATTACAAACATTTGCTATGGATGGTATTAACCATTGCATTTGGATTATGGTCATGCAAATCAGAACAACAAACCACAGAAACGGTCACACCCTTCAACCCTAGCCAACCCGTAGTGGTATCCGATTTTACACCGAAAACTGGTGGAGCGGGCCAACGCTTAGTAATTTATGGCAAAAACTTTGGGAACGATCCTTCTATCATTAATGTCACTATTGGTGGACAACCAGCAATTGTGATTAGTGCACAAGGAGAATCTATTTATTGCTTAGTTCCATCTAAGGCATATGAAGGGGATATCGAGGTGCGTATTGGGGAAAATCAAACTCCAGTTATTGGTAAAGCAAACGAAAAGTTTGCCTATCAACGTAAAATGGTAGTATCTACCGTAATAGGCTACCGCAATGAACGCGGAGATGAACCTTGGAGAGATGGAAAATTCAAAGATCCTGACCAAAATAAAATGGCCAGTGGATTTTGGGAACCTTCACACATGAAGTTTGATCCTAAAAATCCAAAGCATTTGTGGGTAACTTTTGACAATAATAATGGGCTATACTTACTGAATTTTCAGGACAGTACCGTAACCAAAGTGAGATCCAACTTCAATAGACCACGCAGCGTAGATTTCACTTTAGATGGAGATCATATGATTATTGCAGAAGATCGCGGAGGTGAAAATGATGGTGCCACCACCCTATTATCTCGTGGAAGAAACTTTTTAGATACAGAAATTTTAACACGCTACCGTCAATGCAACGGCGCTACTGTACATCCAGTCAATGGAGAGATGTATTTCAACAGTTACGAAAAAGGTCAATTTTTCAAATTTGATATGAATAAGTATTTCTCTCAGGGTTTAGGGCAGAAAGATTATGAAACTCTATTCTTTGTACATGATCCACAATGGGAATATAAGACATTTATTCATCCAACAGGGAACTATGCGTATATCATTGTGATTAATAGACATTATATATTGCGCGTGGACTACAACTGGGAAAAGAAACAATTTAACCAACCTTATCTGGTTTGTGGGCAGTTAAAAAGTGCGGGTTATACAGATGGTGTAGGAGCAAGCGTAAGACTTAATGAGCCTTATCAAGGTGTATTCGTGAAAAATGAGGATTATGCCGCTGCTGGCAAAACTGATGAATATGATTTCTATTTCACTGACCAATTAAATCACGCGATTCGCAAACTTACACCAGATGGTATTGTATCCACTTTTGCTGGACGCGGAAGTTCTAGTCTCAACGGTAATCCATGGGGTTATGTGGACGGTGATTTAAGATTGGAAGCTCGCTTTGATAGACCTACCGGTATTGCCTACAGTGAGGAAGAGAAAGCATTCTATATCGGTGATCGTGCCAATAGACGCTTCAGAAAAATTGCTTTGGAAGGTGATAATTAAGCTAACCAAATAACACGTAATATTCAAAAAATCACAACCTTAGTAACAGCATAGAATTATGAATAAATTCTTACTAACCTGTTTTTTACTTCTTAGCGTCATCAGTCTGACGTTAGCACAGGAAATAGTTGAAGTAACTGGTATTGTTTTAGATGCACAAAAAAATCCTTTACCAGGTGTTACTGTCCATGTACTGGATGCACCTGGCCTGGGAACAATCACAGATAATAAAGGACAATACAAAATTAAAGCAGAACGCTATAAAAAATTAGTTTTCAGATCAGTAGGTTATAAAACCCAAGAGATTCTGATTAAAGATGATTTCAAGATTAATATTACCCTACTCGAAGATGAATCCAATGTATTAGAAGAGGTAGTCGTGACGGGTATGGGTAACCAGACTAAACTGACCCTCACAGGAGCTGTCACAACAGTGAATGTTGATGATTTGAAATCGAATCCTACTTCTAGTATTACGAATGCTTTGGCGGGAAATGTAGCTGGTGTAATGGCGATGATGCAATCCGGACAACCTGGAAGAAATATATCTGAATTCTGGATTCGTGGTATATCTACTTTTGGAGGAGGAACATCGGCATTAGTTCTTGTGGACAATATCGAACGAAACATCAATGATATTAACATCGAAGATATCGAATCCATATCCGTACTTAAAGATGCCGCAGTAACAGCAATTTACGGTTCCAAAGGAGCTAATGGTGTAATTTTAATCACTACAAAACGTGGTAAAGAAGGTAAAATCAACATCAGTGTCAAAAGTGAAACCATTTATAATACGCGTACCATCACGCCGGAGTTTGAAGATGGTTTTACCTACGCTAAGCTTTTAAATGAAGCGCGTATTACAAGAAATTTTGAGCCAGTTTACCAACCCGAAGAACTTGAAATTTTACGATTAGGGCTTGATCCCGATTTGTATCCAAATGTAGATTGGCAAGATAAATTATTAAACGACGGCGCTATGACCTACCGTGCTAATTTGAATATGAGTGGTGGTGGTTCGACTGCACGATATTTCGTTTCAGGTAGCTATATCGAGGAAGGTGGTATGTATAAAATTGATGAAAATCTAAAAAAGGATTACAATACCAACGCCAATTACAAAAGATGGAATTACCGTCTTAATACTGATATGAACATCACCAAAACTACAATATTAAAAGTCGGCGTAGCGGGAGCTTTAGGAAAGCGCAATAGTCCGGGCTTAGGAGATGGAGACTTTTGGGGTGCCTTATTTGGATATTCCCCAATTAATTATCCGATAACCTATTCCAATGGACGGATTCCTGCTGCAGGTGAAGGAAATAAAACCAATCCTTGGGTAATGGCTACACAGTCAGGCTATAACGAAAACTGGACTAATAATATTCAAATTGACATTAATGTTGAACAAAATTTAGATTTTATTACAAGAGGTCTTCGCGGAAGGGGAATTATTGGCTATGATACTTGGAACAACAATAATATTAGAAGGTTAAAATGGCCAGAACAATGGCGCGCAGATCGAGCACGTAATGTGAATACTGGAGAAATTATTTTCTATAAAGTATCGGATCCAAGAGAAATGTATCAAGAGAGTTCTGCTAGTGGTAATAGAAGGGAATTCTTAGATTTCATGTTTAATTATGACCGTGGATTCAATGGGCACAATGTAGGTGCTGTAGCACGCTTTACGCGTGATGCACTTGTTCAAACAGTTAATTTAGGAAATGATATTAAAAATGGTATAGCGCGCAGAAATGAAGCTTTAGCTGGTCGACTAACCTACAATTTTAGAAATCGCTACTTTACAGATTTCAACTTTGGATATACAGGTTCTGAAAACTTTTCTCGCGGCAATCAATACGGCTTCTTCCCTGCTGTATCCTTTGCTTGGAATATTTCAGAAGAAAAAATATTTAAAGAAAATGCCGATTGGATGGATTTGCTAAAAGTAAGATTCTCTTATGGTAAAACAGGTAATGACCAACTCATGGGAGGTGAGCGTTTCCCTTATCTTTACAATATCTCTACGGCAGGAGGATACCAATGGGCTGACTTCGGATCTGATAGAGGATATGGAGGATTAAGATACTCCCAAGTAGCTTCACCTTATGTATCTTGGGAGGTATCTATTAAGAAAAACTTAGGTTTCGACATCAATCTATTCAAAAACAAATTTGAAAGTTCTATTGAATTGTTTGATGAGAAACGTACCGACATTTATATGCCAAGAAATTTCCTACCTGAAATTGTAGGATTAGAAAGTATTCCTCGCGCCAATGTTGGAGAGGTTAGTTCTAAAGGTTTCGAAGGAAGATTCTCTTATAGACAAAAAATAGGTGAAGTAAACATTACAGCCCGTGGAAATGTCACCTATAGCAAAAATAAAATAATAGAAAGAGACGAAGAAAACAATGTTTATCCGTACCAAAATTCAGAAGGATTTCGTGTAGATCAAGCGAAAGGTTTGATAGCATTGGGTCTATTTAAAGACTATGAAGATATCAGAAACAGCCCTACACAGACCTTCGGGGTTTACCAACCTGGGGATATCAAATACAAAGATGTAAACGGAGATGGCGTGGTCGACAATGGTGATATTGTAGCTATTGGTGCGACTAGAAGACCCAATTTAATATATGGTTTAGGATCTTCATTTCAATGGAAAGGAATCGACATCAATTTGCATATTCAAGGTGCGGGAAAATCCACTTTTTCTACCTACGGAAAGACAGTATATGTGTTTAGTGAAGGTGAATGGGGACAGGTCATGAAAGGGATTATGGGAGATAACAGATGGATTTCAGCAGATATTTCAGGAGATCCTTCTACAGAAGATCCAAATGCTTCCTACCCAAGATTAAGTTATGGCTCAAATCCAAATAATTTCAGAGAATCTACTTATTGGTTAAGAAATGGTAAATACTTAAGACTTAAAAATATTGATATTGGTTATTCACTGCCTAAAAGTCTTACTAATAGAATCAGAACCAACAATATTAGACTCTTTTTAGCAGGTCACAACTTGTTGACTTGGTCAGAATTCAAACTTTGGGATCCGGAATTGGCGACACCTCGAGGAGAAGATTATCCATTGCCAAAATCAGTAACTTTTGGTGTAAACATAAACCTGTAAAAGTAAAAGAAATGCGAAAATCAATATATTATTTACCTATACTAATAGCTTTTATCTGTATTAGTTCCTGTCAAAAAGGATACTTAGAATCCGACACACTATTTAAAGATAGAATGACTGAGGAGAAAGTTTTTGAAAGCAAAAACTATGCTGAACAATGGCTAGCTCACATCTTTGAAGAATTTAAGGGTATTAATGCGGACGTAGCGAGTAAAGGTAATACACCGCACAATTTTTCGGATGATATGTATTACGGTGACCGTGACAAAGATTATGATCCCTCGAAAAATGAACTATCGTACAATATGTTCAAAATGGGATTGTATACCGAAAACGACAAGCAAGGTTCATGGACGCAATCGTATCGTGGGATACGAAATGCGACAACATTTATTCATAAGATATACATGAATAAAGAAATGTCTGCTGATGAAATCGAAGATTATCGTGGACAAGCGCGCTTCGCACGTGCTTACCTGTACTGGCTATTGCTTCGTAAATACGGTCCTATTCCAATACTTCCAGATGAGGGATTGGATTATACGGATAGTTATGACGAATTAGCTACACCACGAAATACTTACGAAGAATGTGCCGAATTTATCAGTAGTGAAATGCTACAAGCGGCCAAAGAAATGGAAAAATTGGGCTTATCTAGAGGACAAGATGCTTCCGCTAGACCTACAGTAGGTGCAGCATTAGCCACACGTGCTAAAGCCTTACTATATGCTGCAAGTCCAATGGCAAACGGTAATAATTCTGAATTTGCTGCAAAGCTTGTGGATCATGAAGGTAAAAGATTATTGTCAGCAGAATATCAAGAAGTAAAATGGGCTAAAGCTGCTGCTGCTGCTCGTGATGTTATGGAGCTCGGTGTATATGAATTATATACTGTTCCTATCCAAGTAACGGGAAATGATGCTACTATTATCCCACCAAACGATGGTAATTTTGCCAACAAGGATTGGCCATTGGGTTGGGCGAACATAGATCCTACGAAATCTTATGCACAAGTATTTGATGGAACACTTGTACCTTCAGGTAATCCAGAACTGATCTTTACCAGAGGAAACAATCAAAGCTCGGAAGATATAAGAATGATGGTTGCGCATGCCTTGCCAAGATCAGCAACAGGTTGGAATACGCATGGATTGACGCAAAAATTGGTAGATGCCTACTACATGAATGACGGTACGGATGTACCGGGTAAAGATAAAGAAATAGGACGTGGAAATGGATCCAACCGGGCAACAGGTTATGTAACGGCCAATGACGTTGCAGCGCGTCGATACAGACCGTTGATGGAAGGTGTATCTCTCCAATACGCCAATAGAGAACCAAGGTTTTATGCTTCTGTAGCTTTCAACGGTAGTTTCTGGACACTTTTCAATGAAACGCAAGAACGTAACCGAAATCAACAAGTATTCTATTATAGAGAAGATTCACGTGGAAACGGTTTCAATTCCTCGAATGCATACTGGTTAAGAACAGGATTCGGTATTAAAAAATATGTTCATCCAAGTGATACTTATGAGGGAGGTATTGCAGAGCGTATTGTGCAAAAAGCCGAACCGGCTATTCGCTACGCCGATATACTATTGATGTACGCAGAAGCGCTCAATGAATTAGATGGTTCACACAGTATTGCATCATGGAAAGGAACCACCTATTCCCTATCTCGAGATATTACCGAAATACAAAAAGGTATTCATCCCGTAAGAATACGTGCAGGTGTACCTGACTATTCCGCAGCAATTTATTCTAATAAAGCTGAATTACGTAAAACGATTAAGAGAGAGAGATTTATTGAATTGCTTGCAGAAGGTCAACGCTATTATGATTTGAGACGTTGGTTGGATGCTGCTGTGGAAGAAGCTCTACCTGTGTATGGTTGTAATATATTGATGAATGCAGGTAATAGAGATCTATTCCATACACCAGTAGCGACTTGGGTATTGAAAACAACATTTGCAGACAAAATGTGGTTTTGGCCTATTAAACATTCGGAACTAAAAAGAAATAAAAAACTTACGCAAAATCCGGGTTGGACATATAACGATTAAGAGTATCACATGAAAAAGAATTATATAAAATATTTAGTCTTAGCACTTTTATTTGCTAACACCTCATGTAATGACGAATGGAAGGAAGAACAATATGAAAACTACATTTCATTCAAAGCTCCTTTAGGCAATCAGGGCGTTTCGGACATCTACGTACGTTATAAGGATAATCAAAAAACGACTTTTAAGTTGCCTGTTGTGGTGAGTGGGTCAACTACGAATGCACAAAACATTTCTGTCAAAATAGATGTAGATCGAGATACTTTGGATATCTTAAATTATGAAAGATTTCAAAATAGAACCGATTTCTATTACAGAATGCTTCCGAGTGAATATTTTTCTTTCAATCCAACTTTAGACATAAAATCTGGAGAAAACATCGGCTTGTTAAATATTGATTTCACGCTAAAGAATATCAATCTAGTTGAAAAATGGGTGTTGCCTTTGACTATTGTGGAAGGATCATCTTCTTACACGCCTCATCCACGCAAACATTACAAAAAAGCGCTATTGCGAGTAAATCCGTTTAATAATTTCTCTGGGACATACGGAGGGACTGCTTTAAGAACTTTTATGGATGGAGCCGAAAATGAAACTTCCATCGTCAAAAGTGAAGTAAAAGCCTATGTGGTGGATGAAAATACCGTTTTCTTCTATGCAGGCGCCCTTGATGAAGAAAGACAAGATAGACAGAACTATAAGATTTATGCTCGTTTCAACGACAGTGGCGGCGTAGAATTGTACGCGGATAATCCGCTTCTGAATTTTGTGGTAAACAAAGATTTGAGTTATACGGTGAATGAAATGATCGAACCGAACTATCCATACTTGCTACGGAGAACAATAACAATTAACAATATAGATTATAATTTTACAGACTATACGATGATACCCAATATCAATATTCGGTATGCTGTAAAAGGAACCCTGAGTTTACAACGTGTATTAAATACGCAAATACCTGACGAAGACCAGGCTATTCAGTGGTAATGGAGAACGAACAGAAAAGCCCTATCAAAATTGATAGGGCTTTAATTTTTTACGCTTCGCCTTTTGGGTGAAGATCCAAAGGATAAGGAAAATCTTTAGATACTGATTCAGCCTGTTGTTGCTGTTGGTTTTGTGCGGCAGCTTTTAACTGCGCTTCAAAACGTGCTAAATTATCTTGTAATGCACCTAATAAACGAGCTGCATGCTCAGGCGTCATAATGATTCTTGATTTTACTTTAGCTTTAGGCATTCCTGGCATTACTTGGATAAAATCCAATACAAATTCTGAAGAAGAATGGTTAATGATAGCCAAGTTAGAATAAATACCCTCAGCTACTTCTTCTGATAACTCGATACTTAATTCGTTATTTTGTGGAAGGTTTTGATTTTTTTCACTCATCTCTATACTATTTAATCTTTATTTATTTTGTAAAACTTCTAAAATCTTGACCATCTTCGATTGTCAATAATGTTTCATAGATCAAGCGGATAACATTATCCACGTCTTCTTTGTGCACCATCTCAACCGTTGTGTGCATATAACGCAAAGGTAAGGAAATCAATGCAGAAGGCACACCACCATTGGAGTATGCAAATGCATCGGTATCGGTACCTGTAAATCTTGAAGAAGCTTGTCTTTGGAATGGAATATCATTTTTCTGTGCAACTTCAATCAATTGTCTGTTCAAATTAATCTGAACTGCAGGAGCATATGATACTACAGGACCTTTACCACAAGCCAAATCTCCTTGCGTAATTTTGTTGATCATTGGTGTCTGCGTATCGTGTGTTACATCTGTCACGATAGCCACGTTCGGTTTGATCCAATCTGCAATCATTTCAGCACCACGAAGACCGATTTCTTCTTGTACTGAATTTACAATGTATAGACCGAAAGGTAGATTTTTTTTATTTTCTTTCAACAAACGCGCTACCTCAGCAATCATAAAACCACCTGCACGGTTGTCCAATGCACGACCTACATAGTAGCGGTCATTCAAAATCATGAACTCATCTTCGTAAGTCACGACTGACCCCACATGAATTCCTAAAGCTTCTACTTCTTCTTTGCTAGTACAACCACAGTCCAAGAAAATGTTTTTCAATGATGGTGATTCTTCTTTTTCTCCTGAACGCGTATGAATAGCTGGCCATCCGAAAACCGCTTTCACGGCACCATTATCTGTGTGAATATTAACACGCTTAGAAGGTGCAATCTGATGATCAGAACCACCATTGCGAATGACATAGATAAGTCCATCTTTTGTAATGTAATTCACAAACCAAGAAATCTCATCAGCATGCGCTTCGATTACCACTTTATATTTAGCATCGGGGTTGATAATACCTACTGCAGTACCATAATTATCGATATAGGTCTCATCTACATAAGGTTTCAAATAATCTAACCACAAACGCTGTCCTTCCCATTCAAATCCTGTTGGCGAAGGATTATTTATATATTTTTCAAAGAATTTTACAGATTCTTCTGTTACGACAGTTTGATGTTTTACCTCTTTACTACTCTTCTTTGCCATGCCTTATTTTGTTTGCACACAAAATAAAAAATAATTATTCGATTCCAAAAAATAATCATATTCTTATTGACGGTAGCATATAAACAATTTTTAGTTTTATATTTACAGCTTCTAAATAATCATATATGGATTTTATTTATAATGTTATTCACTGGTCAGGTGCTGAAAATATTTTTAGTATAGGTTCTTTTGGAATTCGCTATTACTCCATGTGCTGGTTGCTTGCTTTTGTGGTTTCTTACATCTTAATGTTGGAAATATTTAAGCGTGAAACCTTAGCATTAGCGACTTTCAAAGCAGGAAAACCGCAAGATTTATTGGATAAATTGACCATATATATTTTCTTAGGCACCATTTTAGGTGCACGAATAGGACACTGCTTGTTCTACGAATTTGATTATTATAGTCAAAATCCATTAGAAATGATTTTGCCATTTAGCAAACGTTCGGGTAGCTGGGAGTTCACGGGATTTGCTGGATTAGCTTCTCATGGAGGAGCTATAGGAATTTTGACAGCCTTGATTTTATTTTCGCGAAAAACAAAGATCAACTTCATGTGGCTTGCAGACAGATTAGTATTAGTTGTTCCTATCGCAGGCGCTTTTATACGTATCGGAAATTTCTTTAATTCTGAAATTATTGGAAAGCAATCCGATCCAAATCTTCCTTGGGCGGTGGTATTTACGAAAGAAGACAATCTTCCTCGTCATCCAGGTCAATTGTATGAAGCAGTAGCATATATCATTCTGTTCTTTGTATTGTGGGCCTTTTATAAGAAAAATTCGAATCCAAAACCAGGTTTACTGTTTGGCATATTTTTAGTCTGTCTTTTCAGTATAAGGTTCTTTGTTGAATTTTATAAAGAAAATCAAGAAGCCTTCGAGAATAATATGTTTATCAATATGGGGCAATTGCTGAGCATACCATTTATTCTGGCAGGATTATTTTTAATTTTTAGACCCACAACCAAAAAAGCATAAAAAATATTACACTATACCAAGCCTCTTAAAAATTTTCAAGAGGCTTTTTTAATTCCTTATGAAAACAAATAAAAAACTTATTCTGCTGATCCTCGGATTATTATCTGCTATTGGTCCTTTTTCCATTGATATGTATCTACCAGCTTTCGATACGATAGCACAAGATTTTGATACAAATATTGAAAAAGTACAATTATCGCTTACCTCATTTTTTGTTGGTATTGCAGTTGGACAAATGATTTATGGTCCACTACTCGATAGATATGGTCGCAAAAAACCATTAATCATAGGATTGTGCATCTATGTTATTACTTCTATTTTATGTGTTTTGACACGCAATGTAGAAAGTTTGATAGTATTGCGCTTTATTCAAGCTTTAGGCAGTTGTGCTGGCATGGTAGCCTCTCGAGCGATGGTTCAAGATTATTATCAGGGAAAAGAAGCCGCTCGCGTATTTAGTTTGTTGATGCTTGTCATTGCCATCTCCCCTATTTTGGCTCCTTCTGCAGGCGCATTTCTATTGGATCATTTTGATTGGCATTATATTTTTATTGCACTATTTAGTATTGGATTATTGATATTGATATTGACAATTTTTGTGTTACCAGAAAGTTATGCGGGAAATAAGAACTTCTCACTAGCTCCTAAAGCAATCATAACACAATATTTCCAGGTATTCATCAATCGTACATTTATTTTTTATTGTTTAATTGCTTCGACGGCATCTGCAGGACTTTACGCCTATCTCGCTGGTTCTTCGTTTGTTTTGCAAGAATTATTTGGTTTGAGTAAGAAAGAATATGGTCTTGCCTTCGCCTTTGTAGCCTCAGCTTTAATATTATCTACGCAATTGAATAGATTCTTTCTGAAGCGTTGGTCTATGCAACAAATCTGCATTATTGCAAATTATTGTCAAGTGGCTGTTGGATTGACCATGCTAATTTGTTTATGGACCGACAATATTACCTTGCCATCAATTCTAGCATTAACTTTCGGATACTTAATGTGTCAAGGATTTATTTTTCCGAACGCTTCCGCAATGGCAATGGCCCCATTCAAAGTAAGTGCAGGTAGTGCATCTGCTTTATTAGGATTTTTGCAAATGGGTTTAGGCGCATTGAGTTCGGGCTTAGTAAGTTTACTACATAATAATACCCCTCAGCCTATGTTATCCGCAATGGGTATCTGTGCTGTATTATCATTGCTATTGCATCTTGCAAAAAGAAATTTGAAAGAACATAAAAAAGAGGCTTTATAAAAAAGCCTCTTCACCTATATTAAACTCTCGATTCCTAATCGATAGCTGTCTAGCCCAAAACCTAAAATCACACCTTTACAATTTTTGGATAAATAGGAATGATGGCGAAATGCTTCACGTTGATGTACATTGGAAATATGAACTTCCACAACAGGAGTTTTTATTGCAGCAATAGCATCACCAATAGCCACGGAAGTATGCGTATAAGCTCCTGCATTCAGTACTACGCCGTCATATTCAAAACCAACTTCGTGCAATTTATCGATAATAGCTCCTTCAGAATTACTTTGAAAATACGATAAATCTACATCGGCAAAACGCGCTTTCAGCGATTTGAAGTATTCTTCAAAGGACTGATCACCATATATACTTTTCTCACGAACACCTAACAAATTCAAATTAGGTCCATTTAATACCAATATCTTCTTCATATTATAGATTAATGAATAAATATAGATATTCAATTTTTAAATATCACCATAAAAATTACGGAAACTAGAACGTAAACCAAAATTAATCACTCCGGATTTTTGTGTTTCCATACCCTCAATTTTTCTAAAACGCTGTGTATAGCCTAATTCTAAACGTAAGTTGTATTTAGGATTCAGCACGTAAGAAGCTCGCATATCCGCGTAATACAAGTTGTTTTTTACCCCCTGTCCAATTTTGTTTCCGTACTTATTTGGTAGATTGTTGTAAGATTGAAAAATATCACCTCCCATATTGGTTTCGGGGTTAGGATCTGTTCCAAAATTGCTAATCAATCCTTTTCCCGAAAACTCAAATCGATTCCAAGAATAATGGGCAGTACCTAAAAACTCTCTGAAATTTGCTCCTCGCGGATGCGCTAATGGTTCACCATTATTACTGTAATTAGATATTGAAGTAAAGTGTTGATACGTATAAGGTCTTGCTAAGTTGTACTCCGCTAAGAAATGAAGATTACGAACGCCAAATAAATCAAATCCTCTTACACCCATTTGTGCTCCCCATTTATTATGGGCATACCCATTATTTGCAAAAAACTCTTTGGCGGTAAACTCTCCCAACAAAAATTGCCCATAAGCTGTGATATTGTTCAACACCTTGTATTTTGCATTTAATCCTAAAAACATTTTGTCAGGAGAGGTACGGTTGTTATTTTCTACCGGACGATATATTACACCTGGATTCAAATAGTTGAAATCAAATCCTCTAAAGCCTGCCTGATTACGATTGGACCAGACTACAGATTGAAAAAAACCAACAGATAATCGGTCTGTTGCATTATAATCTATATATTGAAATGCGCCGTACTTAATTCCATCGCCGAATCGACCACCCGAATCTAAGGAATCTCTACGTGGATTTGCGGGGTCATTCATATATGCCCATACCGAAGTATATTGTACATTACCAATTTCACCCGTAAATTTTAATTGCGTGTAATTTGAAGAAAAATCAGATAATAACATTGAACGATAACCGTCACCAATATGGTTTTTGTCAAAAGCTGCTGTAAGTTGGAAGTAAGGACTGAAATCGTAAGTCAAACTTGCTGTGGCGTACATCCAATCCTTGGTCTTTTTATTAAATGGCTTTTTAACCGATGATTGTCCGGGAACAACACCTGTTTCAGCAATATGCTCATCAAGATATTCTGCGAACACCGCTTGGTTTTCGAAAACAGCCGTGTGAAATGTAAACTTATCTTTAATAGTCAATCCAGCTTGTATAGCGCGTGTATTAGTCCACGTTGTACGTTTGTCACTGTCTATTAGCTCCGAACCAATTTGAAAGTCGGGCAGAAAATCTAGATAAAAAGTATGATCCTCTTTCTGTACATCTACAAGGTGTTCATTAAAAAGTTTGCGCATCACCCAATTGTTGGAAGAAGTAGGATTAGCATACTCTAATGAATCCTTACGGTTCAATAATTCATTCTTAAACAAGAATGGTTTGGATGATGTATGATACCTTGAATTGGTATTGTACAATATATTATTGTATTTCTGATATTGATCAAATGAATAGGTTTGATTAACAACCTGAGCATTGATTATCAGTGAATTACAAACAAAAATCGATAATATAAAAAGTCTAAAAATAATATTTTCTGCAGTTATTCTCATAAGAAACATTGTAACATTTACAATAAAATACAATAATTATAAATTCAATAATGTATTTTAAAAGAAATTTTTATACTTGAAAGCTAAATTCATGCCAATTTTCGTATATTATATAAAAAACACTATATTAGCATAGCTAAAACGTTTTATACGATTTAAAACTGATAACCATATAAACATGAATAGAAAAACTTTTTTACAACAAAGTGCATTGCTGGGTGCAGGCATGATGGCAAGCAAATTTTCATTTGCCGAATTCAACTCAAATTTTCCTGAAGTACGCGTACCTGTTTCTAAAAGACATTTTCAAAGTAACACTATAGAAGAAGCTATTAAAGAGTTTCAAAAAAACGTCCAAAACAAAGAATTAGGCTGGTTATTCAACAATTGTTTTCCCAACACATTGGATACAACGATTTATGATGAGTCTACACCTTCGGAGAAATTAACGTATGTAATCACAGGCGATATCGATGCGATGTGGCTCCGAGACAGCAGTGCTCAAGTATATCCTTATTTGCAATTCATGCACAAGGATAAAAAATTGAAAGACCTCATATTAGGTTTAATCAATAAGCAATCAAAATGTATCAACATAGACCCTTATGCCAACGCCTTTTACAATGACCCGACCAAAGAAGGTGAATGGTTTAGCGACCATACGGATATGAAAGCGGGGATACATGAGCGCAAATGGGAAATTGACTCTTTGTGTTATCCTATTCGCTTAGCTCATGCGTACTGGAAAGAAACTAATGATACTACACCATTCAACGATGAATGGGTAAAAGCACAAGAAAACACGTACAAAACTTTTGTAGAACAACAACGTAAGGAAAATCTTGGTCCTTACAATTTTATGCGTACTACGCCTAGAGGTACCGACACTTTGCAAGTAGATGGCTGGGGCTATCCTGTCAATCCTGTTGGATTGATTTGCTCGAGTTTTAGACCTTCGGACGATTGTTCTATTTTCTTATTCTTGATTCCTTCGAATTTATTCGCTGTAGTCAGTTTAAGACAATCTGCAGAAATTCTTAGAAAAGTTAAAAACAATACAGTATTAGCTGCGAAAATGGAAGCTTTAGCCGATGAAGTGCAAAAAGCCGTAAATGAATACGGAATTGTTGATCATCCGAAATTTGGGAAAATCTACGCTTACGAAGTTGATGGATTCGGTAGTGCATTGATGATGGATGATGCGAATGTACCATCTTTATTATCCTTACCTTATTTAGGAGCAGTTAGTGCCAATGATGAAACCTATCAGCGTACACGAAAATTTATTCTTTCGGAAAGCAATCCCTTCTTCTTTAAAGGGAAAGCTGGAGAAGGAATTGGTGGTCCACACATTGGACGTGATATGATTTGGCCTATGGCAATTACCATGCGTGCCTTAACTGCTACAAACGACAATGAAATCCAGGATTGCATAAAAATGCTAGCATCTACACATGGAGATACGGGATTTATGCACGAAACATTCCACAAAGATGATCCTAAAAAATTCACCCGCCATTGGTTCGCTTGGGCAAATACGTTATTTGGAGAATTATTATGGAAAATTTATAAAGAAAAGCCATCTTTGTTGAAGTTTTAAATGGATTATTCTTATAAGTAAACAATAAAAAGACTTAGGAATAATCCTAAGTCTTTTGTTTTATATGAGTACACAAGGACCTATCGGTGTTTTTGATTCAGGCTACGGCGGATTAACCGTTTTCAAAGAGATACACGAAAAATTACCCCAATACGATTACATCTATCTTGGAGATAATGCACGTGTACCCTACGGCACCCGTTCTTTCGAAACGGTGTATGAATTCACCAAAGAATGCGTATTCAAGTTATTTGATTTGGGATGCAACTTGGTGATTTTAGCTTGTAATACCGCTTCTGCAAAGGCTCTACGCAGTATTCAGCAAAACGATCTTCCTGAAGGCAAAAAAGTTTTGGGTGTAATTCGTCCAACCACCGAGTCTATTCATCAATACACGAAAACAAATTCTATAGGTATTTTAGCAACACAAGGAACAGTTTTATCACAATCTTATTTGATTGAGATTGAAAAATTTAATCCCGAAATCAATGTTTATCAACATGCATGTCCATTTTGGGTTCCTCTAGTAGAGAATAATGAAATCAATAGTGAGGGGGCACATTATTTTATTCAAAAAGATATTAATGAGCTTTTGAGTCAATCTCCAGATATCGATACTATTGTATTAGCCTGTACGCACTACCCTATTCTTTATCCGATTATTCGAAAATATACACCTGATCATATTCAGATTTTAGCACAAGGCGAATTGGTAGCTGAAAGTTTAGCTGACTATTTAATTCGTCATCCAGAAGTAGAAGAAAAATGCAGTAAGGAAGGTAAATTAGCTTTTTATACTACAGACGATGCAAAAGACTTTTCTGAGAAGGCCTTTATCTTTTTTGAAAAAAATATAGAAGCAAAAAGTATTAAGGTTAACGTATGTTCCTAATTAGACGAAGCCTTAGAATCCAACTAAAATACTATTGTCAGGTTGCTGCAAAAACTTTTGTTAAGCAAAAAATGTCGCCTTAGTGAGTTGCCAAATGCAGGAATGTCGAAACTTGAGTCAACTCGGTACAGCGACGAGTTTTTGATTACTTTTTGCAGAAAAAAATAATTGCCCGCCCGGCATGAGGGCTTAAGAAATATATTAATTAACTAGAATTGACATTAAAGTTAATAAACAATAAAAGGTCTCTTTTGAGACCTTTTATCTTATCTATTCTGCAAAGCTATTGCATAAAGTTTCATTTGCTTGACCATTGCCAAAAGACCATTCGCACGCGTCGGTGATAAATGCTCTTTCAAACCGATTTGATCGATGAAATATAAATCGGCTTCTGCAATTTCTTTAGCTGTGTGACCTGATAATACTTTCACCATTAAGCTTACTAAACCTTTAGTAATTACTGCATCTGAATCCGCCTTAAAAATTACTTTTCCATCTACTATTTCAGGATACAACCATACTTTAGATTGACAACCTTTGATAATAAATTGATCGGTTTTATATTGTTCATCAATCAAAGGAACTTCTTTACCCAATTGGATGATGTATTCGTATTTTTCCATCCAATCCCCATAAAACGCAAAATCTTCGATTAATTCGTCTTGTATTTCGTTTATTGTCATTTTTACACCAACATATTTAATGCACGAGTCAAGCCCGCTATAAAAGTATCTATATCTTCTTTGGTATTATATACTGCCAGACTAGCACGTACCGTTCCTGGAATACAGAATTGATCCATAACTGGTTGTGCACAGTGATGTCCTGTACGAACAGCAATACCCAATTTATCCAAAATCACCCCGATATCATACGGATGTACGCCATCTACCACAAATGAAAGCACAGAAGATTTCTTAGCAGCCTCACCTATAATTTTTACGCCCGGAATTTCTTTTATTTTAGTAGTTGCATATTCTAATAACTCGTCTTCGTAAGCCTTAATATTATCAATACCCAACTCATTGATATAATCAATTGCAGCTGCTAAACAGATACCAGCCTCAATATTTGGAGTTCCTGCTTCGAATTTGAATGGCAACTCATTGTAAGTCGTCTTTTCGAAAGTCACGTCTTTGATCATGTCCCCTCCACCTTGATAAGGAGGCATTGCATTCAACAGGTCTTTCTTGCCATAAAGTACACCAACACCGGTTGGTGCATACATCTTGTGACCCGAAAAAGCTAAAAAGTCTACATCAAATTCTTGCACATCAATCTTGATATGCTGAATTGCCTGCGCAGCATCCACCAAAACAGGAACATTTTTAGCATGCGCTAAATCAATGATTTCTTTGATTGGATTGATCGTTCCCAACGAGTTTGAAACATACGTTACAGAAACCAATTTAGTTTTTTCTGAAAGTAAATTCTTATAAGCTTCCAAATCCAACTCTCCTTTTTCATTCATTGAAATGACACGAAGGACAGCTCCTTTTTCTTCACACAACATTTGCCAAGGCACAATGTTCGAATGATGTTCCATCGCTGAAATAATGATCTCATCACCTTCGTGAACGAAAACTTTACCATAACAAGAAGCTACTAAATTGATACTATCGGTAGTTCCTTTGGTGATAATAACTTCAAAATCTTCTTTCGCATTAATGAATTCCTGCACTTTGCGACGAGTCACCTCGAAAGCATCGGTAGAAATCTGACTTAAATAATGCACACCACGATGTACATTCGAATTCATATCGCTATAGTAATTCGTAATGGCATCAATGACTGCTTTTGGCTTTTGCGTCGTCGCACCGTTATCCAAGTAAACCAAAGGCTTACCATTTACCTCTCTTTTTAAGATTGGGAAATCGGCACGTACTTTATGTATATCGAATTTTTCCAATTTATGTTCCAAATTTACGATACAAAGGTAATACATCTATCCCCAAAACGAGAGTTTTTAATGTATTCTTTTGGTAAAAGATGAACTCCAGATGATGTTTGCAGGTTATATTTATAAAATACATTTTATTTATTTTTAACAATACAAATTTTAATTTTATAGCTACCTTTGTATCAATATGCAAGAATTACCATTAAATATTCCAGAAGGATCTAGGAAAGAAGTAATGACTTATTTGGAGCCTTATATGCTCAACGAAATGAGTGAATACTTAAAGCCTGTAGAAGAAATGTGGCAACCTGCTGACTTTCTTCCAGATTCATCTAGAAGCACTTTTTTCGAAGAAGTTCGTGATTTACAAGAAAGTGCAAAAGAACTTCCTTATGACTTAGTAGCCGTACTTATTGGTGATACAATTACCGAAGAAGCGCTTCCAACCTACGAATCTTGGTTGACTATGGTCGAGGATGTCAATAAAAATGAACAAGGTGGATGGATGAAGTGGGTACGCGCTTGGACTGCGGAAGAAAATAGACACGGAGACTTATTAAACAAATATTTATACCTATCGGGTAGAATCAATATGCGTGAATTCGAAATGAGTACACAGCATTTGATCGCTGATGGTTTTGATATCGGTACAGGAGCGGATCCATACCGTAACTTTATCTACACATCTTTCCAAGAATTGGCTACCAATGTATCCCATAGACGTGTTGCTGGTATTTCTAAGAAAAGTGGAGATAAATTATTAGCTAAAATGTGTGGTGTGATTGCGGCGGATGAGGCTCGTCACGCTAAAGCATATATGTCTTTTATTTCAAAAGCTTTTGAAGTAGATCAAAGCGAAGTAATGTTAGCTTTTGAGGACATGATGCGTAAGAAAATTGTGATGCCTGCTCACTTCTTGAGAGAATCAGGTGAACCTCAAGGTGGTGCTTTTGCACATTTCTCGGATGCAGCGCAACGTATGAATGTATATACAGCTTTAGACTATGTAGATATCTTGAAAGAATTACTTACCGAATGGAAAGTTGATCAAATCTCAGGATTGAACGAACAAGGTGAAAAAGCCCGTGACTATTTAATGCGACTACCAGATCGTCTTATTCGTCTAGCGGATAGAATAAAGGTTCCAGAATTGGAATACAAATTCAAATGGATTTACGGATAAGTACGTCAAAATATTAAAACGCTCTAAGATTAGAGCGTTTTTTGTTTTCTAATGATACTATTTTGAAGCGCTATATTCTCGTATATACTCCACAACAAATAGTTCTTTAAACTGTTTAACTATTAGGAATTTGACACGTTTTATCTAGAATGTGTATAAATTACACTAAGACAAAATTGTATAAGCAACCAAAAATAGCCTTACAGCGCTATTTCCCTGCATTTTAGACAATTTTATGATGAAACTATTAATAAATTAATATGGAAATATCTTATTTTTTTAAGATATTTGCATTTCAATTTTCACAGAAAAATAAACAAACTAGCGATATGTTATTAAATCGTTCTGAACGTTCTTTCCCTCGTATTATCATTATTGGTGGTGGATTCGGAGGTGTCGAAGTAGCAAGAAAATTAAAAGATAAAGAAGTAGAGGTTTTACTAATCGATCGTAACAACTTCCACACTTTCCAACCTCTTATGTACCAAGTAGCTACAGGTACGCTTGCTGCTGACTCGATCTCATTCCCTATCCGTAAGATGTTTAAAAACCAACACAATTTTAAATTTCGTCTTGCGGATGTTTTGAGCATTGATAAAGATAAGAAAGAAGTTCACACCTCTGTAGGAACCTATGATTACGACTACCTAGTAATCGCTTCAGGAGCTACTAGCAACTTCTTCGGCAACAAAGAAGTAGAGAAAAACTCTCTTCCTATGAAAAGCATTCAAGAAGCTTTGAACATCAGAAGTTATGTGTTACAAAATCTTGAAAAAGCGGTATTGCTAAAAAATGCATCAGACCGTGCTCCATACATGAATTTCGTGATTGTAGGTGGTGGACCTACAGGTGTTGAATTATCAGGCGCTATTGCGGAGATTCAATTACACGTATTGAAAAAAGACTACCCTGAACTATCAGTAAATGAAATGAAAGTTTACTTGGTTGAGGGTACAGGAAAAATATTAGGTGCTCTTTCAGAAAAATCATCTCGTGATTCGGAAAGATACTTAAAAGAATTAGGCGTAACCGTATTAACTAATACACAAGTAACAGGTTATGATGGAGACACGATTACTTTCAACAATGGTGAAAGTATCAAAACTAAAACTGTTATCTGGGGTGCGGGTGTAAAAGGTCAATTCCCTGGAGGTATTGATGCTTCTATCATCGAAAGAGGTAACCGTATCCGTACTAACGGTCAATGTCAAGTAGAAGGTATGGATGGTGTGTATGCTATTGGTGACGTGGCCGCAATGATCACAGAAGAAACTCCAAGAGGTCTTCCAGGTGTAGCGCCAGCAGCGCAACAACAAGGAACTTACGTAGCTAAACATATCAGCAATATCTTAGCTGACAAACCCAATACAGAGAACTTTAAATATTTTGACAAAGGTTCGATGGCGACTATCGGTCGTAACCGCGCTGTGGTGGATTTAGGTAAACTACACATGAACGGTTTCATCGCTTGGTTGACTTGGATGTTTGTTCACTTGATGTCTATCTTTGGTTTCCGTAATAAAATGGTAACTTTTGTAAACTGGTCTATTAAGTTCTTAACGAAAAACTCAGGTGTTCGTTTGATCGTAGACAAATACGAAAGACCTGCAGACAAAGAGCAGCCTCAAGCATAATTTGATCCTATATTAAATCAAACAATAAGTACAAATGTCGGTAATGAAAATTGCCGACATTTTTTTATTTAGTACTTTTGATAATAAAATTTTACTGACTATGGATAATAAGACGATAGCACGCGCATTCAAACTTTGTGGACAACTGATGGAATTATTTAACGAGAATCCATTTCGGACAAAGGCAATGGCAAGTGCCTCGTTCAAAATAGATAAACTCCCCTTCTCTGCGGCGAATGCTACTTTGGAAGAATTAAGTGCACAGCAAGGAATCGGAAAAAGTACAGCAGAAAGAATTAAGCAGGTCATCACCACCGGCTCATTTCCTGAATTGGATGATCTTATCGCCAAAACACCTGCAGGTATTTTGGAAATGCTAAAGATTAAAGGTTTAGGACCTAAAAAAATCCAAATCATCTGGAATGATTTAGAAATTGAATCTGTGGGGGAATTGTATTACGCCTGCAATGAAAACCGATTAATCGAAGCCAAAGGTTTTGGTCTAAAAACGCAAGAAGACATCAAAAAATCCATTGAATTTGCAATGGATAATCAAGGTTGGTTTTTATATGCAAAAGTTCTTCCTTTCGCCGAAAAAACTTTCGATTCCTTACAACAGAATTTAGGTACACAAAAGTTAAGTTTTACTGGAGAATTTCGTCGTAAATGTGAGGTGCTTCAACAAGTAGAATTAATCACAGAGGCTTCTTTAACAAGCTTAGAGCAAGCTATTGTCAACCTTAAATACGAATCTCAAATTGAAGTTTCGGACAATAAGATTTCATTCGCGGATGAAAATGCCTGCCCTTTCGTGGTGTATTCAGCACCCGAAAATTATGCACAGCAATTGATTTTAACAACAGGTTCTACAAAACACATAGAACTACTAAAAGAAATCTATGCTGAAATTCCACAAGGAACAGACGAAAAGGAAATTTATAACCAACTTGGTCTAGCTTATATCGAGCCTGAGCTTCGAGAAGGTCTGGATGAAGTGGAATTAGCAAAATCAAATGCTTTACCTTCACTTGTTACATTTGAAGATCTCAAAGGAACTTTACACAATCACTCGACCTATTCGGACGGTGTGCATTCTTTAGCAGAGATGGCACGCTATTGTAAAGAAGAGTTGGGTTTAGAATATTTAGGTATTTGTGACCACTCCAAGACGGCAGTGTATGCCAATGGTTTAACAGTTGAACGTTTGGAACAACAATGGGCTGAAGTAGATGCACTTAATCAGCAAATGGCACCCTTCAAAATCTTTAAAGGCATAGAGTCCGATATCCTATCGGATGGATCATTGGATTATCCAGATGAAATATTAGCAAAATTTGATTTCGTTGTAGCTTCGGTGCACAGCAGTTTGAAAATGGATGAAGCAAAAGCAACAGCACGTTTGATAAAAGCGATTGAAAATCCTTATACAACTATATTAGGACACCCTACCGGAAGACTATTGTTGTCGAGAGCAGGTTATCCTTTGGATTTCAAAAAAATTATTGATGCCTGCGCAGCAAATAAAGTCGTAATCGAAATAAATGCGAATCCTTTACGTTTAGATTTGGATTGGAGATGGCATCGTTACGCTTTAGAAAAAGGCGTATTGCTGTCGATCAACCCCGATGCCCACCGTACTGAAGGACTCCTAGATATGCACTATGGTGTATTCGTGGGACGAAAAGGAGGCTTATCGGCAGAAAAATGTTTAAATGCTTTCTCTTTAGAACAAATCACAGCTTATTTTAACAGCAAAAAATAACACACTAAAAAATCCATTATGAAAGCTTATATCTCACGTAATATTCCTTCAGATTCCATTGATGTTTTAAAACAATATGGTTTTGAAGTCACCGTCAATACTGAAAATAAAAAACTTACTCAGCAGGAGCTAATTGAAGCATGTCAACATGCGGATGTACTATTGAATGTTGGACATGCCGATTTAGATAAGCACTTTTTGGAATCTTGTAAGCATCTAAAAGGTATTGCATTGGCAAGCGTAGGATATGATCATGTAGATGTAGAAACCGCTACAGCATTGGGAATTCCTGTTTCCAACACACCAGATGTATTGAGCGGAGCAACAGCGGATGTGGCATTTTTATTGATGTTGGCTGTATCCCGAAAAGCTTTTTATCGTGCAAACGAAGTCCGCGAAGGCAAGTGGAAAGATTTTGAATTTATGCAAGATTTAGGAATTGAGCTAAATGGAAAAACATTAGGAATCTATGGTTTGGGTAGAATTGGATTGGAATTTGCGAAGAAAGCCAAAGCGGCTTACAATATGAATATTATCTATTACAACCGCAGCAGAAATCCTCAAGCAGAAGAATTGGTAGAAGCTAAATATGTGAATTTCGATGAGTTGTTGACTCAATCCGATGTGATTTCTGCACATACCAATCTTTCTTTGGAAACCCAATATCGTTTTAATAAGGATGCGTTTAAACGCATGAAGAAATGGGCTATTTTTATCAATACCGCTCGCGGAAAAGTTCATCACGAACAGGATTTATTAGAAGCCTTGCAACAAGGAGAAATTTGGGGTGCTGGACTAGATGTCACTGATCCTGAACCGATGTCTCCGAACAATCCATTATTGCAATTGCCCAATGTTTGTGTATTACCACATATTGGCTCTGCAACCGTAGAAACGCGCACGCAAATGGCTATAATGGCAGCGAATAATCTGATTGCTGTAAAATACAGTAATCCAATGATGCAGATTGTGAATAAAGAAGTATATTCATAATATTAGCTTAGCACATTTGCTCGAGACAATAGTGTTACAATCCTAATACAACACGTTTTTTCGACGTAAGGAGAAATCTCTTAATTAGATTTAGATTTCTCACTACATATTTCGTTCGAAAAGACGTTATAAAATAAGATGAAAGCTTAAAAACATACCAAAATAAACTTAACATAAACCTATGAGGAAAACCATTTACACCCTTGCATTACTTTCTATAGTCTGCTTCTTTAGTTGTTCTTCGGAAAATACAACTCCCAATACCTTAACAGAAAAAGAAAAATCTGAGGGATGGACGCTTTTATTCAACGGTCAAAATCTTGAAGGTTGGCATTTGTACAACAATAGAATTCCCAAATCAGCTTGGGTAGTTTCTAACGGAACAATTTACTGTGATTCTCAAAGTGATTTGGACAAAGCTGATTTAGTAACGGATAAAGAATTTGAAAACTATGAATTGAAATTTGAATGGCAACTGGAGAAAGAAGGGAATAGCGGCATATTTATCAATGTAAAAGAAGATACTGCTATTGCGCAAACTTATTTCTCAGGACCAGAATATCAATTGTTGGAGGATTCACATATGGATTTTGCTTTGCCCCTTAAAAAGCCAGGTTGTCTATATAATTTCATACCACAACTTAATTCTGCTCGTACTAAGATGCAAGGTGAATGGAATCAGTCAAGAATAGTACAAAAAGACGGTAAAATAGAATTTTACCTAAATGGTCAACAAACAGCCAAAATGAATTTCAATAGCAACGAATGGAAAAAGCTAGTTTCTCAATCCAATTTCAAGGATTACCCACACTTTGGTAAACAAACCAAAGGACATCTTGCTTTACAAGATTGGTCTAGAGGTGTTTCGTTTAGAAATATTAAGATTCGCGAATTATAAAATTTGTTATCTCGTATTCTCCGCCTCTTATATCCTACTTTCTTAGGTAAATTGATTTGTATAAATAAAAGAAATAGAGTAGGAAGGTAATCATTATTTGATTACCTGACCCCTCACACCACCGTACGTGCCGTTCGGCATACGGCGGTTCATTAAACATTAACAGTCTTTGGGACTATTATATCGGTAAGATAT
>PJUJ01000104.1_pt1 | contig 73866 bp, 53 predicted proteins | sample 1512321 | NCBI WGS metagenome assembly PJUJ01 (sample SAMN08177669, study PRJNA422409) | Feces metagenome, whole genome shotgun sequencing project. | isolation source: Chicken feces enriched on filter paper: beechwood xylan treatment | host: Gallus gallus | place: USA: Madison | collected 2015-01-15 | reverse complement strand
GTCGGACCGAGGTTTTGCCTCAGACTTCCTTCAGATTCCACCTCGCGGTGGACACCCTTGTCCTAAGCTAACACTTCCCACTGTAAAGGCGTGTTTGGGACTTACACCCTAGAGTTATTGCCCGTGCTGGGCACACAAACAAGAAAAGATTCCACCAGGGAATCTTTTCATTGTAAATCTATTTTAATATACATTCCAAGCTGGAGGATCCACACCGATAAGGTGTTTCACGAAGAAATCACGACGCTTTCTTTCGCCATAATCTCCACCCGAAGAATGTCCCATTCCTGGAACAAGAATCAGTTCATGATCTTTATTTGCTTTGATTAGTGCATTAGTTAATTGATAAGTCGAAGAAGGGTCTACATTGTCGTCCACCTCTCCTACGATCAACATCAATTTACCTTGCAATCGATAAGCATTTTCTACATTTGAACATTCAGCATATTCTGGTCCAATCGGCCAGCCCATCCACTGCTCGTTCCACCAAATTTTGTCCATTCTATTGTCGTGGCAGCCACAAGACGACACCGCAACTTTATAGAATTCTGGATGAAATAATACGCCTCCTGTTGAACTTTGTCCCCCAGCAGAGGTACCATAGATCCCTACACGATCAATATCCATGTAAGGATACTTTTGTGCAGCGGCTTTAATCCATTTGATACGATCAGGGAATCCTGCATCTTTCAGATTTTTCCATGCTACGTTATGGAATTCTTTCGAACGATTGGAGGTTCCCATGCCATCAATTTGAACCACGATAAATCCTAATTCTGCAAGTTCTTGCATACCACTTGGATTTGCATTGAATGTTTTTGGAACAAAAGAACTATGTGGACCTGCATAAATATATTCGATGACAGGATATTTTTTGGAAGGATCAAAGTTTGTCGGACGAACAATAATTCCCCAAATATCATATTTGTTATCTCTGCTTTTTGAGGTAAAAACCTCAGCAGCTTTCCATCCTGACTCAAACAGTTTGGATTCATCTCCTTTTTCCAATTCCATCACAATTTTTCCTGAATGATCACGTAAAACTGTTACAGGTGCCTTATTGATTAAAGAATATTGATCGACAAAATACGAGTAATCTTCATTGAAATATGCCGTATGATTCGCCTCTTCTTTTGTCAGTTCCTTCAAATTTTTACCATCGAAATCAATTTTATAATAGTGAATTAGATAGGGATCTTGATTCTTAATTCTGCCACTACCTTCAAAGATGATCTTACGATTTTTTTCATCTACATGCACTACCTTACGTACCACCCAATCTCCTTTTGTGATCTGATTAAGCACTTGCCCCGTTTCTCCATCGATGCGATAGAGATGATTCCAGCCATCTCTTTCGGAGGCCCAAATGATTTCTTTACCATCATTTACATCATATCTATATTTTTTGCCACTATAGTCGATGAAAGTGTTGCTTACCTCATTGATGATGTATTTAGTTTGGCCATTTTCCGCATCCAATTTTACTAGAGCATATTGCTGATGACCACGTTTGTTAAATTCAAATACTATACTTTTACTATCCTCACGCCAAGACAACGCGCCAATTGAAAATTGGTTATCTATTAATTGCTTGTCCGCCACAAAAACCTTGTTTGTCTCTATATTGCAAATTGCAGGATAATATTGCGGCAGAGCGTCGCCTGGTTTAGCGTAATGGCGTGTTTGCAATTTTGGTTGCAATTGATCAGTAGGTGAAGATTCCAATAAAGTCAATATACGCACATCCTGTTTTGTTGTTCTCACTCCAACTATTTTTTTGCTATCAGGAGACCAGAGGATATGTGCAGAATAATATTCGCCAGGGCTTCCGTCAAAAGTTAATTGTTTTTCGGATTTAGGATCGTCTACCAAAGCATAATAAAGATTATGGTTTTTGATATAAGCCGTTTTCTTTTTGTCGGGGGAAGTTACAGGTCTTCCTTGAGTGTCATCACGACGCTGACCCCAATAACCTCCAGATCTTTGATTTTCTTCTACGTCACGTACTTTCTTCAAGGAGGAAGAACTTCTATTCCACTGCCACAATGCGTTATTATAAGCAAATTCAACGGTGTCCTTCCCTAACAACTTAATCGAATAGCCATTCAAAGAATTAATATCCACTTTTTGTCCAGAAGCTTTTTCTAATTGATCAGCTAAAGCTTTATTATCAAATAGCTGTTCCTTCTTACGGGCGTTGGCATCCACCCAAACAAACTCTTTGCCTTCGGAGGTTCGCTGCTCGTAGAGAAAAGCATCCCCTTTTTTATTCCATTTGATATTTGTAGGGATATAATAAAGTGCATCGGATAAAGCTGCTCGAAATTTTTTAGAACGCTGATAATCTTCCAGAGTTCCTTGTGCAAATACGGTAATTACGTTTGCAATAAATACAATTACAGGTACTATTTTCCTAATCATTTTTATTTGATTTTATAAGGTAATAAATGGGTATGCCTAATAGCGTAATCACAGCTCCCAATATAGAATAGGTCGGTTTGAATAATAAGAGTGACACAATAAATGCCACGCCCAAAATGATGTATAAAACGGGTAAAACAGGATAACCAAACGCTTTGTAAGGACGTTCCAGATCCGGTCTTTTTCTTCTAAGACGAATGACTCCATAAATAGCCAACACATAAAATACCACCACGACACAGGTAATCATATCAAGTAGGTCCCCATATTTCCCACTCATACACCACAATGCTGACACTAACCCTTGTATCCATAAAGCATATCCTGGCACAGAAAATTTATTCAAGCCTTTAGCTTTCTTAAAGAATAAACCATCTTCTGCCATTGAATAATAAACCCTCGCTCCAGCCATGATAAGTCCATTGTTACAACCGAACGTGCTTATCATAATCATCACAGCAAGAATAGTAATCCCAACAGGGCCAAAAATTTCTTGAGCAACACTCATCGCTACACGATCTTTCGGTGCATTGACCATGGTATTCAAGTCCAACACCGAAGTATACATCAAATTGGTTAGTAAATAAATGATCGTAACGATGATAGTACCTAAAGCCAGACTTAATCCGATATTTCGTTGGGGATTTTTGATTTCTCCAGCCACAGAAGAAGATGCATGCCAGGAATCACTACTAAATAAAGCGCCTACCATTGCGGCTGAAATCGCACCGAACGCAGCAAAAGTGCTGTAGTTTTCAAAAGTTCCATCGACATTCAGCTTTCTTAACGTCCACGTATCTGTTGAAAACCAATTTAGATTCCATACCTCATGTTTGAAGGCTAAAAAACCAAATAAAACCAACAAAGACAAACTCAACAGTTTGAATAAAGTCACACTAGTCTGCACCCATTTCCCTGCATTCACCCCACGTGAATTAATAAATGTCAGCACAATAATTACAACTATGGACAAGCATTGTGCTGAAGATATTTTGAAGCTCCCTAAGTTCAACAAGATGACGTCTTCGTCCAAAACTGGAAATAAATAAGCCGTAAATTTTGCAAAAGCAACACCCACCGCCGCAATTGTTGCAGTTTGGATCACGGCAAAAAAGGTCCAGCCAAACACGAAGCTGACCAAAGGATTGTAAGCCTCACGCAGATAAACATACTGTCCTCCTGCTTTGGGAAACATGGCACTTAATTCACCGTAAGTGATTGCAGCTATTAAAGTCATGATACCACTCAGGGTCCATACTATCATCATCCAGCCTGCAGAACCCGTATTGCGAACAATATCAGCTGTCACAATAAAAATCCCTGAACCTATCATACTGCCGACCACAAGCATGGTCGCGTCTAATAAACTCAAGGACTTTTGAAAGATTGGTTTGTCTGTTGCCATCTTATTATTTTTTGAATTGGTAAAATTTCCAAGATGTTTGATGGTCTGGCGATAAGTTTTGATCGGTCAATATCGCTCGCAACATTTCCATAGGCATATAATTTTCTTTAATCACCCGATCATGAAATTGTTTATAAGTCATCTTACCCGAATCTACCACTTCTTTCTTAATACTCATCATCTGCAAACCGCCAACTAGATACGCTAATTGATAAAGCGGACCGTACGAGCCTTCGAAAGAACGCTTTACTTCACCATGGGCATTTGCACGCTCAAATCCAACCCTGTCCACCAAGTAATCTATACATTGCTGTGGCGTCCAATCACCTAAATGAAACTTGATACTAAATTTTATACGCGCACAACGGTGCATGCGCCAGAATAACATACCTATTCGTTCTTCTGGTGTATGAGCAAAACCTTTTTCGTACATCAATAATTCCCAATACAAAGTCCATCCTTCTGTCCAGAATGGCGTATTGAAAGCTCTTTCTCGATAAGGCTTGTATCTTCTGTTCATGAAATATTGCAAATGATGACCCGGATTGAGTTCATGTTGAACTGTTCCACGCGAAAAATAAGGATTGTTTCCGCGCATACTCATCAACTTTTGCTCCTGCGTCATGGTATTTGTCGGATAGGAAATACTGATTTCTCGTCCCCCAGTAAAGAAAGGATTTACTAACTGACGCTCTGCCGTCATCATGATCATTCCCCAAGTTTCGTCCGCTAAGGATGGAATATCCATCAAATCATGTTTGCGAATAAATTCTTGTGCATCGTTATATAATTTCAGAATGAGTTCAGGTTGTCTTCCTTCAGGAACATACGTATTTTTAACTTTTTCCTGAGCAGCTTTCCAATCTTTACCAAATCCCATTTCTTGAGAAGCTTTTAACAACTCTGCTTCACACCAAGCGAATTCTTGATCCGCCAATCTCAATAAATCATCTGTCGTATAAGCAATCATTTCATCTTGGAGTTGCTTATTGAAAGCTTCCTTGCCTATAGGTGCTCCACCAATATTACTTCCATCATTGAAAACCTTCCAATCACTTTTTTCCGCGATCAATTTACTATACGCAGTCAATTCTTCCGACAATTGTTTGTATGGAGTTGGTACCCACCAGGTAAACATCGGATCGTATTCATTGTAAAAATCAAAGGCACTGGTCAAGCGCAACTTTAAAGACGTTATCACTTCTTTCAAAAATTCCACATCTTTATAAGGAATAGTAGGTACGCTTTTAACCTTTTCAGCAGCTTCTTTTACTTGCTTTATAGCTGTCTGAAAACTTTTAGCTACTTCTTCCCCATTTATTGTCGTCCCTCTTCTTCTTAATTTTTCGAAATCATAAATAATTTGATCGAAAGGCACATAAATTTTTAATCGTTCATATGTTTTCAATTGCTCCTGCAAACCCTCCATATCAAACTTCACTTTCCTATTTAGGAGAATATAATCCACCTGACCGTTTGTATTTAGCTGCGCATAAGGAAAATCCTTTAGCTTTTGTAGATATTCCTTATCCAGCGTAATAAGACGTTGAATTTGTTCAGGAGACTCTGCTGCAGCTTGATTCCCCCAACCCTTAGGCATAGGACCATAAAAATAATTGATAGCTTGCTGATCGTGACCATATTGAATCACGAGTGGTTCTATGGGGGTGGTATGTTGATATAAGTCTTGAGCCATCACAACATTATTTGTAAAAAAAAGGGTAAGAATAAAAGTGGTTATTTTGGTAGATTTCATAATGCAGGTTGTATTTGTTGAGTTATTCAAACCTATCAGGACTGAAAACCGATATATCCGTTTCAAATTTCCGATTTGAAAGTATTTGACTAATCGCTTTACCCATTGCTGGTCCCAAACTAAGTCCCATCATACCTGCACCTGCAGCAATAGCAATATTTTCGTATTTACTTACTCTTCCCAAATAAGGCAAGCCGTCTGGTGTACAGGGTCTATATCCATACCAAATGTCTTGTTTTGGATAATCAACAGAGAGATTTTTCAAGTATTTGGGAATAGAATTAACAATTCCTTCTACACGGTTTTGATATATTTTGTTGTTCGGCGAGCCTAGTTCCATGGTACCGCCAAATCTTATTTTTCCATCCATTGGGGTAACTGCTACTTTAGCTTCTAGAAGCAGAGCCGCATGATTCAATTTTACATCACTTGGTGGGTTATAAAGAAAAGAATACCCTTTTCCTGGCATTAATGGTAATTTCAATCCTAATTTATTGGTCAATTCCATTAAAAATGCTCCGGGCGCAATGACAAATTCATCACCTGCGAAATTACCTTTATCCGTTACCAGCTCTTTTATTTTTTTGCCCGTAATATTATATCCTTTTACCGTAGTTTGCTCCTGAAAAATTGCTCCTTTTGATTTCAAATACGCAATAAGCTGTTTCATCAGCTTCATAGGATTCAACTTTCCATCGCATTTGTACAATATTCCGCCCAATATGTCGAATTGTACATCTGATTCCAAAGCTTGAATTTCAGCCGCGGATTTGATTTCTACATCCAATCCCAAATCTTGTGCACGCTTGGCTAGTTCTATCTCTTCGTGCTCCAAAGCCTTGGTTTTGTACAGCATCATGATGCCATTTTGTTCCAATTCAAAATCAAAATTCGACTCTTGACTTAATCTATCATAAAGTTTGCTGCTATATACATTCAAATCCCGCAATGGTTCCACATGGTTATCTACATGATTTTTGTTAGCATATTTCATAAATTTCAGCCCCCAATCCATCAGATTCCAACTTAAGGAAGGACGAACATAAAAAGGACTTTTCTTATCAAACATCCAACGTATTCCTTGCGAAATCATGCCAGGTGAAGCCATCGGTGTGAAATGGCTAGGTACGATCATTCCGGCATTTCCATACGAACAGTTATTATCTAAGGAATTTTGCTCAATGATCTGAACATTCCATCCATCATTGATTAAATAATAAGCAGCGGACAATCCTGCTATTCCGGCTCCAACTATGATTACCGTACCTTTATTCATTCTAAAAAACTCTAATTGCTGTTAAATAACTTGAAAACCTTCTTTGTAAGGATCCTGATCGTCTATAAAAATGGTATTGTACCCCGTGATTCTCGCCCATCCTTCTACCGACGGAATAATTGCCGGTTGTCCATTAACTTCAGTTACGGCTTCTACTTTTCCTGTAAATTGAGAACCGATATAACTCTCGTGAATAAATTCTTGGCCCTCTTTCAATTTGCCCTTAGCAAACCACTGCGCTATACGTGCCGAAGTGCCAGTGCCACATGGTGAACGATCCAAAGCATTTTCGCCCACTAGGACAGCATTACGTCCAGATGAATTACTTTTAGTTGGTTTTCCTGTCCACTGGATATGACTTAAACCGTGAATATTTGGATCTTCTGGATGAATAAATTCATATTTCTCATTCAATAAACGACGAATGATCTTGCCATAATGAATGAGTTGAGCCGCTGTAAAATCTGAAATATCCCCAAAATTAGGTTGCGGGTCAATAATACCATAAAAGTTTCCTCCATATGCTACGTCTACATAAATATCTCCCAAATCAGGACATTCTACATGCAAAGCTTCTTTATAAAGGAAAGATTTAACATTCGTTAGCTTTACAGAAGTTACTTTTTCACCTTCTTGTTTATAATCCACCAACACCAATCCCGCTGGTGTTTCAAGGCGTAATTTACCTGGCACTTTAGGTTTTACTAATCCTTCTTCAATAGCGATGGTGACAGTTCCAATAGTTCCGTGACCACACATTGGAAGACAACCACTGGTCTCAATATATAATACACCAACGTCATTTTGTTCATCTATGGGTGGATATAAAATACTCCCACTCATCATATCATGGCCGCGCGGTTCGAACATCAAACCTAAGCGTATCCAGTCGTATTCTTGCATAAAATGGAGCCTACGCTCCATCATACTATTACCTTTAAGAAATGGCCCTCCTCCCGCAACTAATCGTACAGGACAACCACATGTGTGTGAATCGATACAAAAAAAAGTTTTCTTCATAAATTAGGGTAAAATGCGCTTGTTATTTTCGATTCTTTCGATTTGTGTAGAGTTAGCATTTTGAAGTTCCACGGGCAACAAATCATCTGGCCAGTTTTGGAAACTAATAGGACGTAAAAAACGCTTCATGGCATCAGGTCCTACGGAAGTAAAACGACTATCCGTACTTGATGGGAATATACCACCATGCTGCATAGCATACACAACCTCTACTCCTGTTGGCATTCCATTGAATAGCAAACGTCCACATTTGTCTTTTACTACTTCGATCAATGATGAATTGGCTTGCACATCATCCTTTGTTGCAGCAAATGTAATGGTCAATTGACCACCCAATGTCGCTATTGTTTCTTCCATTTGATTAATGGAATCACATTCTACGATGATGCCACAAGGTCCAAAGACCTCTTCTTGCAGCTGTTTATTAGCGACAAAATCCTCTGCAGAAACTGTATACACGATAGCAGAAGGAAATTCGCTGTCCGCTGATGATTGTCCAACAACTGTGGCTTCCTTTGTTGCATTTAACAACTGAATCGCTGCATCATAGGATTTGCGAATGCCTGCATGCAACATATGGTTTACGGAAACAGCAGCTAATTCTTCTATAAGAAATTGTTTCAAATGCTCCGAATCTTCATTCTTCACCAAAAAAAGAAGACCTGGATTGGTACAAAATTGACCACAACCCAGTGTTAAGGATGCAATATATTCTTTTGCAAAATTTTCTTTGTTTGCTATTACATATGCTGGTAAGGCAATAACTGGATTTAAACTGCCCATCTCTGCAAAAACAGGAATAGGTTCAGGTCTGTTTGCTCCTATTTTAAATAAAGCCATTCCACCTTGATACGATCCTGTGAAGGCTACAGCTTTCACATTAGGATGTGCCACCAAAGTCTGACCTACTTCATGAGAACTACCTGATATATAACCAAAGACAGAGTTAGGCGCACCAAAAGCTTGAAGTGCATCGTATATGGCTTTAGCCATGATACGTGAGGTGCGAGGATGTGCCGAATGCTCTTTGTAAATTACCGAACAACCTGCTCCTATCGCACTTGCGGTATCACCGCCTGCTGTAGAAAACGCAAACGGAAAGTTAGACGCCCCAAATACTACAACTGGACCTAAACCTACATTATATTTTCGAATATCGTTCTTGCCCTCCCCATTATCAATACGCGCATCTAATAACACACCCGACGCTGTCACATCAGCATACAAACGCCATTGGTGAATGGTTCTAGCTTTCTCACCGTTAAGTCGTGCCTGCGGCAAATTAGTTTCCTCTTGCGCTGTAAGAATAAGTTCTTCGCCTAATGCTTCAATATGCGAAGCAATGGTATACATTAATTCTGCTCGATCATGACGCGATAATTTTTGTAGATATTTGTGACCATCTACAGCATTTGCGACTAAAGTATCAAGCTCAGTTATGTTAGATTGTAGCATAATTATAATCCGTTAATTGCGGTCTTTGCGCTATAGCGTCTTCTATAAGTTTTTCAATTCTTTCTTTTTCTTCACCCACTAAAGGCAAACGCGGAGCACGTGTAAATGGTGTGCAGATACCTTCATATGTAGCTGCCAATTTGATATATTGAATTAATTTAGGATGAATATCCAACTCTAATAATGGCATAAACCAACGGTATAATTCTACTGCTTTTTCGTATTCACCTGCTTTAGCTAAGTTATAAAGCGCCATAGTTTCTTTAGGATAAGCATCTACTAATCCGGCTACTAAACCATCAGCACCTAACATTAATGATTCCAAACAGATTGTATCTACGCCGCCTAAAATCTTCAAACGATCACCAAATCTGTTTTTCAATCGAGTAATGTTGGCTAAATCGCGTGTGGATTCTTTTACGGCCTGAATCGTTGGTTCTTCCAACAATTCTTCCATCATATCTAGATTAATGTAAGTAGCATAATCAATAGGATTGTTGTACACCAAAATCGGTAAGGAAGAACTTTGCGCAATAGCTTTGAAAAAGGCTACTACTTCACGATCATCAGCTCTGTAACGCATTGGAGGCAATACCATTAATCCATCTGCACCTAATTTTTCTGCTTTTTGTGCAAATTCTACCGCATCTTTAGTGGTATTCTCTGTCAAATTAAGAATAACAGGAATCCTGCCATTTACGATTTCCAAAGCTTTTTCTAACAGCAAAAACTTCTCCTCTTGAGATAGAGCACTTGCTTCACCTAAAGATCCAGCAAGAATAATCCCATGCACCCCCGCTTCGATTTGCGCTTCGGTGTTCTTTGCAAACATCGCAAAGTCTATATTATACTGTTCGTCAAAAGGTGTTAAAACTGCGGGATAAATTCCTTCCCAATTTAAATTTGCCATATCTAATTTTAAATTAATAACTTACTCTCAAAAGTATTTATTAACGAAAGCAAACCCTAACCACCTATTGACAAATAGCAACCATTAATTAACTTGTTTATATATGCTTATTGATTAATGGAACTTTGGTAACGCAATACGTATTCTTTAGGGGATAAACCTGTGATAGATCTAAACACTCTATTGAAATTGGTTATGCTATTAAAGCCGCTGTTATAGGCAATCATCGAAATACAATCGTAGCGCTCATTTACCAATAATCTACACGCTTCGCTCACACGTAGTTCATTGAGGTAGCAAACAAATGTCTTACCCGTGCATTTTTTAAAATAGCGACAAAAAGCTTGAGGGGTTAAATTAGCCTTTTCAGCAATGTCATTTAGGTTTAGGTCCTTGCGGAAGTTATTTTTGATGTACGTACATAGACTTACAATACGTATCGAAGCCACATCATTTATTTCCTTGATAATCGCACCAGACAGAGGAGATACATCTTTAGAAATGGTATTCAGCAGTTTCAATAGATAAATAAAATTGATTAGTCTATCCGCCCCATCAGAGTTTTGCAGGACCTCAATCTTATTGCAAACATCTTCAAGAAAATGTTTGGGCACACGAAATCCATTGCTGTAATTCGTCAGAAAATTTTGAAGACTTTTTAATTCGGGCAGGTTAAAAATATACTCCAACGAGCCTTTCAAATTGAAAAATACGGACACCGTACGGACATGTAAAGGCAGTTTATCTCCTTTGAATACATGCGGTTGATTGGCACCTATTAGAAAGACTTCACCACACTCAAACTCATGCATATTATTATCCACAATAAGCTTTCCACTCCCCTCGGCTACCCACACCAACTGATATTCGGGATGCTTATGAAAGTGCGGATAAAATGAATCCAATATCTCCTCGCGAACGAAAATAGTCCGATCATTCGGGATGTTTAAATTATAATGCAACGCTTTCATGGTTTATTAATTAGGTTAGACGTTTGCTTAAATTTAAATATTCTAAACTCAAATACACAACAAAAAAATGTAACAGGCTAAAAATAAAGTAGAATGAGATAATATTCAGTAATTGAAATGCGCTTTTTACAGACATCTTTGTAACAGAGAAAGATTCTTCTACATCTTACTGAACTCTCTTAACTAAGAACACCAATTTACTTTAAGATATTTAATTCATCAACAACTAAGCATATGAAAAGAACATCTATACTATACCTCGCTTTTTCCTTTTTTGCTTTGGTCAATCCGAAAATGGGATTTACACAAAATCCCTTTTGGGAAGAAGTCAAAAAACAGCCTGCAACACTAGGAATCGATAAAGGATCAAAAGATTTTAAGCTTACGAACTTCAATCTATCTATACTTAATTCTTCTCAAACTGTGGCAAGTCTGAAGTTAAAAACGGACAGCAAATTTGATTATACACCCGATGAGCTGTTGAATAAACGGGACAGAGATAAGTTCTTCCATTTGGGTGATTTAAACATCAGTATCAAGCCAGTTGGAAGCTCGGATTGGAAGAATTATTCCTCATCTACCAAAAGAGTAGATGTAAAGCCCATCATCGATAAAAAGTCTCTTGTGGCGGCCAATATTTCTGCAGCCTTAGGCGATATTCCACTACAAGTGAATCGTTATTGGCAAAATATCAATGGCGATTTGGTGTTGAAATTCGAAATAAAAAATACGACAAAATCCAAATATGAGATTGGAGCTTTAGGAATTCCTATGATCTTCAACAATAATTTGGATTGGAAAAATCTCGATACGGCGCACATGGACAATGTGTTTTTTGATCCGTACATCGGAAAAGATGCTGGTTATCTACAAGTCAACAGATTACATGGCAATGGGCCAAGTTTATTGGTATTGCCTTATGAAAATGCGGGGTTTGAGGCTTATAACCCTTTGAATTCGGACCCTACCCCACGAAGTATTACGTTTGAAGGTTTTCACGAATGGGTAATCCACAGCAAAGCTTATGCGGAGACCGAGTGGAAAGGTGTAGAACAGTGGAATACGCCCACATCAACCATTTTAAAGCCGGGACAAAGTAAATCCTTTGCGGTACGTTTTGTGCTTGCTCCTAGTATCAAACAGATTGAAAATGAATTAATCCGCCAACAAAGACCCGTAGCCGTTGGTGTCTCGGGATATGTATTGCCGATCAACAATACCGCAAAATTATTTGTGAAATCCACAAAAGCGATCAAAAAAATACAGTCTTATCCAGCAGACGCATTAGAACTACGCAAAGAACAAAACACGGCTAATAAATGGGCTAATTATACGGTAAAAGGTAAAAAGTGGGGACGCGCTCGAGTAGATATTACTTATGAAGATGGTAGCTTGCAAACCGTTCATTACAAAGTAATCAAAGCGGAAAAAGATGTGGTCAAAGATTTAGGTCATTTCTTGACTACGGTACAATGGTATGAGAATCCAAATGATTTATTTGGAAGATCACCTTCCGTTATATCTTACGATTACGAAACTAAATCGCATATCACACAGGAAAAACGCGCCTGGTACGCAGGTTTAAGTGACGAAGCCGGTGCCGCGAGTTGGTTAGCCGCGATTATGAAGCAATTGCTACAACCGCAGCCTGAAGAAATCAACAAACTTAAACGTTTTGCCAATGAAACAATGTACGGTAGAATACAACATAAAGAGGGCAAAAATAAATATGGCGTAGTAAAAAGTTTATTCTACTATGAGCCTGATTCTATGCCTGCAGGAACGTACAGTGCAGATATCAATTATAAAACTTGGTCTGCATGGCCTAAAAAAGAAGCTGATAATATCGGACGTTCGTATAATTATCCGCATGTTGCTGCCGCACATTGGGTATTATATAAACTGAGCAGAAATTATACGAATCTAGTAACCGAAGAAGGTTGGTCCAATTATTTAAGACGCGCGTACCATACAGCCATTGCTATGGTTGAAAAAGCCCCTTATTATGCCCAATTCGGACAGATGGAAGGAAGTGTATTTTTATTTATTCTCCAGGATTTGAAAAAAGAGGGATTAACCACTGAAGCTAATCATTTGGAATCCACTATGCGCAAAAGAGCGGAGCATTGGCGTACCTTAAATTACCCTTTCGGAAGCGAAATGCCTTGGGATTCTACAGGTCAGGAGGAAGTCTATATGTGGTCCAAATATTTTGGATTTAATGACAAAGCTTTGGTAACCTTAAATGCCATTTTAGCCTACATGCCTACAGTGCCACATTGGGGGTATAATGGAAGTGCACGACGCTATTGGGATTTTGTGTATGGAGGCAAGTTATCCCGTATCGAGCGCCAGTTGCATCATTATGGCTCGGCATTAAATTCCATTCCTGTTCTGCATGAATACAGAAATAATCCGAACGATTTTTATTTATTACGTGTAGGTCATGCTGGAATGATGGGCGCATTAGCTAATGTTACTGAGGATGGTTTTGGTCCAGCTGCTTTCCACTCCTATCCTTCTACCTTAGCCAATGATGGCATTTCTGGAGATTATGGTAGTGGTTTCTATGGTTATGCGGTGAATTCAGGCACTTATATTGTCAAACACCCTGAATTTGGATGGTTAGCATTTTCTGGAAACTTAACCCAGCAACAGCATAACATATCAGTGGAAGTGACCACCTCTTCACAAGCCAGAGTATTCTTAGCCGAAGAAAATCTGTGGGTAACTACCGAGGTTGGTGAGATCAGCAAATTCATTTATGATGAGAAAACCAAAGATGTTACTTTAACATTTAACAGTACGGTAAACAATATAGAAATCGACAACATAATTTTATCTTTGAACCAAGAAAGTGGCTATAAAGTGGAAAGTTATAGTAAAAATTCCAGTGGCAGATATCTTATTCCTAAAGGAACTTCGTCGATTAAACTAAAAAAGATTTAAATTATGTTTTCAGCTGATACTTACATACAACGCAGACAACAATTAATACAAAATATCAATACCAAAGGGATTCTTTTGTTCTTAACGAACAAGGAGAATCCTATTAATTTTGAGCACAACTGCTATCCTTTCAGACAGGACAGCACTTTTTTATATTATTTTGGAATAAAAGCTGCTGGTATCTATGCAGCAATTGATTTAGATGCCAATGAAACGATTATATTCGGTGATGAAGCGAGTATAGATAATATTGTGTGGACCGGTAGATTAGAGTCTTTGCACGAAAAAGTTACTAAGTCGGGAGTACACAAAATTCTTCCCAACAAAGAAATTCATACTTACTTTCAGAAAGCTATTGTGCAAAATCGTACCATTCATTATCTACCGCCTTACCAGGCATATAATAAGATTCTACTTTCCGAATTAACTCAACAACCGATTAACAATCTTCAACCCTCGGTATCTTTTATAAAAGCTGTTGTACAGCAACGCGCTATCAAAGAAGAACAAGAAATTCAAGAGATTGAAAAAGCGTTGACTACGACTGTCGAGATGCATAAGTTAGCAATGCGTATTACCCAAGCAGGTATGAAAGAATATGAAATCATCAATGCAATGCGTCATTATGCAGAAGATCAAGGATGTACATTTGCTTATCCTCCAATTGTGACTAAGCATGGTGAAATACTACACAACTTGCATAGTCATCATGTTGTTTCATTGGGTGACATGATTCTGAATGATTCGGGATGCGAAACAGAAAAAGGTTATGCCGCTGATTTGACCCGTACCTATCCTATAGCAGGCAACTTTTCAGCCGCTCAACGCGATATTTATAACATCGTACATCAAGCCATTAATTCTGCTAGTAGTATACTTTCTCCTCAAATAAAATTCCGCGATGTACATCTTCGTTCGGTAACTACTTTAATGGAAGGTTTAAAAGATTTGGGTCTTGTCAAAGGGAATATAGAAGATGCTGTACAAGCTAACGCTTTTACCCTGTTTTTTCAATGTGGAACGGGGCATATGATGGGATTGGATGTCCATGATATGGAAGACTTAGGAGAACAATATGTTGGCTACACTACAGAAGAACCAAAGGATACCCAAACATTCGGATGGAAATCTTTGCGCTTGGCGAAGAAACTAGAAGTAGGTAATGTGCTGACTGTAGAACCTGGAATTTACTTTATTCCTACGCTAATAGATATGTGGGCATCTGAGCGAAAACTATCCGAATTTATTAATTACGATAAGTTAGAAGCATATAAAAATTTTGGAGGTATTCGCATCGAAGATAATTATTTGATAATAGCAGAGGGTTACCGTGTATTGGGTCCTCCTCTTGTACAATCTATTGAAGAGATTGAAAACTATCGCTCGTCTCATCTTTCATAATTCATAAAAAAATCCCTCTAGAATATTTCAAGAGGGATAAAATTTATAGATACGGATTACGACTTCCTTTGATCTATTTCAATGTGACATCTAGATACACCGAATGTCTTCCGTATGTATCATAGAACGGTTTAAATAGCACTCCATCAATTTGGAATTCTAAAGTTTTCGGATCACCTTGTATAGTCTTACCCAAATCTTTAGCATTTAGCGTCACTTTTCTCCAATCTACTCTGGCTTCCGGTTCTTGTGCGGCTAATAAAATCGGACCATAGAACAGACTAGCTATATTTTGCTGATCCATTACAGGATCTAAATGGAAATCAAACGGCATTTGTAGTTCAATCATATCGCCATTTTTCCAATTCTTTTGCAAGGCTAAATAAGAGCCCGCTTCAGCTTTAACCAATTCTTGTTTACCATTTATCTTTACCACAAAACCCTTTTTTGCCCATTGTGGAACACGCACGTTTATAGTAAAATTACCTTCACCTTTTACCACTAAACGTGTTTGATCTTCTTTTGGAAAATTAGTAATCTGCTCGATAATAACATTGCGTTCTTTCCAATCCAAAGTGGAAGGAATATATAGATTCACATACAGAGACTTATTGTCTGTACTTCTGTGATAAATAGCATTTTGCAATTTGGTATTGCTTTCAATGGCTGTTCCGTTACAACATGTAAACCCTGTCATATTTGGATTACCAAATTGTTTGATAGATCCAGGACGAAGCGGTACATGGTACGTATTTGCTGGCGTATTTTCATCAACCGAAGCTAAAATATGATTATACAAAGCGCGTTCGTAATAATCCATGTACTCTGCCTTTTGATCAAACATAAATAAGTTGGAAGTCAGCTTCAACATATTATAAGTCGCGCAAGTTTCATTTTGACCACCTGCAGAGAATCCATTCTCATACAAAGTAGAAGGTTCCTTGGTGAAACATTCGGCATTTGCTGGACTGCGCGCTCCAGCCACACCACCAATACTGTACATATAATCATTTACGGCTTTGTACCAGAAATTGTCAGCGACTTTGTAATATTCTTCTAGATTCGATACGCGGTACATTTCGATACTTCCTACAATCTGCGGAATATGCTGATTAGAATGCAATCCACGGAAAGAATCCACATTCTTCGCAAGTCCATGTGCATGATCCGCATTCCCAAAGAATAAGTCTATATTATCAAAGAGCTGTGCCGTTTTAAGGTATTTACTGTCTTTTGTAATGGCTGCTAGATGCGCTAAAGTTTCATTCATACCGCCAAATTCGCCAGCGATATAAGTATTCCACATACTAATAAGCGTTTCTTTTGGCAAAGCATTCAAACGAATATGCACCCAATCTGTCATACCAATAGCAATATCCAAAGCTTTCTTATTTCCGCTTACCTCATATACATCCAAAAGTCCAGCTAATATCTTATGCAAAGTATAATAAGGAGCCCACACCTGATTTTTTTGTCCCCCGTATTTAGCGCCCTTCTCCAACATAATAAATTGGTCAGGTGGATAAGCACTTAAAAATCCCTTTCCCCAATTCCAATAATCAGTACGAATACCCTCAACACTCAAATCCGAATCATAACCTTCTCTATTTGGTCCTACCGGAACTTTCAATGGATCGGCAACTGATTCACCATTGCTATTTGGCTTACCTGAAAGTTGTGCCAAATCATATAAAACATCCACCATATAGGACATTTTCTGTGCGAAATTTTGATGCAACGTCTTATCTGGTTTGGTACTAGCATAAGCCTGTGCCAATGCTGTTAAGTAATGTCCGGTTGCATGACCACGAAGTTTGGTATCCTGACTGTCCCACACTCCTAGCGGTTTAGCGCCTGTAGGTTGTGATTGTCCAAAAGCATTTCGGAACATATACAAGAAGGAATTTGGATCCGTGTTGGCTAATGTTCCTAAGAATTTATCTCTATTTTCAATAAACTTCGTTTGTTGGTTATTTGCATCTGTGTTCAAGGAAACCTGTTCCAATGGAAAGGCTGCTAATTGTACTGCAGGAGCTTTACTTGTTGTACTTGATTTAACTGTTATTATCGCCTTTGGAATCAGAGATGATCCTGGAATTTTTCCATTAATGGTATATTGACCAGCTTTTAGAACTTCGGCATTATCAATTGGCGCAGGCCAAATGACACGTACCTTAGGTCCAACCATATTGTCTTTGTATTCGCCTTGGATAAAGCTTGGCAATCTTGGTAATTCACCCACTTGTGTTTCGACCTGTACATCCGAAACCTTCATTAAATAGCTATTATACAATTGAGTTTGTGTAATAGGAAATTCTGGAAGATTGTCTTCCACTTTTCCCATGCGGCTTTGATCTTGACGTACGCCTTTTACCACATTATTATATATTCCTGCTATTTGTCTTTTACTTAGTGGCACACGATAAATCCTAAAATCATGCAATAAACCATGAAGTGGAGTCTCTTTCTTCAACGCGGAATTTCCAATCCATAAGGTAGAACCTTCCAGAGATACAGAGCCAAATAATTTAGCGAAATCAATAGTAGAGCCTGTTTTTTCGGCTAATAATTTATTGTCGGCATACAAACTTATTGTTTTTGCGGGAGCATCCAATACCACCACTAAATGGGACCATTTATTTAAAGGAAGAGAAGCCCCTTCTAAGTTTATACCTGCAAAACTAACATACAGTTTTCCCTTTTCTTGATAAGCAGAAAATAAAGACTTCTTATTTTTTCCAAAATCAAAAATAGTTTGTGCTTTAGAATCTGATTTAGAAAATATCCAAGCAGAAATACTCAAGGATTCTATATTTAACAAGACATCACTTGGCAAGGACAAGGATTCTGAATTCTTATTTTCAAAAGATAAGACTTTAGTGAATTTACTGTCAGCAACGAATTTCGGCTGACCGCCTTGATAAGTAGCGTGCAAATTGTTGCGGGACCAATCTTTAAGATCCCCATTGAAAATATAACGCGAAACCATTCCTGTTTCACCGATACCATCTAATATTTGGTCACCACTTTGTGCCTTTACCATATGGGAAAAACACATAATAATTAATACAGGTAAAATCTTTGAAAATGCTTTTATAGGCCTCATGATTAGTCAATTGAATAGAACTGTAATTATCAATCTAAAATTAGAGAATATCTACAACCTTAGGTAAGTTGATATTAGCTAATTGCAATTGAATTTTAACCGGATCAAGACAATCCTAAAACAAAAAATGGCTATAAAATTAATTATAACCATTTCCCGTTTGTGATAAATATGCTTAATATGAATATGCTAATTAAACTTAACTTTTATCTCTTTTTGTTCTAACCAAGGCGATGAAAGAATAATCCTTCCTTCGTTTTCATTGGAATTATTTGCTTTGAAATAAATAATCATACGCCCTCTGAAAACACGGTGACGATTATCGGTATAACTTGTCATATCCGAGTTATTTCCGCCTTCCATGCCCAATAAGCGAATGTTGCGTGTAGATTCAAATGTAATTTCATCTTCTGCCAAAAGCACAGGAACACCATTTTCATCTACTAATTGAATTTCAAGCTGACCTACTTCTCCATTTTTCGATATAGTAATTTCATCTCCTTGCTTGACAAAGATAGACTCTGGTCTTTTGCTTGTTTTCAGTTCTTGTCTGGATATTTCTTTTCCATTGGCATCCAATCCAACTGCGATTAATTGACCGGCTTGATAAGGGATATCCCAAAATAACACGCCAAACTTACCTTTGTCTGATTTCTTGTCGCCCACGACCTTTCCATTCAATTCAAGATATGCCTGAGCAGCATTGGTATAACACACAACACGGATCAATTGACCATTTTTGTAGTTCCAGATAGGCCAAGCATCGATAGAAGGCTCTTCATTTTTTCTACGTTCGTTGATTTGCAACACAGAAGTGTTATTATCCCAATTTGCACCTTCCAAAGGATAAGTTCCAATATAAACCATCGGTTTGTCTGACCACAAAGATTGTCTAAAATAACCTCTTGGTTTGATGTATCCTCCAAGATCCAACAATCCCGAATAAAAACCTCTTGAAGGCCAACGTCCTGATTCTCCTAAATAATCAATACCTGTCCACAGAAATTGTCCAAAAATAAACTCGTTATCCGCAACAGCTTTCCAAGCTTCCAACTCATGTCTATTTTCACTTCCATAAATCACACGGTTGGGATATTTTTTATGATCTTCATGGTATTTACCTTCAGTATAATTATATCCTGCAATATCTAATGCTCCAGGATATTCTGTTTCATTAGACATCGCAACACCAGCCAAACCAGCCGTTACGGGTCTGCTCAAGTCATATTTTTTCACAACTGCTGCTAACTTTTTAGCAATAACACCTAATCGCATCGCATCCGGAGCATCTTTTTTGTAACCTCCGTAAATTGCTTGTGTAAATCCTTGATTTTTGTCTCCATTTAAGATAGGATGCGAATAAGGATCATTTGGATAATCTACTTCGTTACCTATACTCCAAGCAAAAATTGATAAATGGTTACGATCTCTTTTGACCATACTAGCTAAATCTTCTTCTCCCCATTTTTCGAAGAAATCATACGTTCCCTGAAAACCTGGAGTCCCCACATTCCAACCTTCAAGCCATTTCCTTTTCGGAAATTCCCATTCATCAAAAGCCTCATTCATTACCAATAATCCCAGTTCATCACACAATTCATAGATAATAGGAGATTGTGGATTATGACTGGTTCTTACTGCGTTTACACCGATTTCTTTTAGATTTAATAATCTTCTTTTCCACACTTCGCGATAAACTTCAGCACCTAACACCCCTGCATCATGATGAAAACATATACCTTTCATTTTCATCCATTTATCATTCAAGGCAAAACCCTTATTGGGATCAAAAGTAAATTTGCGGAATCCTGTTTTCACGGTTGTGCTGTCTACCAACCTGTCTTTGTCAAAGATTTTAGTTTTCAATTGATATAAAACAGGAGATTCTAAAGACCATAGTTGAGGTTTAGTAACTTTCAATTGCGTTTTGAAAGCGGCTTTATCATTTGCTTTTATGGCATACGAACCATTATTTTTTGCCACAACTTTTCCTTGTGGGTCTAATAATTCGTACTGTACTTTCACATTTTTTGCTTTGCTAAGTTCATTTACCAAGTTCAATTCTATTTGCAATGTGCCTGCATCTTTATTCAATTCAGGATAACAATAAAGCCCCCACAAATCAATATGCAATGGTTCTGATTTCACTAACCACACATCACGATAGATTCCTGATCCAGTATACCAGCGCGAATCTGCATCTTGGCTATGATCTACGCGAACAGCAATGACATTTTCTTCACCATATTTTAAGTGAGGAGTCATATCGTACATAAACGATATATAACCATTTGGTCTATGTCCTAAAGGCTGTCCATTGATATACACATCGCTACGATTGTAAACACCTTCGAAGTATACAAAAACTTTTTTTCCAGTGTCTTCTTTCGGAATGTTTACAACTTTGTAATACCAACCTATTCCGCCAGGCAAATAACCAGTTGCAGAAGCTAAGGAAGGATTCAATGTTTGTTTTACAGTCCAGTCATGTGGCAGATCTAATCGTTGAAACGAACGATCAAACTGTTGTTGATTCTGTCCATTTTGGATATCATTTAGTTTAAAATACCATCCCTGGTTAATATTTGTTGTTGTTCCAAAACCAGGTTTAGCGTGTAAAATGTTTGCGAAGCAGCAAAAAAATAAAAAGGTAATTAGTGCATTAAAAAAAGGTTTCATTATAGGCTAGGTTTTACTGGTAAAATATTTCCTTCACTGTCAAAAGTCAATGGATCAATACAAACTTCTCGGTGAAATCCCGCTGCATCTCCCATATGGATTCCATTTGGAATGCTAAAACGGTGGTAAACAATATACCATTCGTCTTTTCCAGGAACTTGGATCACCGAATTATGACCTGTACCAAAGATACCACTTGATGGATCTTTTTGCAAAATTTTATTGTTTTCAGGAACAATAATTTTACCAGTAGGGGAATCCGAATAGCCATATCGCACGCTGTAGTTTTGGCTTCTTGTATCATCTTCTGACCAGAAGAAATAGTATCTACCGTTTCTGTAAATTACAAAAGCTCCTTCGCGGAAAGTGCCATTAGGTGTAATGACTTTCATCGTATTTTTCTTAATACGAAGCATGTCCTTTTCTAATTCTGCGACAGCTAAATAGCCATTACCCCAATATAAATAGCTCTTTCCCGATTTGGGATCATTGAATACAGCCGGATCAATTTCCTGACCACGGTTGATACCTTCAGGTTTGAAATCTATCAAAGGTTTTCCGGAATCTTTGAATGGTCCTGTAGGTTCGTCAGCTACTGCAACACCGATCTTCTGCGCTGCGGTGAAGTAATAGAAATATTTATAGTTTTTGCCTATTTTTTTCTCTGTAATCGTCGGTGCCCAAGCGTTACGGTTACCCCAAGGCACATCTTTTTTCAAATCCAAAATTACGCCTTCGTCTTTCCAGTCTTTTAGATTTTCAGAAGAGAAAGTTTTGAAATAATAACCTCCCCAACCGTCAAAACCATCACTGGTTGGATATAAGAAGTACTTTTTGTGTTTATGTGAATAGATGATATCTGGGTCTGCATAGTAACCTTCTAAAACTGGATTCTGCGCTTTAGGAATTTCAATACCTTCAGGTTTACCCCATTTATTGGTCAAGGCGATTAATTCGGATCTAGAAAGCGGAATAATAGAACCATGTCTAGGATGGAAATCCATAGAAATCTTTTGGTCAATCAGATGAAATCTATCTAAATCTGTACTTTCACAAAAATCATAACGTCCCTTATGATATACATCATACATCAAAATGTATTTGTCCGAATGATTTAATTTGAAGATACTTGATCCTTCTACCGCATCACGTGTTTGTTGTTTGTATCCCGGTTGTTCTATCCATTTTCCTGATGTCAAAGAATCTGTAATCGCTAAGCGCAATCCATTACCATGACCTTCTGTTTTGTAAAACATGTAAAACAATCCATTCTTATTGATGATGTCTCCATCTATACAAGACTTTCCATTCTTTGGAATAAATAACGGTTTAGGTTCTGTTTCCAAATCTGTAAAATCAGCATTGGCATAAGAATAATAAATAATATCAGGTCCATCTCCGTGTTTCATCGACCAATAAACCATATATTTTCCTACAGCTTCATCATAAATAGTTTGAGGTGCCCAAACACGTTTCAAATCTTCATGGCCCTTGAATCTTTTTTGAATATGAATGTTGGAATGTGTCCAGGTCAGCAGGTCTTTTGATTTCAATAAAACCATAGCACGATTGGAATCCCAACCTTTAGATGACGTCATATCCGTCAACACCATGTAGAATGTTTTATCATCGTGACCACGTAATACATGCGGATCACGTACACCTCCTGTCAGACTTATTTCGGATGAATTTAAGACAGGTTCATTCTTATTCAAAGCCTTAAAGTTGTAGCCGTCCGTACTCACAGCATAACAAACGACTTCATTTTCTACTGCATTACCTTTGAAATAGGTAAAAAGGTATCCCACATAATCCTTTTCGGACGGACCTGATTTGTACTCCTGGGCATTGGTCCCAATACCCATAAATTGAATAACCAAAATGAGTCCCACAATCATTTGGTTCGGTTTAAATTTGATTAACTTCATAATATTAGTTCAAGCTTTTTTATAAAAAGTTTCTTATTGTATTCCTTCGGTAGTCATATTGATTCGTTTTATTGTGCCATCATCATTATATTCCAACAAATCAACACATACGGAGCGACTATAGCTTCCTCCATCAGTCTGAATTCCACCATTGTGATATAAAAAATACCATTTACCTTTGTATTCTACAACGGATTGATGATTGGTGTTACTATTTCCAGCAATTTCATTCAAAATACCTTTATATTCATAAGGCCCCTGAATATTATCAGCCATAGCGTAGGCTATTTTTTCTGGAAATTCAGTAGCATAAGTTAAATAATACTTTCCTTTATATTTATGAATCCATGGCGCCTCGGTAAATGAAAATCCATCGAAATTCACTTGTTTTATTTCCCCATCGATTTCAATCATATTGTCTTTTAGTTTGGCAAAATAACATTCGCGATTACCCCAAAATATCCAGGGTGTACCATCATCATCAATGAATATAGCAGGATCAATACATGCCCAAGAATGCGTGGAGGCAAAACAGTCTTTGTTGGTTAATAAAGGTTTTCCCAAAGCATCTTTAAAAGGTCCTTCAGGACGATCCGCTACAGCGACACCTATACCCGTCCAGTTCGTACTGATGTACCAATAATATTTACCATTGCGCTCGGCAACATGTCCAGCAAAAGCATCACCACTTTTTGCCCATGAGAAATCTTCAATTTTTAATGGAACAGGATATTCTGTCCAAGTTTTCATGTCGGTAGTAGAGTAAACCAACCAATCTTTCATCACGTATCCGCGCTGACCTCCCGCAAAATCATGCCCCACATACATCCATAAGGTATCACCTTGGACTAAGGCTGCTGGATCTGCTGTATAATGATGCTGAATGATAGGATTACCCTTAGATTTAAATACATAACGATCACCTTTTTCCGTTGGCTGTACTAATTCTGGTAAAACACCTCCCCACTTGCGGTCTAAATTTCTAGCTTCCTCCTTGGTGATGGAAATAATACTTCCATGTCGAGGATCAAAATTCTTAGTAAAAGCTTCGGGTTTTTCGGTAAAAGTCGCTAAATCTTTACTTCTTTGGAATTCATAGCGCCCATCTGAATATACATCGTACATCAAAATGTACTCGTCCGAATTATTAAGTTTAAAAATACTAGAGCCTTCTACTTTCGTATTGGTTTTGGCATAGCTATCTAAATAACCATCGTTTTCTTGCCAAGGTCCCCATAAGGATTTGCTAGTGGCGACTTTAATTCCATTTTCAAATTCTTTACCGTTAGCATCTTTTGTATTTCCTTTATAAAAGAAATGATAAATTCCTTTGTCAAAAATAATATCACCATCAATGCCTCCAAATTTAGGGCTAAAAAGCAATTTTGGCTCTGATTCAAATCCTGTAAAATCCTTATTAGCATAGGCAGCATAAAAATCTAGCTTTTCATTGTGATGATAGCGAACAGTAAAATACACTAAGTATTTCCCTTTCTTTGCATCATAAAATGTCTGTGGAGCCCACACCCATTTTACATTAGCAAATTTCTTAGGATAAGATTTTTCTAAGTTGATAACTTGATGTTTCCAATCCACCAGATTGTCCGAATACATCATAACAATACCTGGATTCGTATCCCACCCATCTTTAAACGTTTTCATATCTGTTGCCACAAGATAAAAACCTTTTTCTGCTCCTCGTAACAAATGCGGATCGCGAATACCACCCGTACTAGCGATAGTATCAGACGAAATAACTGCAAAATTATTGTTTATGGCTTTCCATTTTACGCCGTCTGAACTTGTTGCAAATCGCAGATGTTCTCGCTTCATCGGATCCGATTTACCTTCAAAATATGCAAATAAATAGCCTGCATAATGTGGCTCTTTATTCTGCGCATGCGCGTACATATAAGAACCTAAAATCAATAATAGTGGTATTAAAAATTTATTTAGTTTCATGATTGGTAGTATGTATTTCGATTACTTAATCGAACTTTTGAGCTAATAATCTAACTTCTTTAATTTTCGGCACTGAAATATTTCCCTTAGCTTGTAATGTAACTTTTATTTTATCGTCAATTTGCGGCAGCACATAATAGCGACCATTTTCTTTTTGCTCATCAACTTTTAAAATCTGACCATCCACAAGCACATTATAATCTTTATTATTACCTTCCAAGTCCGAAATCCATAGATACTTCGATCGTATATTTCTATTGGTCAATTGATAAGAAAACCAACCTGTTGCATTACGCCATTGCACCCCATTATCCGAACCAATAGTAGACTGATCATACTGTATACCATGATCGGATTCTGACTGCTGTTGTCCACATTGAATATGATCCACTGTCAATGCATTTATACGTCTTTGGTAATCATCACGCTCGTACTTCACTAATTTTTGTTCCAACTCACTGCTTGACTCTACTTTGGGCCAATAAATAATATATCGGCTGTCATGCAGTTGATAAAAAGGAATTAATTCCATTTGGGTTGGTTGATTTTTCACTTGAAGACTATTCAACTGGAAGCGTAGATCACGAGGTGAAACCATTTCAACATGCTCTTCTAAAGTAGAAGCCTGCGAAACCAAATGCGGTATTTCGGTCATGGAAACTTGATCTCCTTTAGCAATATGCCCTCCGCGGCTATCATCTGCCAACAAGCCTAACATTCTGCTTGTATCTGTTTTTGCTGCCAATACCACTGGACCATATCGAAATGCATAATATGGAGAATGATCTGGTAACTGCTCTACATTTACTTCTACTGGAAATTCAATTTCTACTTTATCATTATTTTTCCACTTACGATTTACCGTAAAATAGCCTAAATCGTCTTTAGAAGATTTAAAGCTTTTGCCATTAACCTTTACGGTTAAGCTTTCATTTTTCACCCAACTAGGGTATCTGATTTTCAAAGCAAAATCCTGCGATTTCTTTGTTTTGATTGCTAATGTTGATTTGCCTTCTTTAGGGAAAACAGTACTTTGAATCACTTGTAAACCTTTCTCCTGCCAATTTAATTCAGAAGCCACAAAAAGATTCACAAATAATTCTTTATCGCGATGTGCGTAAATAAGTTCACCGTATTTACTATGGTTCTCAATTCCTGAACCCACACAACACCAAAAACTGGTATGAGGCTGCGAATACACGCGATAATGTGAAGGACGCATCGAAGTAAAGTATACCAGTCCACCATGCTCTGGATGTTGAGAGGAAAGAATATGATTATACATGGCGCGTTCATAATAATCTACAAACTTACTATCACCGTCCGACTGGAAAAGTTGCGTGCTTAGCTTCATCATATTGTAGGTATTGCACGTTTCGGGACCTTCAATATTTGACATCATATTCGAAAAATCTGTCGACGGATGGAAATGCTCACTTGCACTATTTCCGCCGATAGCTACCGAACGCTTATTGACAACGGTCTCCCAGAAAAAACGAGCACCATCATCCCAATCCTTCTTACCCTCCAAGTCCGCAATACGTTTGGCACCTATTATTTTTGGAATCTGTGTATTGGCATGCTTTCCGGTCAATTCATCCTTGTGAGCTACTAGAGGATTTAAAATCTGTAAATGCGTAAATTTTTCTGCTAACTGCATATATCGTGGATCATTAGCAATGACTGCAGCATCAGCAAATACTTCATTCAATCCACCATGCTCACTGCGCAACATATCTTGTATATGCTCATCAGACAAACTACTTACCAGATCAACTCCCCAATTGGTAAGCTTGATCAGCATATCCTTTGCGTCTTCGCGACCTGCCAATGTATAGGCGTCGCGAAGGCCAGCATATATTTTGTGAATGTTATAAAGCGGAACCCAACGTCCATTAAGATCAAAACCTCCAGCTCTTATTTTTCCTTGTTTTACATCTGACCAAAATTCTTGACTTCTCGGCACTCCTCCAATATATCCTGTACCTAGATTGTCCTGACATCTTTTGAGTTCTTTCAAGACATAATCCAGTTTCTCATAGGCCGCTTGATCTCCTGTAGCCGCATACAACAAAGCCAAAGCAGAAACATAATGGCCGCCAATATGACCATCCAAACCAGAATTTTCCCAATTTGTATAACTCGGTTTTTTAGGAGTAAGGCCTGCTTCTCTTAAATAAGGAGCCAATAAACGATCAGCATCTAATTCCAGCACATAGCGTTTATTAAGATTCTGCGCATGCAGAAATAAGTCATCTTTCAACCTTACGTCCGATAACTTAAACAAAGAAATGGATGGGCTAGTTTGCTGTGCCTGTACTGTTGTGGATAAGACTAAAGCAGTCGCAACAGCAATGATTTTATTTCTACATACAAATCTTTTCATGGCTATAATTTTATTTTTAGAAGGTTTACAGATTTAGCTCCCACAGTATATGCTAGCTTCTTGCCTTTATAATTTACCGTTGAATTCACAGGTGTTACAGAAGGTGATTTTCCGACTTCATTGAACGCTAACGGATCATCATGATGTAATAGCGTTACTTCTGCTTGTCCAGCTGATTTCTTAATGCCTTTTAAATCGATAGTAAGCTGCTCATTCTTTTCACCCACGTTGATGATTTTTAAGATCAGCTCATTTGATTTTTTATCTACTACAGCCGAACCATACAAGTTATCTTCTCCTGTCAAGGTCTTACCATCACGTAATAAGGAAACCACATCAGTACCTTTGTTCGTACTGTACATTTTTTGCACATGATAACTTGGAGTCACATACACATTTAAATTATCTACCCAAATCAAATCTGGAGTCCATTGCCATCCATCGATATGTGCAAATAAAGGTGCATAAGAAGCCAACTGTACCACATCTGCATTACGCTCTACACCTGTCAAGAAAGCAGCTTCGGATAAAGCAGCTTCCCAGTTGTTGCGATACTCTGGTTTTTTATTGTTTTTACTATGCGAAGCATATTCCCCCGCAAAGATTTTAGCACCATTTCGATCGTAATTATCATAACGCTGCGCATTCGATAAAAACCAATCTGGATCTCTGTAAAAGTGCTCATCAATAATATCAATCTTCATGGCACGCAATTCCTTATCGAGGTATTGGAAACGTTCACCTTCTGGATCCGTTCCCGAACTTGCTACAATTTCAATTTCAGGGTGATATTTTTTCAATGCTTCCTGAAATACTTTTAGACGCTCTATATATTGAGGACCCCAGTTCTCATTTCCGACACCTAACATTTTTAAATTAAAAGGCGCAGGATGTCCCATATCGGCACGCAATTTACCCCAAGGTGTAGTAACCGAGCCATTTGCGAATTCGATAAGATCTAATGCATCCTGTACATACTCATCCAATTGGTCCAATGGCACCACTTCGCCCGTATTGAATTGACAAGCCATACCACAGTTCAAAATAGGAAGCGCTTCTGCTCCTAAATCTTCGGCCAATAAGAAGTATTCATAAAATCCTAAACCAAATGTTTGGAAGTAATCTGGAGTTAAACGGTGTGCAAACTCTGTATTCCAGCGATTTACAATAAGTTGTCTATTCTCAATTGGACCTACCGTTTTCTTCCATTGGAAACGTTGAGAAAGATCGAAACCTTCCACAATACAGCCTCCTGGAAAACGTATAAAACCAGGTTTAAGATCTGCTAATGTTTGTACCATATCCGCACGTAAACCTTTTTTGCGACCTTTCCAAGTATCTGTAGGGAATAATGAAATCATGTCCAAATCAATACTTCCCTGCCCCTCAAACCAGATTTGCAAATTTGCTTTTTGATCGGTTTTGCTTGAAGTAAAACTCACTTCTTGATATTGCCATTGATTATTGGCTTGTGCAGGTTTCAGTTCGGTACTACCAATTACCTTACCTTCACTATCAACCAATTCTACCCGAATACTAATACCTGCACTAGGTTGGCGATACCACAATGAAAATTCATATGTATTTCCTTGCTTCACCCCCATTCCACGAAAACCTTCGTTACGTAGTCCGATCGAATTTTTTTCTTTTTTGTTGACCTGTAAATATCTGGGATTGGATTCGCTATTCGACTGGCGGTTCAAAATAAGATAGTTACCTTCTTTCACAGGTCCTAAATTTTTCCAACCCATCATCGGTCTGAAGAATTCGAAAGATCTATTTTTGATAAGTTCCGCATAGATACCACCATCGGCACCCATATTAATATCTTCGAAAAATACACCCCACATATTTGGGTTTACTTTAGCTATAGAATTATTGACATCTACCACCAAAGATTTTTGCTGTGCAAAAACAAATTGTAGGCTCTGCATCGCCAAAGCTGCTATTGCAATATATTGTTTAAGTTTCATCTTGTTCATTTTTTGGTTAATGTTCCTATTTTAAGCTAAGAACTACGACAGAGAAAGGAGGCAATTCTACTTTCAATTGATTGTTTTTAAGTTTAGCACCAGTAAAAGCTGTTGGCTTAATTTTGTCAGGAGCCTGGAATGTATTGTGATCCGTTAGCGTTTTAGAAGTTAATATTCTTCCGCTCAAATCTTTATAATTTTTATCCAGATCAATCACAATTTCATGCTTTACAGTAGCATCAATATTCACGAGAGAAATATGTGTTACGCCTTCTTTATTTACAGAGGCTGATGCATGAATAGCTGGAATTTTTTCATTGCCAAAGGCAAAATCTTTACTTTCTACCGATAGAGGTATCAATGTCGCATCTTGGTGCACCTTGTACATTTCCATTACGTGGTACGTTGGCGTTAAAATCATTTTTTCACCTTCTGTCAAGATTACTGCCTGCAACACGTTTACAGTCTGTGCTAAGTTTGCCATACGCACACGCTCAGCGTGATTATTGAAAACATTTAATGTCACACCTGCAATCATGGCATCACGCATCGTATTTTGTTGATACAAAAATCCTGGATTAGTACCTTTTTCAACTTCGTACCAACCGCCCCATTCATCTACAACTAACGCAATACGTTTTCTAGGATCATACTTATCCATAATGGCAGAATGCTTATTCACCAATTCTTCCATATGCCAAGCCGATTTCATTGTCTTGAAATATTGTTCATCGGTAAATCCAGTAGCAGGACCTTTTTTATTCCATTCTACATTGGAATAATGATGCAGCGCAAGACCATCCACTAAGCTATGTGGAATTTTCTTCATTAAAACCTCAGTCCAGTTATAATCACCGCCATTGGCTCCTGAGGCAATACGGTACAAACCACCGGTGTTAGTCCAATCCGACATAAAAGTTGCATACTTGCGGTATACGTCCGCATAATATTCAGGTGTCATATTACCACCACAACCCCACGCTTCATTTCCTACACCCCAGAATTTAACTTTCCAAGGATTTTCTCTTCCATTCTTTTTACGTAAGTCCGCCATCGGGCTAGTTCCCGCATGATTCACATATTGTACCCAATCTGCTAGCTCTTGCACTTCACCACTGCCTACATTTCCTGCTAGATAAGGTTCTGTCTCCAAAAGCTCACACATATTCAAGAAATCATGTGTTCCAAAGCTATTATTTTCTGTCACCCCACCCCACCAAGTGTTTACTATAGTAGGTCTTGACTCTTTTGGACCAATACCATCTTTCCAATGATATGTGTCTGCAAAACATCCACCTGGCCAACGGAGATTAGGAATTTTTAGTTTTTTCAATGCTTCTACAATATCATTACGCACCCCAGCAGTATGCGGAATAGTGGTATTATCCTCTCCCACATAAAAACCGCCGTAGATACAACGTCCTAAGTGTTCGGCAAAATGACCGTAAATATGTTTGTTAATAGTGATTTTCTTATCGGAAGTATTGAACTTAATCGCATTGGTCGACACTTGCGCCGATAGAGACTGCGAAATAAATAGAATACCGAGCATGGCACTTGTTCGAAGTGCTTTGCCATAAAATTTCTTTTTCATAATAGATGTTTTTTAATTAGGCTATTGTATTACCATCACAAAACCTCCATTGGGTTTTACAGGTATAGTAACATGTTTAGTTGATGTATTTTTATCTATTTGGAATAAATTAGGTGATTCACCATCCACTACTTTTAATTTAATATCCCCTTTGAATGATGTTAAATCTAATTTCCACTCTTTCGATTTTTGTTCCCCATTGATACCAGCAATATACCATGCACCATTTCCTTTACGCGCTATCACGATATCCTTTCCAGGATATCCACTAATGAACTTACTATCCTCCCATTGATCAGGCAAATTTCTCAGCAAATCTTTTATTTCTGCTGGAACTTCATCCATACCTTCTGGTGATTCGGCATAATGTTGAATCCCCGACACAAAAAGTATACTTGTAGCCAATTCAAACGAGGCTGTTGTTTTTCGTTTTACACTGCTACGCAGTTTAGATAGATTCATTGGGGTAAAATCCATAGGGTCATACACATTACGCGTATAAGGCAAAATGCTACAAATCTCAGCTTGTCGATCAGCATCTTCTTGCATGAAGGTAACCATCTCAAATCCGCGAACAGCTTCTGTAGTCACTAAATGTGGATACGTAGTAGCCCAACTTCTTGGTAACGTAGCGCCGTGAAAATTCACCAATAATTCGTAATCAGCAGCGTCTTCTAAGATATCTAGATAATACGCAATAACGGACTGACCATCACCACCAAAGAAATCAATCTTAACTCCTTTGATACCTAAATCCTGTAATTTTTTAAATTCTGCTCGACGAGATTCTTTGGTCAATAATTTATTTTTCGGCGTATACCCTACCGTATTCCAATCTCCGGCAGAGTTGTACCACAAGATGAGACAAACGTTTTTGCTACGAGCATATTGGCTTAGCTCCGCAATTTTGTTAAAACCGATTTTGGTGTCCCAGTTCACATCAATTAAGCAATATTGCCAGCGCATATCTGCTGCAAAATCGATGTATTTTTTCTGCTCTTCATAGACGATAAAATCATCTTTGCTATTAATCCAGCTCCAAGAAGCCTTTCCTGGCTTTACAAAAGAAGCAAAAGAAGTTTTAGGTTGTGGAACTACGGCATTTGCCAATTCAGATTCCACTATATTTTTAAGTTCCCCTACTGCAATTACTCGCCAAGGTGACACAAAATTATTTTCAATTTTTGTATAAAGATTTTGGTCTTTGATTACTTCTCGAACATCGGGCATAGCAATATGATATTCACCATTTGGTGATTCATAATGCAATCGCGTCGCACAATGATTGCGCTGCAAACCAGCTTCAGTAATCAATACCCAAGTATTATTGGTTTCGAACAATGCGGGATAAACCCAACCTGTTTTTGTACTTTCCGGCGTTCCAACAGGAATTTCCTTTTGGTAATGTTCTTCGTAAGAAGGATTCGTCTGCTCCCAACCCGTTTTAGCAATAGCCATAGGCTGCAACCAAGCTTTTGCGGATTGATTAAAGTTATAACTTGTTTTTTCTTCGATTATAAAATCTATTTGTTCGCTATATTTTGGCAATTCGTATTGGAATACAACGCCTTCATCTGACACTTGAAAACGGATATTCAATGTTTTCTTGTTCGCATTATGCCATGTCAACACACGCTCATTGGCGGTATAAGAATAGTGTGTTTTTTTGCCGTGAAGAGCCGTATAAGATTTAGAAATTATTCTATTAGCCGACGCACTTTTATACACCAAATTTGTGGCAAAGTCTTGTGTTTTAGTTTTTAAACCCAATTGGGAGCTTTCCAAAACTAAGTTACCTTGACGCAGAATTTGATACTTTATAGTTCCTTTTTGATCAGTTGAAATGGAAAGTTCAATCTTTTTATCTGGACTGACGATCTGTATAGGTGTATTCTTTCCAAACACAGTCGAAGGAACATAAAAAAGCACAAATAAAAGAACGAAGCTAATAGAATATTTCATTTTCAAACTATTATTTAATGTTATGTTATCTTACAGAAAATCTATATTCTGTCTTAGAACTATATTTTTCTCCAGGACGCAAAGTCGTTGAAGGGAAGCTTTCATGATTCGGCGCATCAGGGAAATGTTGTGTTTCTAAACATAATGCAGCACGGTAAGGATAAGTTTTACCTCCTTTTCCTTTCGGATCCGAATCTTTCATGAAATTTCCGCTATAGAATTGAAGTCCAGGTTCTGTTGTTAAGATTTTCATCTCAATACCAGTTTTTGGAGCATATAAACTCGCTACTTCAGAAAATCCATCTTTTTTATTCAATTCAAAATTGTGGTCATAACCCAAGCCGTATTTAAGCTGTGGAGTTTGTTTATCGATATCTGCACCAATAAGTTTTGGCGATGTAAAATCAAAAGGAGTTCCTTTTATAGCAATGCTTCTTCCTGTTGGGATCAAATTGCTATCTACTTCTGTCAATTTATCTGCATCGATCCATAGTTCATGATCCAAAATAGTCGTATCACCTTCACCATTTAAGTTGAAATAACCATGACTTGTTAAGTTCAAAATAGTTTCTTTATCGGTTTCGCCAGAATATTCGATTTCTAAACCACCTTCGTTATTTACTTTGTAAGTCACCTGCATGGTCACCTTGCCAGGATAGCCTGCTTCGCCATCCGGAGAAACGTATTCCAAGGTAAGAGCATCTTTGGACAAGGATTTTACTTCCCATACTTTATTGTAAACACCATTGGTACCACCATGTAGCGAATTTTCACCATCATTCTTTTCTAATTGATAAGCTGTACCATTCAAAGTGAATGTAGCCTTACCGATTCGATTACCGAAACGACCTACTACAGCTCCATAAAAATTATTGGTATTCTTGATAAATTCATCTGCTGTATCATACCCCAAAAGTACATCGACATCTTTGCTGTCTTTATCCTTTACCACAAGAGAAACTATACGCGCACCAAAATTTGTAATGCTTACTTGCAACTTTTCGTTTCCGATTTTATACAATAAGACATCCTTATTGTCCAAACTCGCATAGAATACGCTGGTATCCGTAGCTTCTATTTCCGAAGATGTTTGATTGTTCTTCGTGTTTTGACAAGCACTTGCCATAAGAAGCCCTGCAAAAAGGAGACTATAATACTTTGCTTTCATAATCTTTAAGTTTATAATGAATTACCAAAATTTAACATACAATGCCCCAACAATTAAGATAGTCAAGACGATCATTACCATTACCGATGGTTCTACTTTGAACATTTTAGAATCTAATTCTAATCCTTTAGGATTTTCTTTAGGACCAAATAAGCTCACCAATACCATGATAATCATTGTAAACATGAAAGCTAGACCCATACAAATTTGGAAAGGAATCTCATATTCGCCAGCTGAATTGATATAAGCTGTATATAAGAATGTTTCTGGTCCAAACCATGCTGGAGCGTAATTGTTGAATACAATCGAAAGAACGAAACCAGTGATCAAACCTACAATAGCAGCTGAACCTGTAGTTCTTTTCCAGAACATACCCAATAAGAACATTGCAAATACACCTGGAGAAATAAAGCCCGTATATTTTTGAATGAATGTGAAACCACCTGCACCACCTATACCTAATAAATCATCCCATGTGAAGAATACCGATACTAAAATGGAAATGATAATAGTGATTTTACCCACATTGATCAGTTTGCGTTCAGATGCACCTTTATCGATATATTTATTGTAAATATCCATGGTGAAAATGGTCGCAATACTATTAGCTTTACCAGCTAAAGAAGCTACGATAGCAGCAGTCAACGCGGCAAGTGATAGACCTTTCATTCCGTTAGGTAAGAATCCTAAAATCGCGGAATAAGCATTATCTGGGTTAAAGTTTCCTCCTGGAGCCATTTCATTTTGTAAAGCACCATTTTTGTAAAGCACATAAGCAGCAATACCTGGCAACATAACGATAATAGGCATTAATAATTTTAAGAAACCCGCAAACAAGATACCTGTACGCGCAGTTTTCAAATCCGCACCTAAAGCACGTTGCGTGATATATTGATTACAACCCCAATAATTTAAGTTTACAATCCAAATACCTGCTAAGTACATTCCAATTCCTGGAAGCATCAAATATTTATTTACATCCTCTTGCGAACTTTCGGCTGTCGGTTTATCTACAATAAGGTTAAAATGTTTTGGAGAATCTACCATTAATTGTTTGAAACCTGCTAACACATCTTTTCCTAATCCAAAATGTTCAGAGACTAATGTCAAAGCGATATAAGTTGTTGCAAAACCACCTATAATCAGTACAACCACTTGAATAACATCGGTAAAACCGATAACTTTCATACCACCCAAAGTAATGACAATAGAAAATACAGCTAATGCTACTATAATCACGTGAAAGTACTCGCCACCACCCAAATTACTGATGGCTAGCGCTCCTAAATATAGGATAGAAGTTAAATTCACAAACACATATAAGAACAACCAAAAGATAGCCATGATAAGACTGGTCGTTTCATTATAACGTTGTTTTAAGAATTGGGGCATGGTAAAAATCTTGTTTTTGAGATAAACAGGAATAAACCATACCGCTACGATAATCAAAGCAATAGCAGCAATCCATTCGTAAGCAGCCACGGCGATACCCACCGTAAAACCGTTACCACTCATACCGATAAATTGCTCTGCTGAGATATTGGAAGCAATAAGACTGGCTCCAATTGCCCACCATGTTAATGAGCCTTCGGCCAAGAAGTAATCTTTACTACTTGCCGATTCTTTCTTTTGCTTGCTATATACCCAATATCCATAGCCAGCGACCACGACAAAATAAATTAGAAAAATGACGTAGTCAATAGTTGCAAACTTTTCCATAGGTTTAATAAATGCAGATTAGTTTTGTAGTTTATAATACAGTTCACTATTTCTCAATTCTTTCTCGAATTGATCTAATTTGGTTGACTTATCAATGATAATCAGCTCCAATTTAGCTATTCTTGCAAAATCTTCCATATATTCTGATGTAAGATTTTGGCTATAAACTGTATGGTGTGCTCCTCCGGCGTAAATCCATGCTGTACATCCAGTCTTCATATCAGGCTCAGGCTTCCATAAAACACGTGCCACAGGCAATTTTGGTAATTCATTAGTGACATCCACACCTTGTACTGTATTCACCACTAAACGGAAACGATCACCCATATCCACTAATGAAGCATTGAATGCAGGACCACCTTTGGCATCAAAAACTAATCGCGCAGGATCTGCTTTACCACCAATACCTAAAGGATGAACTTCTAATTTAGGTTTACTCGCGGCCAATGAAGCATCAACTTCCAACATATGTGAGCCTAAAACCATAGCATTAGCAGGATCAAAATGATAGGTATAATCTTCCATAAAAGCATTCGCCCCTTCATACCCTGTTGCCATTACTTTACAAGCACGAACCATAGCTGGAGTTTTCCAGTCACCTTCACCCGCAAAAGCATAACCTTCTGCCATTAAACGCTGTACAGCTAATCCAGGTAATTGTGGCAAACCGTATAAATCTTCAAAAGTATCTGTAAATCCTTTATAATTTCCCTTTTCTAAGAATGAACGTAATCCCAATTCAATCTTCGCGGCATCATAAACATTTGAACGAAATTTACCGCCTTCGAGTACATCTTCCGACATGATATATTCTTGCTCATACTCCTTCATTAAAGCTTGAACCGCATCATCAGAAATTGTATCGATTTCTTTTACTAAATCCCCAATTCCATGTGTATTTACCGAAAATCCAAATTTTAATTCTGCTTCTACTTTATCACCTTCTGTCACTGCAACGTAGCGCATATTATCACCAAAGCGAACAAACTTAGCGCCTTGCCAATCTGCCCAAGCGGCTGCAGCACGCGCCCATACGTTAATACGATCTATGACTTCTGGATCTTGCCAATGGCCTGTTACCACTTTTCGAGGCAAACGCATTCTTGACACTATAAAACCAAATTCACGATCTCCATGTGCACTTTGATTTAAATTCATGAAATCCATATCGATAGAATCCCATGGAATATCACGATTATATTGGGTATGGAGATGTAATAAAGGCTTATTTAGAATTTGTAAACCACGAATCCACATTTTCGCTGGTGAGAAAGTGTGCATCCATGTAATTAAGCCAATACATTTTTCTGTATTATTTGCTTCTAATATAGTTTTATAAATTTCTTCCGTGTTTCTTACAATAGGTTTAAACACCACACGTACAGGTATGCCTGCGTGCTGATCAAAATATGTAGCTATTTCTTTGGAATGATCTGCAGCTTGACGTAAAGTTTCCTCCCCATATAGATCTTGGCTCCCCGTAATAAACCAAACCTCTAAAGTTTCTAATGATATCATGTTTTATTTAGGTTTTTATTTAAATAATTTTATTGTCCATAGTAAGCATTGCTTCCGTGCTTACGTTCGTAATGTTTCTTGATTAGTGAAGCTTTTAAGCGTTCGATTTTAGGATTAATACCTTCTGACAGGAATGCCAACTCCGCTACATATTCTAAAACTGCAGCATTGTACACTGCTTGTTTACCATCTTTGCCCCATGTAAATGGGGCATGATTTCCAACCAAAATCATCTGTACTTCCTCATGGTTCAAACCCACTTCTTTGAAATGATTAATAATCTGGTAGCCTGTTTGATATTCATAATTTCCAGCAATCATATCATCTGCCATAGGTGGGGCACATGGAATATCTTTGGTCAAATGATCTGCATGCGTCGTGCCATAAATAGGAATACTTCTATTAGCTTGTGCCCAAGCTGTTCCGTAAACTGAGTGTGTATGTACTACAGCTCCCAACTCTGGCCACTCCTTATATAATACAGCATGTGTTTTGGTATCGGACGAAGGACGAAGAGTACCTTCTACGACTTGCGCATCCAAATCCACGATAACCATATCATCTACTTTCAGAATTTCGTATGGAACTCCACTCGGCTTGATCGCAAACACCCCTTTATCTCGATCAAATACACTTACATTACCAAATGTAAATTTGACCAAACCAAGTTTAGTCAAATTCATATTTGCTTCGTATGCTTCTTCTTTTATGTTATTGTACATCGTATAAATTATTTTCTAAGACATCACCCGCAGCAATATATCGTTCATATCTCTTTTGATAAATGCCCACCACTTCGCTGTTTGGATAATAAGTTTGTTCAAATCCATGTCCCATTTTTGCCATTGCCTCACCCACATTGGAATAGACATTAGCCGCCACTGCAGCAAACATAGCTGCACCTAAAGCACAAGTTTGATCCGATTTGTGCACCTTAATGGGCATATTGAGAATATCGGCCATCATTTGCATGATGAAAGGAGATTTTTTAGGAATACCTCCCATGGCAATAATCCCTTTTACTGGAACACCTTGCTCCACAAAGCATTCGGCTATTTTACGCGCACCAAAACAAGTGGACTCCACGATAGCTCGGAATAATGAGATAGTATCTGATGCAAGGTTTAAGTCTAATATGGAAGCCTTTAAGTTTTGATTAGCAAATGGAGTACGTCGACCATTCAACCAATCTACAGCTAAAGGATGTTTTACATCTGGCACGATTTCATTTGCCTTTTCACTTAATTTTAAAAGAAGAGTCGATTCAATCCCTTGAAGCATCGACTCTTCTAGCTCATAGATATGTTGTAAGGGCCACATGAGGATATTTTTGAACCAGGCATATGCATCCCCAAATGCGGATTGCCCAGCTTCTAATCCTACCATATTTGGTATTACCGAACCATTTACCTGTCCGCAAATACCCTTTAACGTAAAGTCTAATTTTTCGGGTGTTACCAGTATATCACAAGTGGATGTGCCCACAATTTTACTTAAATAATAAGGCTCGATTTCTCCCCCTACAGCTCCCATATGACAATCGAATGCACCTACACCTACTACAACATTCGTCGAAAGCCCTAATTTCTCCGCCCATTCGGACGAAAGATTGCCCACCACCTGATCTGAAGTATATGTTTGGGTACCTAGACGTTGTACCTGGTCTTTTAGCAAAGGATCCAATGCTGTAAAGAATTCATTAGGTGGATAGCCATTAAATTCCTCAGCCCATAATCCTTTATGTCCTGCCGCACACACGCCTCTTTTTAATTGTGTAACATCTTTTCCACCAGTTAACTCAAAAGGAATCCAGTCACAATGCTCTACCCAAGTGTAGGCTGCACGTTGCACTTTTTCATCTACGCGTAGGATGTGCAGCATCTTTGCCCAAAACCATTCCGAAGAATATACGCCACCGACATATTTTAAATAGTCTGTTTTATATTTTGTTGCATGTTGATTGATTTCACTAGCTTCTTTGATTGAAGTATGGTCCTTCCAAAGCACAAACATAGCGTTTGGATTCTCCGCAAATTCAGGAGTCATTGCAAGTGGTTTTCCTTCTCGGTTGACCGCTACTGGTGTAGAACCAGTGGTATCCACAGAAATTCCTACCACTAGATTGGCTGTTTGGGCTTCTACGTCAGAAAGACAGCCTTTAATGACTTCTTCAATAGTTTCTAAATAGTCTAATGGATGTTGTCTGAATTGATTGGTTCCCGGATTACAGTATAATCCCTTTTTCCATCTCGGATAATAGCTCACACGTGATGCTAGCTCTTGACCATTTGTTGCATCCACTAAAATTGCACGCACAGAATCGCTCCCAAAGTCTACCCCAATTACACAAGGATTATTCATTTTATGATTGTTTTTCAGTTTATAATTGTCATCAATAAGACAGATGTCTCAATAATTAGTGTCAAATTAACACTTATTTTTGAAGTTTAAAATTTTTTTTTAATTTTTATATAATTATTAATTTAAACTCATGACTTTAGACTTCTACAAAAAGAATAAAAAAATCCTTCTGGCCGTCGATTGTATCATATTCGGATTCAACAAAGAAGAGCTTGAAATTCTTCTTATTCAACGTGATTTTGAGCCTGAAAAAGGAAAATGGAGTTTGATGGGCGGTTTCGTAGAAGAAAATGAGTCTCCTGGCGACGCTGCACAACGAGTTCTGAAATCTCTGACTGGATTAGACCATATATATATGGAACAATTTGCTGTTTTTGGCAATCCCAACCGCGAACCGCAGGAACGTGTAGTCAGCTTATGCTATTTTGCATTAATCAATACCGAAATCCTTAGTACAGATTATAAAGCCAAATGGTTTAAATTGGAAAAATGTCCTCCATTGATTTTCGATCATAATGAAATGGTGGTGGAAGCGCATAACAAGCTTAAGAAAAAAGCCGCGCTTTACCCTATTCTCTTCGAACTTCTATCAGATAAGTTTACGATTCCACAAATCACTTTATTATACGAAGCGATTTATCAAAATCAATTGGACAAAAGAAATTTCACTAGAAAACTTCTTGCCTCCAAATTATTGATCAAACTGAATGAAAAGGACAAAGAAAATTCGAAGAAAGGTGCCTATTATTATAAAGTAGACAAATCAATATACAAAGAAAAGATTATATCCTTCCTCAACTTCTTACCAGGTTGGTACGGAGAATAAGAAGATAGGGCTGTAAAATTTACAGCCCTATCTCTTTATATTTTTACTTCCGTCTCTATCACGCCTCCCTTTTCACTATCTACGATAATCTTTGCTTTGTTTGGATTTCCTTTTACAATCCATTTGACTTTGACCTCCGTCATTCCTTCAATAGAAGGCACTTCAATTTGTTCGGGTTTATACTTTTGTTCTTCCGTGACATTAAAGTCATCATTCAAAACTCGCATACCTGTAATAACATCAACACCTTTTAATGTAATGTAATTCGGTCTATTAATTTTATTGCGAACATCATGATCCGAATGCGTCGGAATAATTCGGGTATTCCACACAGAGGCTTTTACTTCATACAAATTACTACCTAATGACTTTACCTTCACATCAGTGAATTCTAATTTCGGAGTATGGTATGCATGAAAAATAGTAAATGCAGTATTACGGTGCGCATCTTCTTGCAATAGAAATCCTGGATGATTTCTCGTGTAATTTTTCTTCGCCCCACCGATTTCTATTTTACCGAATTGAGGATGGTCGTACTCTTTCCATGGCACATAAGCATCACCAAACAAAAGTAATTTGTCAAAATCATAATATTCATTCTGACCACTTCCAGCTTCTTTATTATTGAATAATTTAAAAGTAGTCATCAGTTCATTGGAAAAGGTATAGACACCTCTACCTAAAGCAAAGAAATCAATCTCTCCTCCAAAAACCGTATATAAATCCTTATGAATTACTATATAATTATAGCCTGGCAACATTTTTTCTCCCGTCCTACCTAACGCATCATACACTTGCACATCTTTACGGGAATAATAACGTTCATCGTCTGCAGCTCCTGGACCACGCAAAATCATACCCCCATAATTATGATAGGATTGTGCACCTGCAATATTAGTATGCTTAAAAAAGAAATTTTTCACAGCCATAGTTTCTGGCAGCGTTCCAGGATAATATAAAGCACCATTCTGCACGTAATTCGGCTGCCAATTCCAGCCCCAATCACGGTTAGGGTCATACGTACCCGTTATATCTTCATTGACCAACCCATCTCCATCATTATCTATGCCTTCATATCCCAAAAGTTCGTACTCTCCTACTTCCCCTGGCTTTGCTAACACCATGCGATTGGGATTTTCAGGATCAACTTTATAACGACCAGTTTTGGATTTACGACGCATCGTCACAATATGTCCATCTCCATCTAAATCATCGTACAAGTCTTCTGCGACCAAACCATCTCCATCATTATCAAAAGGACGACGACCTGTACGCGAAGAATGCATCGTATTGGGCTCGTAAATAAAGTAATCACGAGAGTCTGGATTAATAGTCGGCGCTATATAAAATACTTTATCGCGTAATAACTCTTTAATAAAGTCTACTTGATGATAATTCTCGGCCAAATACCAAGCTGTATACATAGCAATTTCCGAACCTTGTAATTCATTGGCATGAATATTTCCATCTATCCAAAGTCCAGGTTTGCGATTGGTATTCCCATCTTTAAAATCTGAAACCGTCAAAACTAAAATATCTCGACCTTCGTATGATTTTCCTATGGATTCATATTTTACCAAATTAGGATAAGCTTTCTGCAAGTCCTTACAGAATTGCTCGATCTGCTTATTATCATGATAACGATTCCAATTCATCGGAACTTTTGGATTTGCCGGAGTCCCAATTGCACGTAGCCCCGGTATATCGATGTCCTTATTTTCTTTTTGAGCCAACAGACTTGTACTCATTTGAGTACACAAGAATAGGGATAAAATTATATTTGTAATTTTCATTGGACGACAGATTAAAGTTTTACTTCGATTTGTTGTTCTCCAGAAGTAGGACATCCAGCTTGGATTTTTATGGTTCCTTTACCTTTTATTAACCAAGAAAAAGTTTTTGAATCACCTGCTCCTAATGCGCTATATAGCTGTAGCCTTTTTCCACTCAAAAACTGCTGATTACTTTGTAAATCACAAACCGTTTTGAATCGTGATACAAAACGTATACGATCTGCTATTTCAGGATAGGTAGGCATATTACCTACATTCATTACAGATAATTCCACTCGGTAAATATCATTTCCCAGTGAAGTTACCTTAGGCGTAGAAAACACCAATTTTGCCATATTCTCTAGTAGCTTTACCACAAAGCCGGTATGCGCTTGCACGGACGTCTCCAAAAACTCTATTGGAGGATTATTCCTAAAAATATCGACAATACCTCCAATTTCAACGTTTTGATTTGGAAAATTAGGATGATTAACTTTTGACCACGGTAAGATGGCGCCCTGAACATTATTTTGTTTCACCCATTTATAGAAAGTTTCATTGACATCTGTAGTTTTATTTGTATTCTTCGTAGAATCCGTAACAGAAGGCCACCACAATGGAGTGGAAAAACTAAATTTTCCCAAATGATAATATGCCGTATTAGAAAAATTACCTGGACTATTCTCAAATTTAGTTGCTTCACCCAATGACTTTGTTTCTTCCTTATATATAGTAGAAATGTATTTAGACATTTCTACATCATTTACACTCCAAGATTTCACAATACGTTCGTTGGCCGCACGCGCATCATATCGTTCAGGTTCGGAAAGATTATTCGCTAGACCTATATGGAGGACACTAGCAATTTGTGGATTAGCAAAAATAAAATCTACCAATGCGCGTGTTTCGGGCTCAGATGCAGCATAGTCGCCGCTTTCAGCTAAAAAAGCGTGATAATCAAAAGTAAAATTACGATCTATATTTACACCGCCTTCACCATCTTCGCCATATCGTCCATCAAAGTCTTGATCTATACCTTCAGGAAAGACAATATAATTTCCTTTTTCAGCTTTGGACTTATCAGCAGCGACTAACAAATTAGGATTATCTTTATGCACCTTAAAATTCCCAATCGGCGATTCTACGCGCATTTGTGAAATGATACCATCCCCATTCAAATCTTTAGCAGGATCTTCATCCAAACGACCATCTCGATCATTGTCTATTTTACGACTATTCCCCGAAAGCCATTGCTTTGTAGATGAATTACGTTTGTAAGCATCAGGATTTACTAACGGAATAATCCAAATAGACTTGTCTTTCAGCAAAGCTTGAAGAGAATCTTTAGGTAAAGCTAAAATTTGTTTGGTCAGCTGCAAAGAAGCTATCGTACCAGCAGGATGTTTACCGTCTATCCCGGCTACTACTAGCAAAGTAGGCTTCGGTTTTTCATCCAATTGTAGTTTGATGACGGAAATATTTTCATTCCCATAACTTTTTCCGATAACAGTTTGCGAAACCAATCCCTTGGTCGAGTATCCGCTAATGGAAGATTGTACTTCAGCATAGGAAGGATATTTGAGCTGTGCTAAAGACAACAACGGACTAATAAGTAACAAACCCAAAAAGGTCTTTTTCATAATCTTAGGTTAGAAGTAGTGGTAAATACTATAGGCTAAAAATAGTCTTTTAACACTAATTTTTTATTAAGTATAAGTAACTTGTTTGATATAATATACGTATATTATCTTATTAATTTTGAACAACAAATTTTCGTATCCGAAGAGCTAATTATAAATTTTAAATTATTCTTAACAAACGCTTTGCTTTTAATAAGATATACATTATTTTTGCATTCCAAAATGCAGCCTGATTAAACAGGCTGTGAATAAATTGATTAATAAATTTTAGTCCCTATAATATGCCCAATATTGGTAAAATAGCGCAGATTATCGGCCCAGTGGTTGACGTCAACTTTGCCGACAATGAAAATCTTCCTAAGATTTACGATGCATTGTACATTGAAAAAGAAAATGGACAACGTATCGTTTTAGAAGTTCAACAACACTTAGGTGAGGAACGTGTTCGTACTATTGCGATGGATGCTACAGAAGGTTTAGTACGTGGTATGAAAGTAGTTGACACTGGTGCTCCTATCAAAATGCCTGTAGGCGAAGAGATCAAAGGTCGTGTTTTCAACGTAGTTGGAGATCCTATTGATGGTATTCGCGAATTGGACAAAACTAATGGACGTCCTATCCACAATACACCTCCAAAATTCGAAGATTTGTCAACTGAAACTGAAGTACTTTTCACAGGTATCAAAGTTATTGACTTATTAGAGCCTTATGCTAAAGGTGGTAAAATCGGTTTGTTCGGTGGTGCTGGTGTAGGTAAAACAGTATTAATCCAAGAGCTTATCAACAATATCGCTAAAGGTCACGGTGGTCTTTCAGTATTTGCTGGTGTTGGTGAACGTACACGTGAAGGTAATGACTTATTACGTGAGATGTTGGAATCAGGTATCATCAAATACGGTGAGCACTTCATGGAAGGTATGGAAAAAGGCGAATGGCCTATCGATACTGTTGATCAAGAATTGATGAAAGAATCTAAATGTACTTTCGTATTCGGTCAGATGAATGAGCCTCCAGGTGCACGTGCTCGTGTGGCTTTGTCTGGTTTGACTGTTGCAGAATATTTCCGTGATGGTGAAGGTGATGGTCAAGGTAAAGACGTATTATTCTTTATCGATAACATCTTCCGTTTCACGCAAGCAGGTTCTGAGGTATCAGCGTTATTAGGTCGTATGCCATCAGCGGTAGGTTATCAACCTACATTAGCTACAGAGATGGGTTTGATGCAAGAGCGTATTACTTCAACTAAAAACGGATCTATCACTTCAGTACAAGCGGTATACGTACCTGCCGATGACTTAACTGACCCTGCTCCTGCGACTACATTCGCTCACTTGGATGCAACTACAGTATTGTCACGTAAAATCGCTGAGTTAGGTATCTATCCTGCGGTAGACCCATTGGATTCTACTTCACGTATCTTATCTCCAAGTGTATTAGGTGCTGAGCACTACAATACAGCTCAACGTGTGAAAGAAATCTTACAACGCTATAAAGAACTTCAAGATATCATCGCTATCTTAGGTATGGATGAGTTATCTGAAGAAGATAAATTAACAGTACACCGCGCACGTCGTGTACAACGTTTCTTATCTCAACCATTCCACGTAGCTGAGCAATTTACAGGTTTGAAAGGTGTATTAGTAGACATCAAAGACACTATCAAAGGTTTCAACATGATCATCGATGGTGAAGTGGATGAATACCCTGAAGCAGCTTTCAACTTAGTAGGTTCTATCGAAGAAGCTATCGAAAAAGGTAAGAAATTATTAGCAGAAGCAGTTTAATTAGATATTAGAAATTAGATATGAGATAATAGATTTTTTATCTCATATCTATTTGAAGAATTCGTTCTCAAATCTCATATCTCGCATCTCATATCTAACAAAAGAATGAAATTACAAGTAATAACTCCAGACAAAATAGCATACGAAGGCGAAGTAACAGCCGTTACAGTACCTGGATCTGCTGGATCTTTTCAAATTTTGAAAGACCACGCTGCTATTGTCTCTACGTTAGAAGATGGCAAAGTCATTATTAAAGGTAGTAATGGCGAACAAGTCATTATTATCAAAGGTGGTGTAGTTGAAGTAAAGGACAACAATATCATCGTTTTGGCGGAAGGAATAGTGCAAGGATAACGATAAAAGATAATGATAAAATAGCCCTTAAAACTTCAGGTTTTAAGGGCTATTTTTTTGCAACTTTTTTTAGCTACAAGACCATTTTAGGAAGAATTTTGAGGATAATACGAAATTTTTCAAAACCTAGAAAATAAACCAATTTTAATTTCGGTTCACTTATTAAAAAATTTTATTTTGTTTAAAAATAGAATTGTAAAACATATTGAAGTAAAACCAACAAATACAAAACAATAAACTTTTTAAAAATAAAGTGTTTGTCTATTGTAAAGAATTTTTTTTCGTCTTAACTTGACGAAGCTTCTTATTCGAAGATGTGTACCTAGTCTTTGGGGAGGGAAAGGACACCTTAAAATTTAAACATATGCAATACTATAATCAGAACACGAAAATATTTCTAAATGGTGAGTTCGTATTAGCGAAATCAGCTGGCGTAGATTTATTTGGTCAGTCGTTGCATTATGGCTATGGAGCCTTCGAAGGATTACGCGCTTACAACACACACAATGGTACGCGTATCTTCAAGGCAGAAGCACATTTTGAAAGATTACGTAAATCTTGTGAGTCTATTGGACTTCCATATAAATGGAACAACAGAACGTTGATTGAAAAGTGTTACGAATTATTGGAAATAAACAATCTTCGTGCAGCATATATAAGACCCTTAGTATTCTCTGGATCTAATATGCACCTTACCTCTTCAGAAGATGCGAATATCATGTTGGCCGCTTGGGAATGGGGTCCCTATTTAGGACAAAATCTATTGAACGTTAACATTTCAAAATACGAGCGTCCTAACCCAAAATCTTTCCATATAGACGCGAAGATTTCAGGACAGTACATCAATTCCATTCTTGCCTCGACAGATGCTATTCGTAATGGATACGATGAAGCCTTGATGTTGGATCAAGATGGTTACGTCGCACAGGCTTCGAGTGAGAATATTTTTATTGAAAAGGATTATAAAATCTATACACCGCCATTGGGAGATGTGTTCCCTGGCATAACAAGAAAAACGGTGATTGGCATCTGCAAAGAATTGGGATTCGAAATCATCGAGAAGAAACTAACCGTCCAGGATATCTATACAGCTGACAGTGCCTTCTTAAGTGGCACTGCTGCTGAGATTATTGGTATCAAACAGGTGGACCATATCGTTTACAAAGAAGAATGGGAACATAGCATTGGTGCTACGATCCAAAGAAAATATAAAAACTTAGTATTAGAGCAAGAGAATTATGAAGTCATCATCTGATAACGAAAAGGGATTAAATAAATACAGCCGCATATTCACTCAAGACGAGACACAACCTGCTGCCAAAGCGATGTTGTATGGTATTGGCTTGACTGATGCCGATATGGATAAAGCGCAAGTGGGTATCGCCAGTATGGGCTATGATGGTAACACATGTAATATGCACCTAAATGACTTAGCTCAGGTCGTGAAAAAAGGTGTATGGAATAATGATTTAGTCGGTCTTACCTTCGGTACTATTGGTGTAAGTGATGGTATGAGTAATGGTACAGATGGCATGCGTTATTCCTTAGTATCACGTGATGTGATTGCAGATAGTATTGAGACTATATGTGGCGGTCAATATTACGATGGATTAATTGCTATCCCTGGATGTGACAAAAACATGCCTGGTGCTATTATGGCTATGGCTCGATTGAACCGCCCTGCAATTATGGTTTACGGCGGAACAATTGCTCCTGGGCATTATAAAGGTGAAGAATTAAATATCGTTTCGGCTTTCGAAGCTTTAGGTCAAAAAATTTGTGGTAACATTTCGGACGAAGATTTCCAAGGTGTCATCAAACATACTTGTCCTGGTCCTGGTGCTTGTGGTGGTATGTACACTGCAAACACAATGGCTTCAGCGATTGAAGCTTTAGGAATGAGTTTACCATATTCATCTTCACACCCTGCCGTTTCTAAAGAGAAAGAACAAGAATGTCTTGACGCAGGCAAATACATCCGTATTTTATTAGAAAAAGATATTAAGCCTTCGGATATCATGACGCGCAAAGCGTTTGAAAATGCTTTACGTTCAATTATCATATTAGGAGGAAGTACCAATGCAGTATTGCACTTTATCGCTATCGGTAAAGCTGTAGGTGTAGATATCACACAAGATGATTTCCAACGTATGTCTGACGAGACTCCTGTATTGGCGGATTTCAAACCATCTGGAAAATACTTGATGCAAGATTTACAACAATATGGTGGTACACCAGCGGTATTGCGTTACTTATTAGATAATGGCTTATTGCATGGAGATTGTATGACTGTAACAGGTAAAACTGTAGCAGAAAACTTGGCTGATGTAAAATCTATTATTGATTACAACCAACCTATCATCAAACCTTTGAGTGAGCCTATCAAAGCAACAGGTCACTTGCAAATCCTTTACGGAAATTTAGCGGAAAAAGGTTCTGTAGCGAAGATTTCGGGTAAAGAAGGCGAACGTTTTGTAGGTCCGGCTCGTGTATTCGATGGAGAACATGATTTGGTAGCAGGTATTGCTTCTGGACGCATACAAAAAGGCGATGTTGTCGTTATTAAAAATGAAGGACCTATTGGAGCTCCTGGTATGCCTGAGATGTTGAAGCCTACGTCACTAATCATTGGTGCTGGTCTTGGTAAATCGGTAGCATTAATTACTGACGGTCGTTTCTCAGGTGGTACACACGGTTTCGTAGTTGGTCACATTACACCAGAAGCCTATAAAGGTGGATTGATTGGATTAGTAGAAGATAACGATATAATCGAAATTGACGCAGTAAACAACACAATCACACTAAAAGTAGAAGACAGCATAATCGCTGAACGTCGTGCAAAATGGACACAACCCCCATTGAAAGTTACCAAAGGTGTATTGTACAAATACGCGAAAACAGTAGCTGACGCATCAGAAGGTTGTGTGACGGATTTATAATAAGTATTTAGTAAAGAGTATTTAGTAATTAGATTTAAATACGCCATATATTCTTTACTAATTTATATCAATGAAAAAATAATTAGGATTATTAGACGATAAGTCTAAATACACAATACTAATATCTTAATACTAACAACAAAATGAGTACACTGGAGAAAACAGAAACAAAGAAAACCCAAACCATTGCAGCCAACACACAGATATCGGGTTCGCAAGCGGTCTTGGAAGCTTTGATTCATGAAGGAGTAGATACGGTATTCGGCTACCCAGGCGGCGCGATTATGCCAATTTATGATGCATTATATGATTATAATGACAAAATAAAACATATTCTGGTCCGTCACGAGCAAGGTGGCATTCACGCTGCTCAGGGGTTCGCACGTACTTCAGGTCGTGTAGGCGTCGCTTTCGCAACATCAGGTCCTGGTGCAACTAATTTAGTAACTGGTCTAGCGGACGCTATGATTGATAGCAACCCTATCGTCTGCATCACAGGCCAAGTATTTGCATCATTATTAGGAACTGACGCTTTCCAAGAAACTGACGTAGTCAACATTACCAGTCCAGTGACTAAATGGAACTATCAAGTAACTGATGCAACAGAAATTCCTGCTGTGCTGGCAAAAGCATTTCATATAGCACGTACAGGTCGTCCAGGCCCTGTATTGATTGATATTACCAAAAATGCACAAATGCAGTTGTTCGATTACGAAGGTTACGAAAAATGTAATCATATCCGTAGTTACAGACCAGCTCCAATTGTTCGCAAAGAATACGTGGAGGCTGCCGCTGAACTCATTAATGCAGCTAAAAAACCTTTCGTGATTTTTGGTCAAGGTGTAATCTTAGGTAAAGCAGAACAAGAATTTAAAGAATTCATAGAAAAAGGTGGTTTCCCTGCTGCTACAACTGTAATGGGATTAAGTGCTTTGGAAACTGACCATCCACAACACGTTGGTATGTTGGGTATGCATGGTAACTATGCACCTAATGTAATGACTAATGAGTGTGATGTATTAATTGCTGTAGGTATGCGTTTTGATGACCGCGTGACAGGTCGTTTGGATAAATATGCTAAACAAGCAAAAGTTGTTCACTTAGATATTGACCCTGCCGAAATTGATAAAAATGTAAAAACTACAGTTCCTGTTTGGGGAGACTGTAAAGAAACATTACCTCAATTGACTGCATTGCTTACTCCAACTGACCATTCGGAATGGTTACAAAAATTCCGTGAGTTAGAGCAAGAAGAGATTAAAGAGGTTATCTATAACGAATTAAATCCTACAAGTGATATCATGACGATGGGCGAAGTAATTCGTGTATTGAATGAATTGACTGGTGGTAATGCTGTTATTGTGACTGACGTTGGTCAGCACCAAATGGTTGCTTGTCGTTATGCGAAATTTAACTCTTCGAAATCTAATGTTACTTCTGGAGGTCTTGGAACAATGGGATTTGGTTTGCCAGCAGCTATTGGTGCGTGGTATGGAGCTCCAGACCGTGATGTAATAGCTATTATCGGTGACGGGGGCTTCCAAATGACTTTACAAGAATTGGGCACTATTATGCAGTTCGGTGCTAAGGTTAAAATCTTGATTTTAAATAATGAGTTCTTAGGAATGGTACGTCAATGGCAACAATTGTTCCACGACAAACGCTATTCATTCGTGAATATTACAAGTCCTGATTTTGTCGCATTAGCCAAGTCATACTATCTGGATGGAAATAAGATTTCAGACCGTAAGGACTTAGAGTCTGCTTTAAAAACAATGTTGGCTCACGATGGCGGTTATTTATTGGAAGTAATGGTTGGCAAAGAAAACAATGTATTCCCAATGGTAGCGCAAGGAACTTCAGTATCAGAGATTAGATTAAAATAAAAATGGAAAAGCAAGAATTTACCATTACCCTATATACAGAAAACGCTATCGGTATGATAGGTCGTATTTCTAACATTTTTTCAAGACGTAAAATCAACATCGAAAGCTTGAACACCTCTCCTTCTGAGGTGGAAGGCATTCACCGTTTCACGATTTTGATTACCGAATCAGAAGATGTGGTTCGTAAACTTTGTCGTCAAATCGAAAAACAAGTCGAAGTATTGAAAGCTTATTTCAACACCAATGATGAGTTGATCTGGCAAGAACAAGCGTTGTACAAAGTACCTACAGAAGTAGTAAACGAAAAAGTTTATGTAGAACGTTTATTGCGTGAGTACGGTGCAAATGTTGTTGTTATTCGTCCAGATTACATCGTATTCGAAACCGCAGGCCACCGCGAAGAAATCGACAAATTAACACAAGAGTTGACTAAATACGGCTTAATCGAATTCGTTCGTGGTGCACGTATCGCTATTATCAAAGCGAGCGCTGGTTTCCACGAAAAATTAAAACAATTTGAACAACAAGAGCCTGCACCAGAAATCGTTGAAAACGAATTCTTAGACCAACAAGACCAAGTTTTTACGATGTAATATTATGGAGCAGGTATTTAAATTTATCAAACAAACCCGTCAAGCATTTATCCAATTATTGGAAGGATTGACATTAGAACAGCTGAACGAAATTCCGGCAGGGTTTAACAATAATATAATTTGGAATTTTGGACATATCGTTGTAGCTACACAAGGATTAACTTATTTGCGTACAGGGATTCGTCATGATGCAAGTTTCATAAAGTATGCAGGAACTTATACCAAAGGTTCCAAACCAACGTATTTTGTAACACAAGAAGAAGTCGATGATTTGAAACGTCTAGCTGTAGAAACTATCGAACAACTTGAAAAAGACTACGCAGCTGGTGTTTTTAACAAAATCGCTCCTTTTGCAACAGATACTTATGGCGAGACGATGGCAACTATCGAAGAGGTTATCACCTTGACCTCAGGTCACGATAATCTTCACTATGGCTATGCTATCGCACAGAGAAGAATAATCAACAACAATAAATAAAAACTTAAGAAAAGACAAATTAAAATAGTACTACAATGGCAAATTATTTTAACACATTACCTCTTAGAGAGCAATTAAATCAACTTGGTGTAGCTGAATTTATGGATTCATCAGAATTCGCTGATGGAGTAAACGCTTTAAAAGGTAAAAAAATCGTAATCGTAGGTGCAGGTGCACAAGGTTTGAACCAAGGTTTAAATTTAAGAGATTCTGGTTTGGACGTTTCTTACGCTTTACGTAAAGAGGCTATTGAGCAAAAAAGAGATTCATGGAAAAATGCAACTGATAACAATTTCACTGTAGGTACATATGATGAGTTAATTCCTACGGCTGATTTAGTTATCAACTTGACACCCGATAAACAACATACAGCAGTAATCAATGCGGTAATGCCATTGATGAAACAAGGAGCTACATTATCTTATTCGCACGGTTTCAACATTGTAGAAGAAGGTATGCAAATCCGTAAAGATATTACCGTAATCATGGTTGCACCTAAATGTCCAGGTTCTGAAGTACGTGCAGAGTACTTGAGAGGTTTTGGTGTTCCTACATTAATCGCTGTTCACCCTGAAAATGACCCTCAAGGTAAAGGGTGGGCTGAAGCAAAAGCTTACTGTGTAGGTACAGGTGGTCACCGTGCAGGTGTATTGAAATCATCATTCGTAGCAGAGGTTAAATCTGACTTGATGGGTGAGCAAACTATCCTTTGTGGTTTATTACAAACAGGATCTATCCTTTCTTTCGACAAAATGGTTGAAAAAGGTATCGATGCGGGTTACGCTTCTAAATTAGTTCAATACGGTGTTGAGGTTATCACTGAAGCCTTGAAACACGGTGGTGTATCAGGTATGCTTGACCGTTTGAGCAACCCTGCTAAAATCAAAGCTTTTGAATTATCAGAAGAATTGAAAGATATTATGCGTCCATTATTTCAAAAACACCAAGACGATATCATGTCAGGTGAGTTCTCAAGAACTATGATGGAAGATTGGGCTAATGGCGATGCAAACTTATTAAAATGGAGAGCAGAGACAGGTGAAACGGCTTTCGAAAAGACTCCTGCTGGCGATGTTAAAATCTCAGAACAAGAATACTTCGACAATTACTTATTGATGGTTGCTTTCGTAAGAGCAGGTGTTGAATTAGCTTTCGAAACAATGGTAGAAGCGGGTATCAAACCTGAGTCCGCATACTATGAGTCATTACACGAAACACCGCTTATCGCTAACACGATTGCACGTCGTAAATTGTTCGAAATGAACCGTGTAATTTCGGATACAGCAGAGTACGGATGTTACTTATTCGACCAAGCTTGTAAGCCATTATTAGCTGATTTCATGAAAAAAGTTGATACGGATATCGTTGGTAAAAACTACAACGAAGGTAAAGATGGTTCTGTAGATAACGTTAAATTGGTACAAGTAAACGAAATCTTACGCAATCATCCTGTAGAAATCGTTGGACGTAAATTACGTAAAGCGATGACTGCAATGAAGACGATTAAAACAGTTTAATATTTCGTAATTTTGATAATTACAACAAAGGGATAAAGCGCATTCAATGCCTTTATCCCTTTCGAAATTACTTATACTATCATAAGAGAAATGGGAAAAACATTAGTAGAAAAAATTTGGGATGCTCACGTCGTCAAGCGTGCGGAGGGTTTTCCAGATATATTGTATATCGATACGCATTTGATTCATGAGGTGACTTCTCCTCAAGCATTCGATGGATTGCGCAAAAGAGGTCTTCCTGTCTTCCGTCCTAATCAAACTGTTGCCACAGCCGATCATAACGTTCCAACATTAGACCAACACCTTCCTATTAAAGAAGAATTATCGCGCTACCAAGTGGATATGTTGACTAAAAACACGTCTGAATTTGGAATTGAATTGTATGGTTTAGGACACCCTTACCAAGGTATTGTTCACGTTATCGGTCCAGAATTGGGTATCACATTACCGGGTAAAACTATGGTTTGTGGTGATAGCCACACATCTACGCACGGTGCATTTGGTGCTATTGCTTTCGGTATTGGTACTTCACAAGTAGAACAAGTTTTCGCGACACAATGTCTATTGCAATCAAAACCTAAAACGATGAAAATCGAAGTTAACGGTGAATTGCAAAAAGGTGTTGGCGCAAAAGATATTATTCTTTACGTTATATCTAAAACTACTGCAGCTGGGGGTACAGGATATTTCGTAGAATTCGCTGGATCGGCAATCCGTTCGTTGAGTATGGAAGGCCGTATGACAGTTTGTAACATGAGTATTGAAATGGGAGCTCGTGGTGGTCTTATTGCACCAGACCAGACTACTTTCGAATACATCAAAGGTCGCGAATTTGCACCTAAAGGTGAAAAATGGGAGGAAGCATTAGCCTACTGGAAAACATTGTACTCGGACGAAGACGCAGAATTCGATGCTGTGTTGACATTCGATGCAGCAGATATTCAACCGATGATTACTTACGGTACAAATCCAGGAATGGGTATCGGTGTAAAACAATCCATCCCTACTACAGCTACACAACCAGAAAGCGAACAACCATCTTACCAAAAAGCATTAGACTATATGGGCTTTGCTGATGGTGAGCAAGTTTTAGGTAAACCAGTAGATTACGTCTTCATTGGTTCTTGTACTAATTCACGTATCGAAGATTTACGGCAGGTAGCAGCTTTTGTTTCTGGAAAACAAAAAGCGGAGGGTGTAGAAGTTTGGATTGTTCCAGGTTCGAAACAAGTAGAAGCGCAAGCGAAAGCTGAAGGTATTGACAAAGTATTCGAAGCAGCAGGTTTCCAATTACGTGAACCAGGATGTTCAGCTTGTTTGGGTATGAACGAGGATAAAATCCCAGCAGGTAAATATTGTGTATCTACGTCAAACCGTAACTTCGAAGGACGTCAGGGTCCTAACGCACGTACAATGTTGGTAAGTCCTTTGACAGCAGCGGCGGCAGCTATCACAGGTAAAGTTGTAGATGTAAGGGAATTAATTTAAGATAGATTTTAAAGGTTTATCCTATTGAATTTTAACTTATTACTTTAACAAAATGTGTCAAATTTGTCAGGCAGTAACTGTTACCGAAAACAAGGTCATTGATAGAACAGGTCAGAATGCTTCTTCTATCTTTAACCAACGTACTTTGGAACAGGATTACAGAACACTTAAATCGGCTTTGAAGCCAGGTTTGAGAGTTTTGGATATTGGCTGTGGTTCCGGTTCGATTACCAAGGACATAGCACAGTTGGTTGGTCCAACGGGTTATGTTATTGGTGTGGACAATACGGAGTCATTTATTGCCGAAGGCAAAAAGCTTTTTGATGTGGAGAATCTAGAGCTTATCCATATGGATTTTTTAGATTTCGAAACAGAAGAAAAATTTGACCTAATTGTATCTGCGCGTACATTTCAATGGATTTCTACGTTGGATAAAGCCATTGATAAAATAAAATCCTTGTTGAAACCTAATGGTCAGATTTCGATTTTGGATTATAACCACGAAGCCATCAATTGGACACCAAAAATTCCAGCGACTATGCAGAACTTTTACAACATGTTTTTGATGTGGCGTAAAGATGCAGGCATGAACAACCGCATCGGTTTTGACTTGATTGATATCTTTGAAGAACACGGCTTTGACCAAATCGAGATTTTCAACGCAGACGAACATTATGAAAGAATGTTCCCTGGCCACGTTGAAAAAATCAAAGTTTGGTCCAAAGTAGCAGGTTCTAAACAAATGGTGGAAGAAGGTTACATTTCCGATGCCGAGCGTTTGCAAGCTATCGCAGATTATAACAATTGGGCAGATAAAGAAGCAACAAGTATGACCCTAAAATTGAGAGAAGTAAGAGCTCGTGCTAATTAAAAATTAGAAATTAAAATTTAAAAAGCACAAGATAATAATTCATTTAAACTCAAATTAAATAGGTTTTTGCCCTTTTAATTTTGACTTTTTACTTTGAAAGATGAAAAAATTTGAAAAATTAACTTCAAGCGTAGTTCCACTACCGATTGAAAATATCGATACCGACCAAATCATCCCGGCTCGTTTCTTAAAAGCGACGACTCGCGAAGGTTTTGGCGACAACTTATTCCGTGACTGGCGCTACGACAGCAACAATCAACCAAAAGCTGATTTTGTGTTGAATGACCCGAAGTTTTCAGGTCAAATCTTAGTCGCTGGTAAAAACTTCGGTTGTGGTTCATCACGTGAACACGCAGCATGGGCTATCGATGACTACGGTTTCAAAGTTGTAGTAAGTTCATTCTTTGCCGACATTTTCAAAGGTAATGCCTTGAACAATGGCGTATTGCCTATCACTGTATCAGAAGAATTTTTAGAAAAAATATTCGCTCAAGTTTTTGCTGACAACAACGCACAATTAGTGGTGGATTTGGAAGCACAAACATTGACAATCGCAGCAACTGGCGAATCATTCGAATTCGAAATCAATCCGTACAAAAAATCATGTTTGATTAACGGTTATGACGATATCGACTTTATTTTAAGCCACAAAGCTGAAATTGAAAACTTCGAGCAAACAAGACCTTTTTCTTTTTATAGATAAAAAATAAATGACAGAACCAGTCGTCCATATTGCTAATTTAACGATTCAATACCCAAATAATGTGGTGTTAAATTCTCTTGATTGGGCTATCCAGCAATGGGAAAATTATGTTATTGGAGGCACGTCTGGTTCTGGCAAAACAACTTTAGCAAAAGCTATCGCAGGATTAATTCCCTCGGATAATGCGATAAAATTGAACTTCGATTCATCCAAATCCCTTCCTGCTAAAGTTGTCTATATTTCCAACTGGTATCAGTTTACCAATTTAGAAGGTGACCGCAATTTCTACTACCAACAACGCTATAACCATCATCAAGGTCATGATACCTTGACCGTGAAAGCAGAGTTGGAACACTTCGCCAAGAAAGAAAATTTAGACTTTTCAGCTATTCAACAACGTATTCAGGATTTTGGTTTTGAAGATGTACAATCTTCACAATTGATTGAATTGTCAAGTGGTGAGCACAAGAAATTGCAATTAGTTCGCGGATTATGGGTTAAACCGCAACTTTTGATTATTGACGAACCGTATACAGGTTTGGACAAGAACGCAAGAGCCGTATTGAATACTTGGTTGGAGGATTTAGTAGAAGAAGGCGTACAGCTTATTCTTATTACCAACGACATTTTATTACCAAATTCTATCAATCGCTATGCACATGTAGTGAATGGTCAGATAGAAATTGTTAAATCTCCTGCAGCATTTGCGAAAGATAAAAAACGTCAGAAAAAAGAATTACCTACTTTCTTACGTGAAATTCCAGAAACGAACTACGAAACATTAGCCGAAATGAATAACATAAACATTCGTTATGGCGAAAAAATCGTATTGAAAGACGTTTCATGGAAAGTAAATGTTGGCGAAAAGTGGTTACTACAAGGACCAAATGGTTCTGGAAAATCGACTTTATTGAGTCTTATCAATGGCGACCATCCTCAAGCTTATGGACACGACCTTTCTTTGTTTGGAAATAAAAGAGGTTCTGGCGAAAGCATTTGGGATATAAAACAAAAAATAGGGATTATTTCTCCCGAAATGCACTGGTATTTCGACCAAAATGCTACGGTATGGCATACCATTGCTTCTGGTTTTTATGACAGTATTGGTTGGTTTATTGATGTAAAATACCAAGAGCAAAAACAAATAGAAGAATTGTTGGAGTTTTTTGATTTGACGGAATACAAAAATCAAAATCTACAAACACTCCCGTTAGGAAAGCAAAGACTAGCGATGTTGGCAAGGACAATAGTTAAGAATCCGCCATTGTTAGTGTTGGATGAACCTTGTCAAGGTTTGGATAATGACCAAGCCAAATATTTCAACGATGTAGTAGATGAATTGGCGCAATACGGCAAAACATTAATTTATGTGGGTCATTACGAGTCGCAATTGCCATCCTGCATCGAACATAGAATTGTATTAGAGAAGGGCGAAGTAAAAGCCATAGAAAATATAACTGTAAAAAATAAACATTTAGAAAGCGCTATTGTGTAAGAGTTGAGAGCGATTATATCTCTTGATTTTTACTTTATACTTTTGAAAAAAATGAAGAAAAATATTCTAATCATTCCAGGTGATGGAATCGGACAAGAAGTAACAACTTGGGGTAAACAAGTTTTAGAAGCTATTGCGGAAAAATATAACCATGAATTCGTTTTTGACGAAGCTATCATGGGACATACTGCTATCGAAGCGACTGGTAATCCATTACCGGATGAAACTTTAGAGAAAGCGAAAGCTTCGGATGCGATATTATTTGGTGCTATCGGTCATGCTAAATACGATAATGACCCTTCAGCAAAAGTTCGTCCAGAGCAAGGTTTATTGAAAATCCGCAAAGAATTAGGTTTATATGCAAACTTACGTCCTATTCTATTATTTGATGAATTATTAGATGCATCAAGCTTGAAACCTGAAGTGTTACGTGGAACAGATATTTTATTCTTCCGCGAATTGACAGGTGACGTTTATTTCGGGGAGAAAAAACGTAACGAAGACAACACTTTTGCTTCAGATTTGATGAACTACCACCGTTACGAAGTCGAGCGTATTGCACGAAAAGCATACGAAGCAGCACGTACTCGGGGCAAAAAATTATGTTCGGTAGATAAAGCTAACGTATTGGAAACTTCACGTCTTTGGAGAGAAGTGGTTCAGGAATTAGCGAAAGAATATTCGGATGTGGAAACAGAACACATGTTTATCGACAATGCAGCAATGCAATTGGTGAAAAATCCGAAAAAATTTGATGTCGTATTGACTGCTAACTTATTTGGTGATATCTTGACAGATGAAGCGTCCCAAATTGCAGGTTCAATGGGGATGTTAGCTTCAGCATCTATAGGTGATAGCACTGGTTTCTTTGAGCCAATACATGGTTCTGCACACGATATCGCTGGACAAAACAAAGCTAACCCATTAGCTTCTATCCTATCAGCGGCATTGTTATTGGATATTGCTTTTGGTCTTCAAGAAGAAGCGAAAGCGGTAACTACAGCTGTAGCTGACACATTGAAAGCGGGTTGGAGAACCGGTGATATTGCAAATGCAGAAACACCTGCAGATAAAATTTTGGGCACAAACGAAATGGGCGCTAAAGTTTTAGAATTTATTAAATAAGAAATAACCAAGGTATAAACATATAAAGGAAAAGACTATGTTACACGATCCGAATCACTTATATATTTTCGACACGACTTTACGTGATGGTGAACAAGTACCGGGCTGTCAATTGACAACACCTGAGAAAATCGATATTGCAAAAGATCTCGAGCGCTTAGGTGTAGATATTATCGAAGCAGGTTTCCCTGTTTCAAGTCCTGGTGATTTTCAATCTGTAGTTGAATTATCAAAAGCTGTAAATGATGTAATCATTTGTGCTTTGACTCGCGCAAATAAGAACGATATTGATGTTGCAGCTGAAGCATTGAAATATGCAAAGCGACCTCGTATCCACACTGGTATTGGTTCTTCGGATTTACATATTCAATACAAATTCAACAGTACACGTAAAGAAATCTTGGAACGCGCTGTAGCAGCTGTAAAACACGCTAAATCGTATGTAGAAGACGTAGAATTCTACGCTGAAGATGCGGGTCGTGCTGATATTGAATTCTTAGCGAAAATGGTAGAAGCCGTAATCGGTGCTGGTGCTACAGTGGTAAATATCCCAGACACAAACGGATACTGCTTACCTGATCAATATGGCTCTAAAATCAAGTTCTTGAAAGAGAATGTTAAAAATATCGATCAAGCAATAATCTCGGCGCACTGTCACAACGATTTAGGTTTAGCTACGGCTAACTCTATTGCTGCTGTACAAAATGGGGCTCGTCAAATCGAATGTACTATCAACGGTATCGGCGAAAGAGCAGGTAACACTTCATTAGAAGAGGTGGCGATGATTTTGAAAGTACATAACCAAGCTTTCGGAGGTTTGACTTCTAACATCGACAGTAAATTATTCACATACATTTCACGTAAAGTGTCTGAAATGATGAATATGCCTGTACAACCTAACAAAGCTATTGTAGGACGTAATGCCTTCGCGCATAGTTCGGGTATTCACCAAGATGGTTTCTTAAAGCACCGTGAGACTTATGAAATTATCCGTCCAGAGGATGTAGGTTTGGAAGAAGCGGATATTATCTTGACAGCTCGTTCAGGTCGTCACGCGTTGAAACACCACTTAGAGCGTCTTGGCTATACGTTAGATAAAGATACTTTAGCGGAGACTTATCAACGTTTCTTGACATTAGCAGATGCTAAAAAAGAAATCACTGACGAAGATTTATTGACGTTGGTAAAATAATTAAAAGGCTGGCAAATCCAGCCTTTTTAAAATCACCTATACAACAATTAAACAATGAGCTTAGATATTGCTACTTTACCGATAGATTCTTTACAAGCTAAGGAAAGAATAAAAGCTGTAGTGACAAGGACTCCTTTGCAATACAATATACATTTGTCAGAGAGATATGGTGCGGATATTTATCTAAAAAGAGAAGACTTACAAGTCGTACGTTCGTACAAATTACGCGGTGCTTTCAACAAAATTTCATCTTTATCAGCAGCTCAACGCGCTGCAGGTGTTGTGTGTGCTAGTGCTGGTAATCATGCCCAAGGGGTTGCACTTTCATGCAAAAGACTAGATATCAAAGGAGTAATATTTATGCCAGGTCCTACTCCACGTCAGAAAATCACCCAAACTGAAATGTGGGGCAATGGCAACATTGAAATTATCTTAACAGGAGATACTTTTGACGATTGTCAAAAAGCGGCGTTGGATTATTGTGCACAAAACAATATGACTTTCATCCCTCCTTTTGATGATGTACAAATTATCGAAGGGCAAGGAACTGTTGCGGTGGAAATTTTAGAAGATCTTCCTGATGTTGATGCCGTGATTATTCCAATTGGAGGAGGCGGTTTATCGTCCGGATTGAGTTATCATATGCGCAAATATTCGCCTACGACAAAATTATACGGCGTAGAACCTGAAGGCGCGCCTTCGATGCAAGCAGCTCTGTCGAATGGAGGTCCTATAGAATTGGAACAAATAAACAAATTTGTGGATGGCGCTGCAGTAAAGAAAATAGGTCAATTGACTTACGATATCAGCTCACAATTATTGGATTCTGTCAAATCTATTCCCGAAGGAAAAATCTGTACCACAATATTAGAATTGTATAACAAAGATGCTATCGTAGCTGAGCCAGCTGGCGCTTTGGCGATTGCAGCTTTAGAATTCCACAAAGAGGAAATCAAAGGTAAAAAAGTCGTTTGTGTAGTTTCTGGAGGAAACAATGACATCGATCGCATGAGCGAAATCAAAGAAATGTCTTTGCTTTATGAAGGTTTCAAACACTACTTTATCGTTCGATTCCCACAAAGACCTGGTGCACTTCGTCTTTTAGTAACCGAAGTTTTGGGTCCTAAAGATGATATTACGCGTTTTGAGTATATCAAGAAAACAGAACGCGAGCGTGGTCCTGCGTTAATAGGTATCGAATTAAATAATCCAAAAGATTACATTCCATTCATTGAACGATTGAAGGCTTATAAATTCGACTTTATCGAGGTCAACAAAGACCAGACATTATTCGAATATTTAGTCTAAAAATCATATACCTTAAAATATTAGCTCAGGAAATCCTGAGCTTTTTTTATTATATTGATGACTCATTTATCTATGAATGAACAATTTAATTTTTCAGACGTTATAAATAGGTACTAGATTGTAAACTAAAACTATTTTAGCTATGAAAAACAAAATCACAACAGCACAAGACAAGAGTAGAAATGTAGCAATGGGAAATCCTACATCTGATAAACAATTTGTCGAAACGAAAACATTGAAAAGACATCAGGGATTACCAAATCTAGGAGCTCGAAAGAATGGACCTCAGAAAAATAATAAATCAACAGATAACGAATAAACTTAAAAACTATGAAATCTAAATTAACAATAGTAGTATGTCTACTAGCTTTTTTTACATTTAATTTTGCTTTTGCTCAAAAAGACAAATCCAAACGACCTAGCCCACCGGATTCGGTTCATGTTACCACCTCGGACGGTGTTCATATTGCTATTGATTACAGCAAACCTTCTTTAAAAGGAAGGCAGCTTGGTGTAGATATTGCAAAAGTTGGAGAAGTGTGGCGCACTGGTGCTAATGAAATAACTATCATATCATTCGACAAGGATGTTTTGGTAGAGGGGCAAGCCTTACCAAAAGGTAAATATGGTTTGTGGACGATTCCAGGCGAATCTGAAACAACAGTGATATTTAGTAAAAAATGGCAGGGTTGGGGCGTTGGCTATAGTGATAAAGATGACCAGCTTCGTGTGAATGTTAAAAACTCAATGGGTAATCCTTCTGTAGAACAATTTACGATCTCTGCGGATGCATCCGGAAAAATTAATTTAGCGTGGGGAGAATATATCATTCCGATTACCATTAAGGCGGCAAAATAATTTTAAAAATAGAGATAAAAGGACGAGATCATATAATCTCGTCCTTTGTTATTAAACATCCTATCGAAAGGAGTGAGAATTCTCATCTGATGAGATATCTATAATGCTAATAAGCTGCTGTGAAACGTTGTTTGATGTGTTTTGGCTGTTCTACTTCATCAGCAACTACTACCGCAAGATCTTCTACCGAAAGTACACTTCTTCCATTTTCATCGGCTACAGGATAATCTGTTCCCAGGCGGTAAGTACCTTTTCGTACGCCTGAAGTACCGGGATGCATTTCGGGTGCCGGCGAAAAGAAAGTCCAATTTAACTCTGTTTCTTCTTTCAATATATTCAAATAATCACGGGCAGCTAATGCACCTGGTCTAATTTCTGCAGGAAATTCTGGCGTATCCACAATTTGAATTTCTGGGGTTGCTTGCAGGCTTCCTGCTCCACCAATCACGATTAAACGTTTTACTCCAGCTTTTTTAGTCGCTTCTTGAATAGCCTTAGATCCTTTCAAAAAATCATCATATAAGTTCGGATTAGTCCATCCCGCATTGTACGCACTTACCACCACATCTACATCAGCAAGATTAGTGGCTAATTTTTCTACATCATTCACATCTAAAGCAATTTTTTCTACATTTTCATGTGCTAAAATGTTTTCGGAATTACGTGCAAAAGCCTTAATGGAGTGTTTACGGTTTACTAATTCCGAAACTAGATGCTTACCTACAAATCCAGAGGCACCAATAACTGCAATTTTCATATCTCTTCTTTTATATTTAAATGAAACAATTTTTGTTACAATAATGTTTAAAAAATTTTAATCGAACTGATTCGAAAAATCTTTTAGTGTTTGCATGTTTAATGTTGCTATCAATGCTGCATCCGTCTGATCAAATAGCTCATCCAACTTCCCATTCATTTGTCTTCCAACAGCGCAATTCGGATTAGGCTGATTTTTTCTTCCCAACATATTCTCTTTGTTGACAATCTTATACAGATCCCCCAACAAAATCTTTCGCGCATCAATAGCCAAAGCACAGCCCCCTATTTTACCTTTCTTAGCGTCGATTAAACCCGCTTCACGTAATAATTTGATTTCTCTACGAACCACTACAGGGTTCACGTTGATGCTTCCTGCAATAAAATCCGAAGTAATTAATTCTCCCTGATTTTTGTCAAGCAACACCAAAATATGTATAGCCGTTGAGAATCTTAAATTATTCATATCGGTACAAAAGTAACAATAATTTTTAATGTAACAAATTTTATTACATTAAAAGTTTATAAATAAGGGAGAATTTACATTCTCCCCTCGTAATTATTTATTTTTCAAATATTTCTCTAAGAATTGATCTTGTTCCCAAAGTAAATGGAAAATATTCTCCTTAGCAGCATAACCATGCGATTCGCGTGGAAGAATCACCATACGTACTGGAGCGCCTAGATTTTTCAAGGCTTGGAAATAACGTTCAGTTTGCAGAGTAAAAGTTCCGGGGTTGTTATCCGCAGCACCATGAACCAATAGCATCGGTGTTTTCATACGATCAGCACTCATGAATGGAGACATAGTCATATACAATTGAGGATCATCCCAAAAGTTACGTTGCTCCGATTGGAAACCAAACGGTGTCAAGGTACGGTTGTACGCACCAGATCGTGCAATTCCCGCAGCAAAAAGATTAGAATTAGACAATAAATGCGCGGTCATAAAAGCACCATATGAGTGTCCTCCGACAGCTACTTTCTTACGATCAATATAGCCTAAAGCATCCACTGCATTAATTGCCGCTTCCGCATTCGCTACCAATTGAGGAATAAACGTATCATTCGGCTCAGCTTTGCCTTCTCCTACTATTGGAAAAGCTGCGTTATCCAATACCGCATAACCTTTGGTCACCCAATAAATAAATGAACCATAGCTTGGAAAAGTAAATTCTTTAGGGTTTGCCGTGCTTTGACCTGCGGTCGCTTTATCTTTATATTCACGTGGGTAAGCCCAAATCAGCAGTGGTAATTTCTCTTTTCTATTGAAATCATAACCTGCAGGAAGATAAAGGGTACCAGAAAGTTCAACTCCATCATTACGTTTGTAATTGAGCACCTCTTTATGAACAGCTTCTAAACTTTTAAACGGATTTTCAATTGCTGTTACGGCTTTCGTTTTACCTGATTTGATATTTTTAGTATAATAATTTGGGTATTGTTTAGCCGATTGCAACGAAATCAAAATATCGCCTTTTGTGATATCTACAACTTCCACAATGCGTTCCTGCAATTCAGAAGATGGAGCTGTATAAATTCTTTTTTTCTTTAAAGTCTTTAAATCCAACTCATCGATAAAAGGAAACTCTCCTTCTTTTGTAAAGCCTGGACCAACCCAATATGTCTTATCTTTATTGATAAACATAGAATAAGTACCGAATTGATTTCGTTCACGGTACACTGAACCCGGATTTGAATACACATCTTGACTATTGCGATCAATGATCACTTTCGTATCACCTGAAGTTGGATTCAATAAGAAAGTTTTACTGTTTCGTGTATCATACCAGCTTGAGGACACCAACGCATAAGTATCATTACCCCAAATAATTCCAGCGAAACGATCTTTTACTTTGGTTAAAGATTTTGGTTCTCCATTGAATGGATATTCCCAAGTAAAAAGTTCATCTCTGAATTCCACGGCTTTGCTTGCATCTCCACCATCCAATGCCTGTACAAAGAACAAGGTATTAGGCTTATCCGTTCGCCATGTCAACATACGTTTTCCAGGACGCGTTGAAGAAAAACCTTTTGGCTGAATTTCCAGCAAAGGTGTTTCATTGACTTTTTGAATCAAGGTACCATCTACAGCATATACATTTGCTTCTTGCGGAAAGGAATTATAAGGCACTACATAGGAAAACGGCTTTTTCAATTTTGATACTAATACATATTTACCATCTGGTGATACATTTGCCTGTGTATATAAATCCGAAGCTAAAAATTTAGTTTGCTTTCCTTGCAAATCAATCCAGTACAATTCTGCCGTTCCTAACGAAACGAAATCCTGTTCATCCTGTGGATTTTTAAGTAAATCCTGATAAGTACGCAATTGCGAAATTTGCCCACCACTCGTCGAAACAACAGGTCCAGAAGGCAAATCTTTGCTGTGATCAATTAATGCGGGACGATTAGCTGGTGATTTGCTAATAAGTAAGCCTTGAGAATTACGCAACCACTGATACGGATCATTTAATACGGCATTCAAATCATAATCTGTCAATTGCTTTGCTGATTTGTTTGCTACATCCACCAACCAAAGCGAGACTCCTAAATCATTTGTATGTGTAAAAGCAATGTACTTACTATCAATTGAAAACGACACATTAGAAATCAACGCATTGGCTGGCAATCCTGCAATATCAAATTCTTTTCCAACTTGCGCAGAACGCAGACGAAGATTGTGGAAATAATTTTCTGTGCTCGCAATTCTAGTCTTTGCATTTATCCGAAGACCTGCCAATCGCAATTCTTCTTGTCCTAACTCCTCCAGACTTTTGTAAGTAGGTCTATAACTTAATAGTACCCACGATTTATCGGGGCTTAAACTGACAGCGGGCGGCCTTTGATAATCCGCCAATGCCAAAATTTCTGAAGAAGGCTTTTGAAAAGTAACATTTTCTTGCGCATGGACATTTAGTCCTAATAAGAATAGAAAAAAGAAAGGTATTTTTTTCATAATTAGAGTATAATCAAAGAAAAAAGCGATATAATTTTATCAATTTTTGGATGAAGTTTTTTTCTTTTTGAATCCTCTAAAAATATAACAAATAATATAGAATATTAGCGAAATAAATTTCTTTTTTGACAATAAAATTCTAATCCAATTGTCATGCAAAAATTAGGATAAAAAACAAATTTTTAAAGTTATCCACACCCGCCAAATATTGATTTACAGTCTTTTACAAACAAAACCATTCAACTGAGGCAGTTTTATAATGAAAGATCTGAAGAATGTGGAAAAGTATAACTACCTCTCGGAACTAAAATATATGATATTTGTTAAGGATCCCAGAAAATCATCTGTGATCGCAGCGTTTATTTACAAATCTTAGTAAATTTTTTGTTCAAAAGAAACACTTTTGGATAGGATTTACTGTCAAACTTAATATACAACATGGCAAGAATCATTAAATTCGAAAAAAACGATTGTGCTCCATGCGCACAAGTGTCGGCGTACTTAGACAGTAAGGGTATTTCGTATGAGACGATCAATCCATTTGATGAACCGGAGTTGGCTGTTAAGTTTAAAGTTCGCACTGTCCCTACAGTAATCGTTTTGGACGGTGAAGAAGTGAAGCACCGTGTGATCGGTTTCAAACCTCAAGAATTAGAAGAAGCTGTAGCTCAATAAATATTTATCATAAAACTACCTATTTATGATACTCTATTACGACTCAAAAACAGGAAATGTACAGCGCTTTATTGATAAAGTGGTACAAATTACTGGATGGACAGCGATTCGCATTCAAAAAGATATGCTTATCGAAGAAGAAGGACATTTGGTGACCTTTACGACCAATTTTGGTCAAATTCCCGCTATTACGGAAGATTTTGCATCTAAAAATAGTGCAAAGCTATATTCTGTAACTTCTAGCGGAAACCGCAATTGGGGTAGAAACTTCGGTGTAGCAGCAGACAAAGTAGCGGCACATTTTGAAATTCCGTTAGCATTCAAATTTGAGCTTTCGGGCACGATGGAAGATATTAATCAATTTATAGACATAATTAAGAATCAATACTATGATAGCAAACGAGGTAGCAAAAAACTGGATATTGCTTAATAATGAAATCATGATCAAACATGATGACGAGTACAGCTTGCATAAAGACAAGGAAGCTGTGCGCGCCTATTTCTTAGAGTATGTAAACAAGAATACGGTATTCTTTTACACACTTAAAGAAAAAGTTGATTATTTGATCGAACACAATTATTATATCAATTTCTACGAGTGGTTTACATTTGAAGACATGGAAAAGGTGTACAATTATGTGTATGCTAAAAAATTCCGTTTTCAGTCTTTCATGGCGGCCTTCAAATTTTTCCAAAGTTATGCACTTCGTGATGACTCCGGAGAGAAATTCCTGGAGCGCTATGAAGACCGTGTTGTAGCGGTATCGTTGTTTTTAGCACGTGAAGAAGGTGTACAAAAAGCTATCGAGTATGCCGAAATCATGATTAATCAAGAATATCAGCCTGCTACCCCGACATTCTTGAATGCTGGTAAAAAACGTTCTGGTGAATTGGTTTCATGTTTCTTGGATGAAATCGGTGACAACTTGAATGGTATTGGTTATGCTGTAGATTCTGCAATGAAATTATCATCTATCGGTGGTGGTGTTTCATTCAACATATCAAAAATCCGTGCACGCGGTGAAGCTATCAAAGGCGTAGACGGTCGCGCAGGAGGTGTACTTCCTATTATGAAAATCATGGAAGATACGTTCTCTTATGCCAACCAATTAGGTCAACGTCCTGGTGCTGGTGCGGTGTACTTAAATATTTTCCACTCGGACATCGAAGAATTCTTAGATTGTAAGAAAATCAACGTGGACGAGAAAGTACGTATCAAATCATTGTCTATTGGTATCATCGTTCCAGATAAGTTCATGGAATTGGCAGAGAAAGACGAGCCTTGTTACTTGATTTATCCACATACTGTAATGCAAGAGTATGGTCAGTATTTGGACGAAATGGATATGGATCAATGGTACGATGAGTTGATCACCAACCCGAACGTTAAGAAAAAGAAAATCAATGCGCGTCACTTATTAGTGAAAATTGCACAGACACAAAAAGAGTCTGGATATCCCTATATTTTCTTCAAAGAGAACACAAACCGTGCACATGCGTTGAATGGCATTGGTCGTGTAAAATTCTCTAACCTTTGTACAGAGATCATGCAAGTATCTGAAGTTTCGGATATCGAAATCTATGGCAAAGAAGATACAATCCGTTACGGGATCTCCTGTAACTTAGGTTCGTTGAATATTGCTACGGTAATGGACAACAAACGTATCAAAGAATCTGTGAAAACAGCTATGCGTGCATTAACGGTAGTAACAGATGTTACAGATATCGCTATGGTTCCATCTATCGCAAAAGCCAACAGAGAATTACACTCTGTAGGCTTGGGTGCAATGAACTTACATGGCTTCCTAGCGAAAAGCTTTATCATGTACGAATCTCGTGAAGCTTTAGATTTTGCCAATACTTTCTTCATGATGATGAACTATTACTCTTTGGAAGCGTCTATGGAGATTGCTAAAGAGCGTGGACGTACTTTCGTAGGTTTTGAAAAATCAGATTATGCATCAGGTGCATATTTTGACAAATACTTAGAACGAGATTACTTACCACAAACGGACAAAGTAAAAGAACTGTTTGAAGGATTGCACATTCCTACAATTGAAGATTGGAACAATCTGAAAGCACAAGTACAAGAACATGGTATTTATCATGCTTACCGCTTGGCTATCGCTCCTAACCAATCTACTTCATACATTATGAACGCTACGGCATCGGTAATGCCAATTGTGGATATCATCGAAGTACGTGAATATGGAGATAGTACTACGTACTACCCTATGCCTTACTTGACAAATGACAATTACTTTTACTTCAAGTCAGCATACGATATGGATCAAATGAAAGTATTGAAACTGATTTCAGTAATCCAACGCCACATCGACCAAGGTGTATCTACTATTTTGCACACGAATTCAAAAGATTCGACTCGTGATTTAGCGAAATATTATATTTATGCGCATAAATTGGGCTTGAAATCATTATACTATACCCGTACACGCAAGTCTTCGATCGATGAGTGTATCTCATGTTCAGCATAACCTAAAATTTTATACATCATATGAATAAGCTAAATCTTTAGCTTATTCATATTTTTGACTTTTTACTATTAATTTTTGACTTCAAATAATGAGTAAGCAATATACGGCCGTAAATTGGAATACGCCAGACAATGATTATGCATTAATGTTCTGGGAACAGAATATTAAACAATTCTGGATTGATACCGAATACATTCCTTCAAAAGATATCGACAGCTGGAAAGGTCTTAGCTGGGATATGAAAGAGTGTTACAAAAAAGCTTTAGGTGGATTGACTTTATTGGATACGCTACAAAGTCATACGGGTATGCCTAAAATCATTGATCATATCACCTCTTTACAAAACAAAGCTGTATTGTCTTATATGTGTATGATGGAAGCTATCCACGCCAAATCATACTCTACAATCTTTACGACTGTATCCACTACAAACGAAATCAACGATGTATTTGGTTGGGTATCGCAAAACAAATTCTTGCAATATAAAGCTTCTACTATCGACCAATATTACCGTGCTATTGACAAAGAAAATCCTTCGGATGAAGAATTATTCATGGCTTTAGGTGCTTCGGTATTGTTAGAGTCATTCTTGTTCTATTCTGGATTCTTCTTACCATTATGGTTGTGTGGTCAAGGACAAATGGTTGCTTCTGCAGATATCATCAAAAAAATTGTAGCAGACGAATCTATCCATGGTGTTTTCGTAGGATTAATTGCACAAGAAGTATTCGCTAAACTGCCAAACAAAGAAGAAGTAAAAGAGAAGTTCTTGAAATTACTAAACGACTTGTACGAGAACGAAATCAAATACACAGAAGAATTATATACAGTAGTAGGTTTGACTTCTGAAGTAAAAGAATACGTTCGTTACAATGGTAATAAAGCTTTGATGAACCTAGGTTTCGAGCCTATCTTCGACGTAAAACAAGTCAACCCTATTGTATTGAACGGTTTGAATACGGATACGACACAACATGATTTTTTCTCCAAGAAATCCACTAACTACGAGAAAGCAACTGAAATTGTGCATCTGATGCATGATGACTTTGATATGGATGCTTCCGTAGATATTTAAGAAATTTTATATAATAAAGCGATTTTTTAAACTCCCTTTCAGAAATTCTGGAAGGGAGTTTTTTATACAAGAAAATGAAATGTCACTTGGTTATTCTACCTAAACAATAAATTAATTATCAAAGAGATAGAAAGAATAATAAAGGATTATAAAAAGTAAAACACAAATGTTAAAATTAAAAACAATTGCTGTAAAATTATTACCTTAGATAACAACTGAATACAGTTGCACTAACATTCATAAAAATTATATGAGAAGAATTTTATATGTTATACCTTTTCTGTTTTTGCTAGCATTAAGCTGTGAAAAGGATAATACCTCTCCTACAAAGGCTGATACAGATGAAGAGATTATTAAAAATTGGGATAAATCTCCAGAAGCGTATCTAAGAGATTCCACATTGTATCTAACAAAATTATTGTCCTTATGGCAAGAAAGCATTGTGCCATCCAATATCAATGACATTCTAGACACCGTAAAAGTAAGACGGATTACCAAAGATTATGACAAGGCTGAAGATCTTTTAGATTACCTAATTGGACTTACTCCAAAAGATTCCAAAGGACAACCCTATGACAGATTTAGCTTCTTGGATAGACAAGGTGCTGTAGCAGAAGAAATTCAAGAAGGCACAGGCACAAGTTATGGTATATATGTATTATACCTGCAAACAGCCGAATCCGCTAAAGACAATAACAATGCGGATCTATATGTAAGAATGTTGGATTTAAATTCACCTGCGTATGTTGCCGGATTACGAAGGGGTGATAGAATATTAAGTATTAATGGAAATACAAAATACGATTATAACACTCAAAAAGCTCAGAATTTCAAGGGAATTAATGATGCACTAAATTCCAATTCTATGAATGTCAAGTGGCAGAAACCGAATGGCGAAATTATAGAAAAAACAATTACTCAAGCTAAATATAATATCAATCCTATTTTAAGTACTTGGGTTAAAGATATTGAAGGCAAAAAGGTAGGTTATTTTGCTTTTAGTTCATTTATCAGTATACTCAGCAATCAGGGACAATTAAACTCTTTATATACCAGTCTTCAAAATCTGTTTAATAGCTACGAAACACAAGGGGTATCAGAGCTCATCATAGATTTACGTTACAATGGTGGAGGATCAACCTATACTGCTGAATATTTAGCTAATAAACTTGCCCCTGCTGCTGCGACAGGAAAAAGAATGTACTATTATAAACTAAATCCTATTGTACAGGAAGAACTGGCAGAAGATTTTAAGCCGGTTGATTTCAACAAATTTGGAAATCTTAATTTAACTAAAGTTTATTTCTTAGTGACAAGTTCTACGGCATCAGCAAGTGAACTGTTAATTAATTCATTGAAACCCTACTTGAATGTTCAAATCATAGGATCTGAAAATACTTACGGCAAACCGGTTGGATTCTGGGGTATTCCTATTGGTAAAAAAGGAGCCCAGGCTGATATTTATGTCACTTCTTTCCAAATGTTTAATGCCGACAATTACGGAAATTACTTCGAAGGCCTTGTTCCAAATAAACTGACTAGAGAAGATTTCCTGAAAGATTTCGGAGATGTGGAAGAAGGATTTATTGCAGAAGCAATTTACCATATTAAAAATGGATCGTATTCTACAGCGACCCGTTCTGCTGTTTCCGCAAAAGATGCACAACGAATTAACAATACTCATCTATTAAAATCTATTCAAAGCAATAGAGCAACAGACGCTGGTATGTTTAAGTTCGGCAAAGAAAAGATCAAATTAAAATAATATAAAACAAAAACAGGACTTAAAATAAGTCCTGTTTTTGTTTTATATATCCAATACTTCTGTATCTCTCACCTGCACTTTTGTCCAATATTTACTGTATTTCGCCGCGGCCTCAGTATGTATAGGATGCGTTTCATAGACATTAATATCTGCGAGTTCTTCAAAAACAACAGTAATACTATAAGAGAATGAATTGTCTACAACCGATCGAGGATTCGTCCCAGCGGGTTTTCCTGCAGTAAAAGATTGAATACCAGGAACTGTTTTTAGAATTTTAAAAAATTCTAAAAAATCCTTTTCCTCCTCTGCTGTAATCCCCTCCTTAAGCCAAAAATAAACTTGGTGTATTATATTACCTGATTTCATAGTGTTTCCCTTCTCTTCGTTAGGATTACTGGAAACTGTACAAGAGGCTAATACGCTTGTAGATATGCCTGCGATACCAGCACCAAGAAAAAATCTTCTTTTCATAAATTAAAATTTAGAATCACATTAGGTAGTTCATTTACAACAAGATAGTAAATATATTACGTTATACAATAAGTTGAAGAAGATTTGACAAATCTTCGATTAGATACTTCGCAACAGCAAGTCTTTGACGCTCCGTAGTGTGCTTGGAAACCGCAACACAAGTTAATCCAGCTGCTGTAGCCGATGTAAAACCTGTAATCGTGTCTTCTACAGCTATTATTTGTTCTTTTGTAAGACCTAATTTCTGTGTAGCCAACTCATAAGGTTCTGGATTAGGCTTTGGATTTTCAACGAGTTCCCTTGTAATAAAAAATTCAAAATAATCGAGTAATTCATGATGCCCTAAAACTGTATCTACTGTCGTTGTATAACTGGATGTGACTAACGCCATACGCAAACCCTTTTGTCGTAAATTTTCTAAGGTTTCTTTCGCGAAAGGCATTAATCGAATTGTAGTCATATCCGATTTCGCATAATTGGCTCTCGTGGCAGTCCACATAAATTCTTCCGTAGTCTCAATACCAAATTGATCTTTCAAAAATCCAACATTACGGACTAAGGTGTGTCCAGCAAAATTCTTCAACCAATCATCGAAAGTAATATGTAAGTCGAATTCATCGGATAGTATTGGTGCCCAATTACTGTAGTAAAAATATTCTGAATCTATTAATGTGCCATCCAAATCAAATAATACGGCTTTTACGGTAGATGCTATCATAGGACTAAAGTTCGCAAAATATATCGTGAAATAGCACCATGCAATATGGATTTATTGTAAATAAAGAAGAGGCTGTCTCCAACGGCCTCATTCGATTTCTGTGCGTCAGGCCAGAGATTTACCGCCGGCTTCCTTCAGATTCCCCCTCGCGAAGGACACCCTTGCCTTAAGTTAACGTTTCCCACTATCAAGGCACGTTC
>PJUJ01000101.1_pt1 | contig 75340 bp, 61 predicted proteins | sample 1512321 | NCBI WGS metagenome assembly PJUJ01 (sample SAMN08177669, study PRJNA422409) | Feces metagenome, whole genome shotgun sequencing project. | isolation source: Chicken feces enriched on filter paper: beechwood xylan treatment | host: Gallus gallus | place: USA: Madison | collected 2015-01-15 | reverse complement strand
GATGCCGGAGCCGCCGCCGGTGATGACGACGCGCTTGCCCTGGAGGCTGGGATAGATGGCGGAGGACATGCGCTTAAGCCTGGAAAGAGGAAACGAGGGTCACAGCAGGCCGCGGCCGGCCAGGTTGCGGATCAGGGCCGAGATGCCGAAGGTCCAGGGCTTGGCCTGGTCGCAGGTGGTCACCTCGTTCTCGAGCACGCCCAGCTTGGGGGTCGAGACGCGGACGCGGTCGCCGACCTTGTGGGTAAAGCCCTGGCCGGGGGCGTCGCGGTCCTGGATGGGCGCGAACATGGTGCCCAGGAACAGCACGAAGCCGTCCGGATACTGGTGCTGCTTGCCGTGGGCCTGGCCGGCCAGCACGGCCGGGTCGCGGCTGATCAGGCTCATGTTCGACTTGCCGTCGAGCACGAAGTCGTCGCGGCCGGTGATCTTCAGCTCGACCTCGGCGTTGCGCACGTCGTCCAGGCCGAACGAGGCGTCGAACAGGCGGAAGAACGGACCGATCGAGCAGGAGGCGTTGTTGTCCTTGGCCTTGCTGAGCAGCAGGGCCGAGCGGCCTTCGAAGTCGCGCAGGTTGACGTCGTTGCCCAGCGAGGCGCCGCGGATCTCGCCCTGGCCGTCGACCAGCAGCACGACTTCCGGTTCGGGATTGTTCCAGTGGCTGTCGGAGCGGACGCCGATCTGGTCGCCCCAGCCCATCGACGACAGCGTCGGGCCCTTGGTGAAGATTTCGGCGTCGGGGCCGATGGCCACTTCCAGGTACTGCGACCACAGGCCGTCGGCGACCAGGGCCTCCTTCAGGCGCGCGGCGCCTTCCGAGCCGGGCTCGACGCTCTTGAGGTCGCCGCCCATGCGCTCCGAAAGCTGCTGGCGGATTTCCAGGGCCTTGGCGGCGTCGCCGCGGGCGCGCTCCTCGATCACCCGTTCCAGGGTCGAGACGGCGAAGGTGACGCCGGCGGCCTTGAGCACCTGCAGGTCGACGGGGGCCAATAGCTTGGCCGGCGCGTTGCCCTGCGGGTCGTCCCACACCGGGCGCAGGTCGAGCTTTTCCAGCGGACCCTTGTCGACGCCGCGCGGGATCGCGTCGCCCGGCGCGTAGGCGTTCATCAGGTCGGCGAGCGTGGGGGCGATCTTGCTGACGTCCTCGACGTGACCGCCGCGGATCAGGACGGGGGTCGGGCCCTGGCCGAAATCGATGCGGCCCAGAAGGGTCGCTTCCCGCCAGTCCTCGGGAAGGTATTTCGTCACGCCCACCGCGTTTTCTCCCTCTGGCGCGGGCGGATCTTTGCGAACGCCCGCCACGCTTCGTAACTCCCAGACTTGTTAGCGCTAACATGTAGAGGCGCGCAAGGGAGTTGTCTGACAACTGTTCTGAGGTTGTCGACAGAAGGGCTGGGCGGCGGAGCGGGCCGGGCGCGGCGTCAGAGGCAGCCGGAGTTCCAGTAGACGACCCGATGGCTGACCAGCCGCGCCTGCTCATCGGCCTTCCACGAGATATCCAGCCGCTGGCCGCAGACCGATCGTCCCCAGATGGCCGTGACGTTCTGTTCGCCCGCTACGGCGGCCGGGCTGGGGTGCAGGCCCTGGGCCAGGAGATATCGCTCCAGGTCATGCGCCGGCCCGCCCGGGGGAAAGCGCTCGTCCAGGCGGGCGGTGAGCAGTTTCTGGCCCGCGTCGTAGTCTCCGGGCAACCCGGCGAACAGTTCGGTCGCCGGCGCGGGCGTTTCCGGGAACAGGACAAGACCCACGGGGCCGGCCACGAGGTGCAGGCCGACCCAGAGCCCGAACATGCCTGCGACGACCCCCGCAGCGATCAGCCACGGGCGGGCCTTCGACCTTGAAGCCTGTTCAGCCCCTGTCCGCATTCGCCGCAGGTCCCGTCGAATCCCGCACGATCAGCGTGTGGGGATGCATCAGTTGCCGCGGCTCGCCGGTTCCGTCGCGGTGGCGGCGGATCTCCTCCAGCACCAGGTCGACGGCGGCGCGGGCCATGGCGGCGATGGGCTGGTGGACGGTGGTCAGGGCCGGCCAGATGTTGGCGGCGATCGAGGTGTCGTCGAAGCCGACGATCGAGACGTCGCCCGGCACGTCCAGGCCCAGGCGGTGGGCCAGGCCGGCGGTGGCGGCGGCCATGTCGTCGTTGGCCGCGAAGATGGCGGTGGGGCGCTCCTTGGTGTTGAGCAGCCGCTCGGCCGCCTCCAGGCCCGAGCGATAGGTGAAGTAGCCCTGCTCGACGCGGACGTCTTCCTGCGGGATTCCGGCCGCCTTCAGGGCGGTCATGAAGCCGTCCATCCGCTGCTGGCTGACCGTCTGGTTGGGGTGGCCCTTGATGAAGCCGAAGCGTTTGTGGCCGAGCGCCAGCAGGTGCTGGGTCAGCTCGAAGGCGGCGGCCTCGTTGTCGATGCGGATGGTGGCCATGTCGCTGCTGGCCATGCCGGGCGCGACGGCCACCGCGGCGGCGCCGGCGGCCTTCACCTCGGCCAGGACGGTCTGGGACTCGCACAGCGGCGGCGGCAGGATCAGGCCGTCGACGCCGGTCTTCAGCAGGCGGGCCAGGGTGGCGCCGGCCAGCTCCGGTTCGGCGCATTTCTCGATGACGATCTGCGAGCCGGTGCGGCTGCTTTCGTCAAGGGCCCCGACCAGGAACTCCGACAGATAGCCGGTCGAGGGGTTGTCGTAGAGCAGGCCGATGCGGAACGGGGCGCTGCCGGCCAGGCTGCGGGCGGCGGGATTGGGGGCGTAGTTCAACTCGGCGATGGCCTGCTCGACCAGCGCCCGGGTCTCTTCCTTGACCGTGGCCTCGCGGTTGATGACCCGCGACACGGTCATCGGCGAAACGCCGGCGCGAGCCGCGACGTCGCGGATGGTGGCGCTCTGGCTGCTGCGCCGCCGCGTGCGCTCGGTGCGTTCGTTCATACTGAGAAGTCCGTCCCTTTTGGGCGAGTCTAGACCGTTTCTCGCGCCAGGGGGAAGCGGGGCCTTGGTCGCGGCTGCTCGTCGGGCGTAGGGAAGGGGGCATGAATACGCGTGACGCTCGTCTTGGAGCCATCATTCTGTGCGGCGGCGGCTCGGTCCGGATGGGGCGGGATAAGGCCCTGCTGGATTGGGGCGGCATGCGCGCCGTCGACCGCGTGGCGGCCCTGGCGCGGGCGGTCGGCGCAAGCGTGGTGCTGACCGCGGGGCGCGACTACGGGCTTGATTGGGTGCCCGATCCCGAGGAGGGCGCGGGGCCTGTGGGTGGCGTGCTGGCCGGGGCTACGGCGCTGGCGGCGCGGGGCTGCGAGCGAGCGCTGGTGCTGGCGGTGGATGCGCCGACCCTGGCGGTGGAGGACCTTGCGCCGTTGCTGGCCGTGGAGACCGGCGCGACGTTCGAGGTTTCGCCGGTGCCTATGGTGCTGCCTTTGGATGCGTTGCCAGAGGGGGCGCTGCCGGGCTGGCCGCTGCGTCGGCTGGTCGAGCGGGCGGGGCTTGCGGTGCTGCCGTGCCCGGAGGCGGCCAGGGCGCGGTTGCTGGGAGCGAACACGCCTGAGGAGCGCGACCGGCTTAGGCCGTAACCCCTCACCCTCCCACGCCTTCGGCGTGGGCCCCTCCCTCTCCCTATGGGAGAGGTGGAAGGGGGAACGGATCGCTCTTGGACAACCTCTCCCGGAGGGAGAGGGAGGGGCCCATTGCGCAGCAATGGGAGGGTGAGGGGCTGCGCCGCCGCTCAGTAGACGTCCCGGCGATAGCGGCCCTGATCCGCCAGGTCCTCCAGCGCCTCGCCGCCCAGGATCTCGCTCAGCGCCGCGTGCACCTCGCGCGACATGCCCTCCAGCGAACCGCAGACATAGATCGCCGCCCCCTGCGCCACCCAGGCCCGGACCTCGTCGGCGGCCGCCCGCAGGCGGTGCTGGACATATACCTTGTCGGCCTGGTCGCGGGAGAAGGCCAGGTCCAGGCGTTCGAGCACGCCCGACGCCGCCCAGGCCTCGATCTCGGCCTGATGGAAGAAGTCATGGGCCGAGGAGCGCTCGCCGAACACCAGCCAGTTGCGCTTGCGGGAGAGGGTGGCGCGAGCCTTCAGGTGGCTGCGCAGGCCGGCCAGACCGGTGCCGGCGCCGATCAGGATCATCGGCCGATCGTCTTGCGGGGCGTGGAAGCTGCGGTTGGAGCGCACGCGACCGGCGATCTCGCCGCCGACGGCTGCGTGTTCGATCAGCCAGCCCGAGCCCAGGCCCGGCTTGCCGTCGGCGCGGCGCATCAGGCGCACCACCAGTTCCACGCCGCCGTCGGCGGGCAGCGAGGCGATCGAGTATTCGCGGTGGGGCAGGGCCGGCAGGGCGTCGACCAGCGCCTGGGGCGCGGTTCCGGCCAGCGCCTTGATGGCCGCGTCCTCATGCGGCAGGCGCCGCCAGGATAACGCCTCGCCCAGGCTGGCGGCCTCTTCGGCCTTCACGGCGGCGTCGGCGCTCAGCGACAGGCGCGAAAGCAGGTCGGCCACGTCGGCGGGGGCGTTGCGCGGGCCGATCTCGACGATGTCGCCGGCCCGCCAGTCGAGCCCGCCATCAAGCGGTTCGAGCCTCACGTGGAAGGCGCCTTCGCCGGCCGAGCCGGGATTGAGCAGACGGCGGTCGGCCAGGGTCCAGCGGCCGTAGGCCGGACGGCTCCAGTCGGGCGCGTCGGTCGAGCCCGTGAGCACGGAGAGCTGCGACTGCCAATGCCGCAGGGTGGCGGCCTCGCCGTCGTCGACCTCGACCGTGTCGAACAGGCGCGCGCCGCCGTTGCGAGCGAGCCAGGCGTCGAGGCTGCGGCCGAAGGCGCAGTACTGGGCGTAGGTCGAGTCGCCCAGCGCCAGGACGGCGTAGGACAGCTTGGCCAGGGCGGGCTCGGTGGCCATCACGTCGCGGATGAAGCGGCGGGCGTTGTCGGGCGCGTCGCCCTCGCCGGTGGTGCTGACGATGAAGAGGGCGCGACCGGTCAGGTCGCTGGGCTCGACGGCGGACAGTTCGCGCAGCCGCACCGGCAGGCCGGCCGCCTGCAGCGCTTTCGCCGTAGCCATGGCCAGTTCCTCGGCGAAGCCCGTCTGGCTGGCGAAGGCCACGAGCACCGGCTCGCCGGCGCCCGACGCCAGGGCGGCCTCCTCGCGGCGGGCCTTCCGCTTGCGCAAGGCCACCTTCAGCGCGATCCCGGCGCACAGCAGCACGTAGAGGCCGACGACGATGGCGGCCAGGGCCAGGCGGCGCGCGTCCGGCGGCAGGCTGGAGATGAGGTCGGTCATTCGTCGAGCATCGCCTGCAGGGCCGGCGACAGACGCTCGGACAGGCCGTTGGGGCCGCGGGTCACGATCAGGGCCGGCAGGTTGCGGGCCGTGGCGAAGGCGATGGCGGCCTCGGCGCCCATCACCGTCAGGGCCGTGGCCAGGGCGTCGGCGGTCATGCACTCGGGATGGAGGACGGTGACGCTGACCACGCCGGCGTCGCACGGCGCGCCCGAAGCGGGATCCAGGGTGTGGGCGTAGCGCTTGCCGGCATGGTCGAAGAAGCGGCGGTAGTCGCCCGAGGTCGCCACCGACAGGCCGTGCAAGGCCAGCAGCGTGCGGGGCGCGGCCTCGTCATTGGCGCCGGCGAGCGGCGGACGCTCCAGTTCGACCCACCACGGCTGGCCGTCGGGCTTGGCGCCCGTGCCGCGCAGTTCGCCGCCGACCTCGACGAGGTAGGAGCGCACGCCGGACCGGTCGAGGGCGCGGGCGGCCTCGTCGACGCCGAAGCCCTTGGCGATGCCGTTGAGGTCGATGGAAAGGCCGCCCGGCTGAAACAGCGCGTCGCCGTCCAGCGCCACGCGGCGCCAGCCCATCGGCGCGCGGGCGGCCTCCAGCGCGTCGGCGCTGGGCGGTTCGCCGGAAAAGGGGTGGGGGCCGAAGCCCCAGAGATCGGTGATCGCGCCCAGGGTCGGATCGAAGGCGCCGTCGCTGCCCTCGGCCACTTCCAGGGCGCGGCGCAGCACGGTCGCGAAGCCGGCCGGCAGGACGGTCCAGCTTCCGGGCGCGGAACGATTGAAGCGCGACAGCGCCGACATCGGGTCCCAGGCGCTCATCTGCGCGACCACGTTGTCCAGCGCGCGCTGGACCATGGCGGTCATGGCCGCGAGGTCGGTGGTCACGGGCAGCACGGCCTTGACCGACCAGGTGGTGCCCATCGTTTCCCCGTCGAACCCGCGCACGACCCCGCCCACCGGCCGGGCCGGCGGTTCCGAGAGCATGGGGACGAGGACGCGGGTCATGGGGGTCTTTCAAGCGCCTCCCCCGCGAGCGGGGGAGGGGGACCGCGAAGCGGTGGAGGGGGCGGCGGCGCGCACGGCGCTCCGTCCCTCGCCCCCTCCGTCACGGCGCTGATAGCGCCGCGCCACCTCCCCCGTTGGCACGGGGGAGGAGCTAGGTCGTCAGGTTACGGACGCTGGGCTTCCAGGGTCGCGGTGTAGCTGGCCGAGAAGCCGTTGCCGGCCAGGGCCGTCGGGGCCTGGGGCTGGCCGCCGGGAGCGCCGCCGCCCGGACCACCGGGTCCGCCTTGGCCGCCCGGACCGCCCGGAGGGCCGCCCATGCCGCCGCGGCCGGTCTCGCCGGTGCGGACGCTGGCGTTCATCCAGTACATGCCGGCTTCCGGCAGAGTGACCTTGAACGCGCCGTCGGCGCCGGTCTTGACCTTGATCTCGCCCGGCGTGGCGCGATAGCGCGAGTTGCCCGGCACAAAGGTCACTTCCAGGTCGGCGGCTGGCTTGCCGTCGATCAGGAACTTGAAGGTCGCTGCTTCGGTGGCCACCACGTCGTTGGGGTGGGTGACCGGAACCAGTTCCAGGCCCTTGCCGGTCGGCTTCAGCACCGTGTCGGTCGGCGCGCCACGGGTGACGAAGGTTTCGTTGCGGTTGAAGCTCTTGATGGTCTTCAGGTCGGCGGCGCCGGCCGGAACCTGCTTGGCGAAGTCGTCGGCGCTGCCGCGGAAGCGCTTGACTTCACCGTTCTCGGTCCAGCTGGCCATGACGCTGCTGGAGGCGGTGCCGATCTTGTAGGTGCCGGGCTTGGCCAGCTCGACGTCGAACACCGAGCGGTACTGGCCGGTCGCAGCGTTCTTCAGCGGCTCGGTCGAGCCGTCCGGGGTGGTGATGACCACGCCGTCCACGCGCATGGCGCGGTGGTCGGGGTAGAACAGCTCGTTGGAGATGGCCGCGTCGACCGTCACCCACGAGCCTTCGCCCGACAGGATGGTGGCCGAGGGGACGAACCAGGCGCGGTGGGCGTGGGCGGCCAGCGGCAGGGTCAGGGCGACGGTGGCCGCCGTGAGGGCGAGAAGGCGCTTGCGAAGGGTCATGGCGTTTCTCTCTTGCTTATTTGACGGTGACCGAGACGGCGCCGAGCTCGGCCGTCCCCTTGGCGGAGGCGGTCTTGCCGGGCTTGCCCCAGGTGAACGGCACGCGGACGGCCTCGTGGCCGCCGACTTCGCGGGCGGCCTCGACCACCAGGGTGTAGGCGCCCGGCTTCAGCTTCGACAGCTGGCTCTTGGCGCCGCTGAAGGTCAGCTTCTGCGGGCCCGGCGCGCGGGTGGCCGAGGAGATGCCGTCGGCCGGGAAGCTCATGGTGCGGCCGGCCTTGCGCCACCACTGGCGCATGTCCTTCAGCCACTTCTCGCCCTTGTCCTCCTTGGAGTCCGGATCGTACCAGACGGCCAGGGTGGCGGCGGCGGTGGCGTCGGGCGCCTCGACCCAGATGGCGACGTAGGGCTTGTGGTACTCGGCCACCGAAAGGCGCGGGATCTCGACGGTGACGGCGAGGTCGGCGGCCATCGCCGGAGCGCCGACGGCGGCGCCGGCGAAGGTCAGCAGGGAGACGGTGCGCTTCACGGAAGGCGGCCTTTCACTAGAGGTGGACGAACAGGATGATGATCAGGAGCGGAATGGCCAGCCCCGCGGCGGTCAGCGGCCAGGTCATCGGCCGCCCGCGGGCGTGGAATTGCAGAAGGATCAGGCCGGTGACGGTGAAGATCACGCAGGCGCCGGCGAAGATGTCGATGAACCAGCTCCAGGCCTTGCCGGTGTTGCGGCCCTTGTGCAGGTCGTTGAGCAGGCTGATCGAGCCGCGAGTGGTCTTTTCGTGCTCGACGTCGCCGGTCTCGCGGTCGATGGCGATCCAGGCGTCGCCGCCGGGACGGGCCAGGGCCAGGTAGACCTCGGCGTCGGACCATTCGCCGGGGCGGCGGGCGATGTCGGCGTCGACGGCCTTGTCGAGCCAGGTCTCGACCTTGATCGGCAGCGGGCGCTTGCCTTCGGTCGGGCCCGAAGCCAGCTCGGCGATCAGTTCGGGCGGCAGGGTCGCCTTCTTGCTGACGACCTTGGGCTCGGCTTCGATCGAGCCGGCGTGGTTCAGGGTGAAGCCGGTGATGGCGAACAGCAGCATGCCCACGAGGCTGATCGCCGCGCTGATCCAGTGCCACTGGTGCAACTGCTTCAGCCAGAATGAGCGGCGGTTCTGTTCGGCGGCGGCTTTCACGGGATTCCGGAACGGACGAGCTTCAGTGCCGCCGTCCATACTTGAGAGCGACTTGCAATTACAAGACCCGATCGCCGACTGGCGCCGATTGGAAGCATTTGCCCGCGGATCGTTTCGGAGCGCATCGCCCATCAGCCGCATTATTCGCCAGGCGCCCGAGAGCGAGGCCTTACGGGCCTTCGAGCGGCGCATCCGTTCCATCCGTGAAATCCCCGCTTTCGCAAGGTTCCTACGCAAGAGGGCGAGCAAGCCCTCATCCATTCGCGCGGCGGCGGCAAGCTGCTATGGCTGCCGGTCATGGCCAAGCTCGACGACACCTATGATCCCCTGACCCCCGTTCCGGCCGAGCGCCGGGTGTTCGGAGGCCGCGACGCCTTCTCGCTGTGGTTCAGCCTGGGCATCGGCCTGCTGGTGCTGCAGGCGGGCGCGTTCCTGGTCCCGGGTCTCAGCCTCGGCATGGCGCTGGCGGCGATCGTCACCGGCTCGGTGCTGGGCGCGCTGCTGCTGGCGGCGGCCGGCGTGGTCGGCGCCGACACCGGGCTCTCGGCCATGGGCACGCTGCGGCTGGCGCTGGGCGCGCGGGGCGCGGCGGTTCCGGCGGTGCTGAACGCGGTGCAGCTGGTCGGCTGGGGCGCGTTCGAGATCATCGCCATGCGCGACGCCGCCGACGCCCTGGCCAGGCAGACCTTCGGCCTTTCCAATCCGCTGGCCTGGACGGTGCTGTTCGGCGCGCTTGCGACCTGGCTGGCGTTCATGGGGCCGGTGTCGTTCGTGCGCAGGTTCCTGCGCGCCTGGGGGCTGTGGCTGCTGCTGGGCGGCGCCGGCTGGCTGACCTGGCGGCTGCTGGCCCAGCACGACCTGGCCGCATTGTTCGCCAAGGCCGGCACGGGTGAAATGAGCTTCGGCGCCGGCGTCGACCTGGTCGTGGCCATGCCGCTGTCGTGGCTGCCGCTGATCGCCGACTACACGCGCTTTGGCCGTTCCAGCGGCCGGATGTTCCGGGGCAGCGCGGCCGGTTACCTCTTGGCCAACATCTGGTTCATGGGCCTGGGGGCCTGCTACGCCCTGGCGGCCGGGGGCGGGGAGGGACTGCTGCTGACCGCCCTGGCCGCGGCCGGCGGCGGGATCGCCCTGCTGCTGATCGTCGTGGACGAGACCGACAACGCCTTCGCCGACATCCATTCGGCCGCCGTCTCGACGGCCACGCTGGCGCCGCTGCGCCCCGCCCATCTGGCCCTGGCCTTCGGCGCGCTGTGCACGCTGATCGCCCTCGTGGCGCCGCTTGCCCGTTACGAAGGCTTCCTGCTGCTGATCGGTTCGGTGTTCGCGCCGCTGTTCGGCGTGCTGCTGACCGACCACTTCGTCGTGCGCCGTCGCCGCGCCCAGGCCGCCGGGGCCTTCGCCTGGGGCCTGAACCTAGCGGGGCTTCTGGCCTGGGCGGCGGGGATCGCGGCCTATCAGGGCTTCAGCCGCCTGGCGCCGGAGCTGGGCGCCACCCTGCCGGCGCTGGCGGTTGCGGCGCTCGCCTATCTATTGCTGGGGTTGATCCTGCGGCGGCCGAAGGGCTGATCGACCAGCGTCGCCATAACGACGTCCGGTCAAGTTCGTCTCGACAAGCGGGCCCTAACAAAAGAAACATCCAGGCTTCTTACCGCGAGGGGACGTTCGCGGGCTGCATTGGGGTCGTTTCTTGAAAGCGCTTTTCTTCTCAGTCTCGCTTCTGTCGCTCGTGGGCGGCGCCGCTCTCGCCCAGGACTACCTGCCGCAACCGGCCGCCCCGACGCCGCCGATCGTCGCCCCGCAGGACGTGGCCTATCCGGGCGTGCTGAAGCTCTAAGTCGACGCCACCGACCTCGAGCGCAAGATCTTCGACATCAAGCTGACCCTGCCGGTCGCCAAGCCCGGCCCGATGACCCTGTACTATCCGCAGTGGGTTCCGGGCGGCCACTCGCCGCGCAACGACATCGACAAGCTGGCGGGCCTGGTGATCACCGCCAACGGCCAGACGATCCCGTGGAAGCGCGACGTGGTCGAGGTCAACGCCTTCCACATCGACGTGCCGGCCGGCGTGACCGAGCTCTCCGTCGCCTACAAGTTCCTGTCGCCGGTCGAGACCAAGGTCGGCCGCATGGTCATGACGCCCGACATGCTGAACCTGCAGTGGCTGCAGATGACCATGTACCCGGCCGGCCACTTCACCCGCCGCATCACCGTCGAGCCGACCGTCAAGCTGCCGGCCGGCTTCCAGTTCGCCTCGGCCCTGGAGGTCGACAAGACCGAAGGCCAGGTCACCAGCTTCAAGCCGACCACCGTCGAGACCCTGGTGGACTCGCCGATGTTCGCCGGCCGCTACTTCAAGTCGGTCGAGCTTGATCCGGGCGCCAAGGTTCCGGTGCGCCTGAACATGATCGCCGACAAGCCCGAGCTCCTGGAGTTCAAGCCCGAGCAGATCCAGGCCCACAAGAACCTCGTGCAGCAGGCCTACAAGCTGTACGGCTCGCACCACTACGACCACTACGATTTCCTGGTGGCCCTGTCGGACCAGCTGGGCGGCATCGGCCTGGAGCACCACCGGTCGAGCGAGAACCGCGTCGCGCCCAAGTACTTCACCGAGTGGGACAAGACCTATGTCGGTCGCGACCTGCTGCCCCACGAGTTCACCCACTCGTGGAACGGCAAGTTCCGCCGTGGCGCGGACCTTTGGACGCCGACCCTCAACACCCCGATGCGCGACAGCCTGATGTGGGTCTACGAGGGCCAGACCCAGTACTGGGGCTATGTGCTGTCGTCGCGCTCGACCCTGCTGACCAAGGAGCAGACGCTGGACGCCATCGCCATGACGGCGGCCGCCTACGACAACCGTCGCGGCCGCGACTGGCGCCCGGTGCAGGACACCACCAACGACCCGATCATCGCCAACCGCAAGCCGCTGTCGTGGCTCTCCTACCAGCGTAGCGAGGACTACTACTCCGAAGGCCAGCTGGTCTGGCTCGACGCCGACACGCTGATCCGCGAGAAGACCGGCGGCAAGAAGTCGCTGGACGACTTCGCCAAGGCCTTCTTCGGCGTCGCCGACGGCTCGTACGTGTCGCACACCTACACCTTCGACGACGTGGTCGCGGCGCTGAACGGCGTGGTTCCCTACGATTGGTCGACCTTCCTGAAGGACCGCATCGAGGGCGTGAACCCCAAGGCCCCGCTCGATGGCCTGACCCGCGGCGGCTACAAGCTCGTCTACACCGACACCCCGACCGACTATTTCAAGTCGTCCGAGACCCGCGCCAAGAACACCAACCTGGCCTATTCGATCGGCCTGACGGTGGGCTCGGACGCGGTGCTGACCGACGTGCAGTGGGACGGCCCGGCCTTCAAGGCCGGCCTGACCCAGGGCCTGACCGTGGTGGCCGTCAACGGCGACACCTATGACGCCGACAAGCTGAAGGCGGCCGTGAAGGCCACCGCCAAGGGCGTTCCGGTCGAGCTGCTGGTCAAGGAAGGCTCGCGCTATCGCACCGTGAAGCTCGATTACGTCGGCGGCCTGCGCTACCCGCGCCTGGAGCGCATCGCCGGCACGCCGGCGCGCCTGGACGACATCCTGGCGCCCCGCAAGTAAGCCTTGAGAGCCGTCCGGCGCCCGGGGCCGCGAGGCGCCGGACGGCTTTTCTTCGACATGCGGCCAAGTCTGCCTTTGGGGGCCGCATGTCCGATTCCACGAAATTCGATCGTCGCCAGCTGCTGGCCGGCGCCACCGCGGCGGCCGTTTCCGCCGCCCTGCCGGCGATGGCCGCCCCGAAGGGCGAGAGCGCCAAGCTCTACGCCCTGTTCGACGCCTTCTTCGACGAAGACCTGACCGAGAGCCCCGAACAGGCCACCAACCTCGGCCTCGACACCGGCGCCCACGCCGGCGCGCGCACCAGGCTGGGCGACCGCTCGATCGCCGCCTGGATCAAGGAGCGCAAGGAACCGGCCGAACGCCTCAAGCGCCTGAAGGCCATCGACCGCAAGGCGCTGTCGGGCGAGGACGCCGTCAACTACGACACCGCCGCCTACTATTACGGTGCGCGCGACAAGGCCTCGGGCTTCGACTACGGCGCGGTGTCGCGGCCGTTCGTGGTGACCCAGTTCTACGGCGGCTACTCGTCGGTCCCCAGCTTCCTCGACAACAAGCACGAGGTGAAGTCGGCGGCCGACGCCGACAGCTACCTGGCCCGCATGGCGAGCTTCGCCACCGTGCTGGACCAGGAAAGCGAGCGCGTGCGGGCCGATGCGGCCAAGGGCGTGATCCCGTCGGACTTCATCCTCGACAAGGCCATCGGCCAGCTGAAGCAGTTCCGCGGCCTGGCCCCGGAGAAGAACGTGCTGGTCGCCTCGATGGCCCGGCGCGCCAAGGCCTATGGCGACTACGACGCCAAGGCCGCCGCCCTGCTGGCCAGCGCGATCCATCCGGCGCTGGATCGCCAGATCGAGACCCTGACGACCGTCCGCGCCGAGGCCGTGCACGAGGCGGGCATGAACCGCTTCAAGGACGGCGAGGCCTTCTACGCCGCCCTGCTGCGTATCTACACCACCACCGAGAAGACCCCCGACGAGGTGCATCGCCTCGGCCTGGAGGAGGGCGCGCAAATCCAGGCGCGGATGGACGAGATCCTCAAGAAGCGCGGCTTCACGCAAGGCAGCGTCGGCCAGCGCATGGCCGCGCTCAAGGACCTGCCGGGCGAGAGCTATCCCAACACCGACGAGGGCCGCGCCCAGATCCTGGCCTACTGCAACCGCCTGATCGCAGAGATGCAGCCCAAGCTGCCGCAATGGTTCGGGATCACGCCGAAGATCCCGGTCGAGGTGCGCCGCATCCCGCCCTACACCGAGGCCGGCTCGTCGGGCGGCTACTATGAGCGTCCGCCGCTGGACGGCTCGCGCCCGGGCGCCTTCTACATCAACCTGCGCGACACGGCCGAGCGCCCGCGCTACGCCCTGCCGACCCTGACCTATCACGAAGCCGCGCCGGGCCATCACTTCCAGCTGGCCCTGACCGCCGAGGGCAGCCTGCCGCGCCTGCGCCAGAACATGTTCTTCTCGGCCAACACCGAGGGCTGGGCGCTCTACGCCGAGCAGGTGGCCATGGAGATGGGCCTCTACGAGACCGACGACCTGGGCCTTCTGGGCATGTACCAGGCGCGGCTGTTCCGCGCCTCGCGCTGCGTGGTCGACACCGGCATCCACGCCAAGGGCTGGAGCCGCGAGAAGGCCATCGCCTACATGGTCGAGACCGGCGGCGACGACGAAGGCCGCATCACCCGCGAGGTCGAGCGTTACTGCGCCAACCCGGCCCAGGCCTGCTCGTACAAGGTGGGCCACACCGTGTGGGCCGCGCTGCGCGAGCGGACCAAGCAGCGCCTGGGCGCGAAGTTCGACATCCGCAAGTACCACGACACCGCCCTGCTGGTCGGCCCCACGCCGCTGACCGTGCTGGAAAGCGTGGTCGACGCCTGGTCGGGGTGACCACGCACCTCGATTGAGTTCCTGATTTGTTCGCGTAATGTGAGGGGCGCTTTGGCTGTTGGCTGGAGCGCCCTTTACGTTGTGGGGACGTCATGGGCTCTCTCCATTGGCTTTTGTCTGTCTCCTGTGGGAGACATGATCTATGATCGAGGTTCGTGAGACCGAGGTCTTTCGACGCTGGATGGCGGACCTTCGCGACGCTGTGGCCAAAGCCAGGATCGCCGCGCGGATCCGCCAACTGGCGTTTGGTCTTGTCGGCGACGCGCGGCCGGTCGGTGAAGGCGTCAGCGAACTGCGCATCCATGTCGGCCCTGGATATCGGGTCTATGTGGTGCGCTGCGGTGAGGCTCTGATCGTCGTGCTGTGTGCTGGCGACAAGGATACGCAAGGCCGAGACATCGCGCGGGCCAAGGCGTTGGCTCGCGAGCTGCGGGACGATGGAGGAAGAGCATGAGCATCACCACCCAGCCGTTCGACCCTGCGGTTTACGTCGAGACCCCGGAAGCGGCCGCTGCTTATCTGGACGAGGCCCTGGCGACTAATGACGCGGCCTTCATCGCCGATGCGCTGGGCGTCCTGGCGCGGGCGAAGGGCATGACAGAGGTGGCGGAAGCCGCAGGGCTGGGACGACAAAGCCTCTACAAGGCGCTGGCGGCTGAAGGTAACCCTCGCTTTGAGACCGTGCTCAAGGTGGTGAGCGCACTTGGCCTGCGCCTTTCGACGATCGCTGTACGATAAACGAAAGTGACCGGTAACATTGGGGCTTGAGTGGTCAGACAACCTCTTCCATAGTGTCAGGCAAGACGGCGCGAAGCCGCCGTGACGGATGCTGGGGAAACGCAAGGATGACCACGACTCTCACCCGCCGCACGCTGGGCGTCAGCCTGGCCGCCCTCGGCGCCGCCATGGCTCCCGCGGTCCGGGCGGCTCCAAAGGCGACGGACGGCAAGGCGCTCTACAAGGACGCCGCCCAGCCGGTCGACGCGCGGGTCAAGGATCTGCTGTCGCGCATGACGCTGGAGGAGAAGGCCGCCCAGCTGATCGGCATCTGGCTGACCAAGGCCGCGATCCAGACGCCAGAGGGCGACTTCTCGCCCGAGACCGCCAGCAAGAACTTCCCCAACGGCCTGGGCCAGATCTCGCGTCCGACCGACCGCCGGGGCCTCAAGCCCGCCAAGGAGGTGGGCGCCGCCGCCGGGGCCGAGGACGGCTCGGTGGGGCGCAACGCCCCGCAGACGGCCCGCTACGTCAACGCCGCCCAGAAGTGGGCGATGGAGAAGACGCGCCTGGGCATCCCGATGCTGATGCACGACGAGGCCCTGCACGGCTATGTCGCCCGCGACGCGACCAGCTTCCCGCAATCGATCGCCCTGGCCTCGACCTTCGACCCCGACCTCGTCGAGCAGGTGTTTTCTGTGGCGGCCAAGGAGATGCGGGCGCGGGGCTCCAACATCGCTCTGGCCCCGGTCGTCGACGTGGCCCGCGACCCGCGCTGGGGCCGCATCGAGGAGACCTACGGCGAGGATCCGCACGTCTGCGCCGAGATGGGCCTGGCCGCCATCCGCGGCTTCCAGGGCAAGACCCTGCCGCTGGCGCCCGACAAGGTGTTCGTCACCCTCAAGCACATGACCGGCCACGGCCAGCCCGAGAACGGCACCAATGTCGGTCCGGCCCAGATCGCCGAGCGCACCCTGCGCGAGAACTTCTTCCCGCCGTTCGAACGGGCGGTGAAGGAGCTGCCGGTGCGCTCGGTCATGCCCAGCTACAACGAGATCGACGGGGTGCCCTCGCACGCCAACCGCTGGCTGCTGACCGACATCCTGCGCGGCGAGTGGGGCTTCGAAGGCGCGACGATGAGCGACTACTTCGCCATCAAGGAGATGATCAGCCGCCACAAGCTGACCGACCAGCTGGCCGACACGGCCGTGATGGCCATGAACGCCGGCGTCGACGTCGAGCTGCCGGACGGCGAGGCCTACGCCCTGCTGCCGCAGCTGGTGCGCTCGGGCCGCATCCCCGAGGCGGCCGTCGACGCGGCCGTGGCGCGGGTGCTGAAGATCAAGTTCGAGGGCGGTCTGTTCGAAAATCCGTATGCGGATGAAAAGACGGCCGACGCCAAGACCGCGACGCCTCAGGCGGTCGCCCTGGCCCGCGAGGCCGCCCGCAAGGCGGTGGTGCTGCTGAAGAACGACAAGGGCCTGCTGCCGCTGGACGGCAAGAAGATCAAGCGCCTGGCCCTCCTGGGCACGCACGCCAAGGACACGCCGATCGGCGGCTATTCCGACGAGCCGCGCCACGTGGTCTCGGTGCTGGAGGGCCTGACCGTCGAGGCCAAGGCCCAGGGCTTCGCCCTCGACTACGCCGAAGCCGTGCGGATCACCGAAAAGCGCGTCTGGGCCGCCGACGAGGTCAAGCTGGTCGACCCGGCCGTGAACGCCAGGCTCATCGCCGAAGCCGTCGAGGTTGCGAAGAAGGCCGACGTCGTCGTCATGGTGCTGGGCGACAACGAGCAGACCAGCCGCGAGGCCTGGGCCGACAACCACCTGGGCGACCGCGACAGCCTGGATCTGGTGGGCCAGCAGAACGACCTGGCCCGCGCGATCTTCGCCCTGGGCAAGCCGACCGTGGTGCTGCTGCTGAACGGCCGTCCGCTGTCGGTGAATCTGCTGGCGGAAAAGGCCGACGCCCTGGTCGAGGGCTGGTACCTGGGCCAGGAGACCGGCAACGCCGTCGCCGACGTGCTGTTCGGTCGGGCCAATCCGGGCGGCAAGCTGCCGGTCAGCATCGCCCGCGACGTCGGCCAGCTGCCGATCTACTACAACCGCAAGCCCACCGCCCGCCGCGGCTATCTGTTCGACCGTCCGACCAGCCCGCTCTATCCGTTCGGCTTCGGGCTTTCCTATACCAGCTTCGACATCTCGGCCCCGCGGCTTTCGAAGGCCCGCATCGGCCAGGGCGAGAGCACGACCGTGTCGGTCGACGTCACCAACACCGGCAAGGTCGCCGGCGACGAGGTGGTGCAGCTCTATGTCCACGACGAGGCCGCCTCGGTGACCCGTCCGGTGCTGGAACTGAAGCACTTCAAGCGCGTGACCCTGGCGCCCGGCGAGAAGAAGACGGTGAGCTTCGAGGTGAAGCCGTCGGACCTGTGGATGTGGAACCTCGCCATGAAGCGGGTCGTCGAGCCGGGCGACTTCTCGATCCTGGTCGGGCCGAACTCGGTTGACCTGAAGTCGGCCAAGCTGACGGTGGCTTAGGGACGCTCCCCCTGAAGGGGGAGCAGTCGGCGAAGCCGACTGAGGGGGAAGTCGTTGCGAGGTCGGCAAAGACCTCGGAAGCTGAAAACGGCCCCCCTCCGGCCCTCTGGGCCACCTCCCCCAAAGGGGGAGGATTTGAGGTTAGGGAGTAGAGCACCATGCGCCGCGTCGCGCCGATCCTGCTGGCCGCCCTGATGGCCACGCCCGCCGCCGCCCAGGGGCCGTTGCTGAACGGCCTGTTCGCCGACCATGCGGTGGTGCAGCGCGACCGGCCGCTGCCAGTGTTCGGCGTCGCCAGGCCGGGCGAGGCGGTGACCGTCACGCTGGGCGAGCAGAGCGCCGCGGCCACGGCCGGGGCGGACGGCGCCTGGCGCGTCGACCTGCCGGCGATGACGGCCGGCGGGCCCTACACCCTGGAAGCCAGGGCCGCCTCGGGCGCGGTGCAGACCGTTCGCGACCTGCTGGTCGGCGACGTCTGGCTGTGCTCGGGCCAGTCGAACATGGAGCTGCCCGTCGAGCGCGGGAACAACTCCTGGTCCGAGATCCGTTCGGCGGGCGACGACGGCCTGCGCATGGCCTACATCGATCATGCCGACAGCCGCCAGCCGCGCGCGACCTTCATCAAGGCCCCGGCCTGGAAGGCCGCCGCCCCGGATACGGTCGGGTCGTTCTCGGCCGCCTGCTACTACTTCGCCCGCGAACTGCGGAAGACCGACAAGACGCCGCTGGGCCTGGTTCACGCCTCGTGGGGCGGATCGGCGATCGAGGCCTGGATGAGCCCGGCCGCCCTGCGCAAGGCGGGCGACTACGGAACCGAGCTCGACACCCTGCAGCTGTCGCTGAAGGACCGGCCGGCCGCCGATCGCCGCTGGGGCGAGACGATCAAGGCCTGGTGGAGCCTGCGCCACAACGGCGCGGACGGCGGACCCTGGAACGGGCAGGGCGCATGGACGTCCGCGCCGCAAGGGCTGGGGGTCTGGGAAAGCTGGGGCGTGCCGGCCCTGGCCGACTTCAACGGCATGGTCTGGTTCGAGACCTCGGTGACGCTGAGCGCCGCCCAGGCCAAGGGCGCGGCCAGTCTCGAGATCGGCATGGTCGACGAGGTCGACACCACCTTCGTCAACGGCGTGGGGGTCGGCTCGACCTCGGGCGCCGGCACGGTGCGGGTCTATCCGCTGACGGCCGGCGTGCTGAAGGCCGGCGCCAACCGCATCGTCGTTTCGGCGCTGGACACCTACGCCAACGGCGGGATGTACGGCGACGCCGCCCGCGCCCTGGTGCTGGCCGACGGGACCAGGATCCCGCTGACCGCCTGGCGCTATCAGGTCGAGCCCAAGGCGACCGGCGAGCCGCCGCGCGCGCCGTGGGATACGCTGTCGGGGCTGTCGACCCTCTACAACGGCATGCTGGCGCCGATGGGGCCCTACGCCTTCAAGGGCTTCGCCTGGTACCAGGGCGAGAGCAACACGGGCCGGCCGCAGACCTACGAGCCGCTGATGCGCGAACTGTTGGCCGAGCGCCGCGCCGGCCAGGCCGCCGACATGCCGGCCCTGGTGGTGCAGCTGGCCAACTACGGCAAGCCGCAGCTGGCGCCGGAAGACTCCTGGTGGGCCTGGGTGCGCGAGGGCCAGCGCCTGGCCGTCGCCAAGGACGGCCACGCCGCCCTGGCGGTGATCACCGACATCGGCGATCCGTCCGACATCCACCCCACCAACAAGCAGGACGTCGGCAAGAGGCTGGCCCGGGGCGCCAGGCGACTGGCGGGTCAGGCCGTCACCACGGGTCCCTCGCCGGTGGCCGCCCGTCGCGTCGGCGACACGATCGAGGTGCGTTTCGAGCAGGTCGCCGAAAGGCTGGCGACGCGGGGCTCGGACAAGGCCATCGGCTTCGAGCTGTGCGACGCGGCCGGCTGCCGGTTCGCCGACGCCCGGGTCGAGGGCGACAAGGCGGTGATCGCCGCGCCCGCCGGCATGACCCCGGCCAAGGTGCGGTTCGCCTGGGCCGATGCGCCGACCTTCAACGTCTTCGACATGGCCGGCCTGCCGCTGGGGCCGTTCGAGATCGCGGTCGCGCCGTGAGCAAGGGGGTCATGGGGCTCCGCACGGCCGTCTCGGCGCTTGCGCTTGCCGCCGCCGTGGCGGCCGCGGCGGCGCTGGCGGCCCCGACCGCCGCGCGCTCGGCCGAACCTCCGGCGGTGTCGGAAAAGCCCGTCGCGGGCGGCTTTGCGCTGATCGCCGGCGGCAAGCCCGCGCGGGTCGAGGCCGACGTCACCGACTGGCCCGGCGTGCTGCGCGCGGCGCAGGGCCTGCGCGGCGATCTTTCCAAGCTTTCCGGCGGGGCGCAGCCGGCCAAGGATGCGCCCGTCGTCATCGTCGGCACGCTGGGCAGGAGCGCTGCGATCGACGCCCTGGTCGCGGCCGGCAAGCTCGACGTCTCGGCCCTGAGAGGCCGTTGGGAGGGCTTTATCCAGCAGGTGGTCGACAATCCCCGCCCGGGCGTGGCCCGCGCCCTGGTGATCGTCGGCGCCGACAAGCGCGGCGCGATCTTCGGCGCCTACGACCTTTCCGAGCGCGCCGGCGTTTCGCCGTGGACCTGGTGGGCCGACGTGCCGGTTCCGGTGCGCCGCGACCTCGTCGTCGCGCCCGGCGCGAACCTGCAGGCCCCCAAGGTCAAGTACCGGGGCATCTTCCTCAACGACGAGAACCCGGCCCTCTACGGCTGGGCCAACGCCACGTTCGGCGGCTTCAACCACGCCTTCTACGAGCGGGTCTACGAGCTCGTCCTGCGCCTGAAGGGCGACTATCTGTGGCCGGCCATGTGGGGCAAGGCGCTCTATGACGACGACCCGCTGAACGCCGTGCTGGCCGACGAGATGGGCGTGGTGATCGGAACCTCGCACCACGAGCCGATGATGCGGGCCCACGTGGAATGGGAGCGCTACGGCCAGGGGCCGTGGGACTACGCGAAGAACCCCGAGCCCTTGCGCCGCTTCTGGCGCGAGGGGATCGCGCGGATGGGCGCCAACGAGAGCCTGGTCACGGTCGGCATGCGTGGCGACGGCGACGAGCCGATGACCCAGGGCACGGCCACCAAGCTGCTGGAGACCATCGTCGCCGACCAGCGCGCGATCATCGGCGAGGTGACGGGCAAGGACCCGTCGACGACCCCGCAGGTCTGGGCGCTCTACAAGGAGGTGCAGGACTATTACGACGCCGGGATGCGGGTTCCAGGCGACGTGACCCTGCTGTTCGCCGACGACAACTGGGGCAACATCCGGCGGCTTCCGAAAGCAGGCGAGACGCGGCCGGGCGGCTACGGCGTCTACTATCACTTCGACTATGTGGGCGGACCGCGGAACTACAAGTGGCTCAACACCAACCAGATCGAGCGCGCCTGGGAGCAGATGAAGCGCGCCGACGACCACGGCGCCGACCGGCTGTGGATCGTCAATGTCGGCGACCTCAAGCCGATGGAGCTGCCGACCGAGTTCTTTCTCGACCTGGCCTGGGACCCCGGCGCCATGCCGGTGGAGAAGCTTTCGACCTACACCCGCGACTGGGCGAGCGCGCAGTTCGGGCCCGAGCACGCGACCGAGATCGCCGCCCTGCTGGACGGCTACACCCGGCTGAACGCGCGGCGTAAGCCCGAGCTGATCGACGAGGCGACCTTCAGCCTGGTCAACTTCCGCGAGGCCGAGCGGGTGGAGGCCGAATGGGCGGATCTGGAGCGCCGCGCCGAGACCCTGCGCAAGGCGCTGCCCAAGGCCCAGGACGACGCCTTCTTCCAGCTGGTCTGGTTCCCCATCATGGCCAGCGCCAACCACACCCGGCTCTATGTCGCGGCCGGCCGCAACCGCCTGTTCGCGGCGCAGGGGCGGGCGGCGGGCGGCGCGGAGGCCGACCGGGTCCGGGCCCTGTTCGCCCGCGACGCCGAACTGACCCGCCAGTTCCACGAGGATCTGGCCGGCGGCAAATGGCGTCACATGATGAGCCAGACCCACATCGGCTACACCGGCTGGCAGCAGCCGGAGACGAACGTCCTGCCCAAGCTGGCCGCCGCGCCTTCGGGCGAGGGCTTCGGCGTCGCCGTCGAGGGACGCGAGGCGGCTCTGGGCGAGGGCGGGGCGGACCTTCCGGTGCTGCACCGCTGGGGCGCGCAGAGCCGCTGGATCGACGTGTTCGAGCGCGGCGCGGTCCGATCGGACTTCGCCGTCGAGGCCGGGGCGGCCTGGCTGAAGACCGCCCTGCGGCCGTCGGGCGGCGATACGCGGGTGGAGGTGTCGGTCGACTGGGCGCGTGCGCCCAAGGGACGGAGCCGGACGCCGATCCGCATCGTCGGCGACGGCCGCGAGGTCGTGGTGACGGCGGTGGTCGACAACCCGGTTCGCAAACCGGCGAAGGGCGCCTTCGTCGAGGCCGGCGGGCCTCTGGCCATCGAGGCGCAGCATCATGCCAGGGCGACCGTCGCGGCCGGCGTCGGCTGGACGACTATTCCCAACCTCGGCCGCACGCTGTCGGGCGTAGCCGCCTATCCGACCACGGCGACGGCGAGCACGCCGGGCAAGGGGGCGATGCTGGAGTACCTGGTCGATTTCGAGGCGGCCGGGCCGGTCGACCTGACCGTGCTGGTTTCGCCTGGCCTGGACGTGACGGGCGGGACGGGGCCGCGTTTCGCGGTGTCGATCGACGACGCCCCGCCGGTGGTGGTCAACACCATTCCCGATCCGTCCGAAAAGGCGTGGGACAAGGCGGTCGCTGATAACATCCGTTCACTGACGACTTCGCTGAACGTCCCGTCGGCTGGCGCGCACCGCGTGCGGCTGTGGCGGGTGGATCCGGGCGTGGTGTTCCAGCGGCTGGTGATCTCGCGCGGGGCGGTTCCGGGGAGTTACCTCGGGCCGGTGGAAGGGATGCGGGGTCGGTGAACAAGAACCTCCCCCTGTGGGGGAGGTGATCGCGAAGCGATCGGTGGGGGGAGATGCTGATGAATTTCGACCGGCTCGGAAGCTGAAAACGGCCCCCCACCGGCCTTCGGCCGCCTCCCCCAGAGGGGGAGGTTCCTAGTTCTTCAGCGAAAACTCCACCGGCGCATCCATCTCGATGCGGTCGCCCTTCAGCGTGTGCGGGGGCGCCGGGAACGGGTCGGCGCGGGCGACCATGGCGCGGACCTCGGCGTCGAGCAGGGCGTGGCCGGTCGGGCCGGTCAGGCGGCAGTCCAGCACATGGCCGGCGCGGTCGAGGACGAAGGTCACCTGGGCCGTGCCCTGCTGCTTTCGCATGCGGGCGGCCTTCGGATAGGTCTTGTGGGCCTCCAGCCAGGCGCGGACCCTTGCCGCGTAAGCGGTGCTGGTTCCGGCGTGGGCCTGGACGCTGTCGGCGTCGCGCTGGCCCGCCGGCGGCTTGGCGGCGGAGGCTTCCATGGCCCGGGCGGCGGCCGGCACGGCGGCCTGGGCCGCGGCGGGGGCGGCCTGGCGCGGGGCCTCGGAAGGCGGTGTCGGGGAAGGCGGCGCGGACTTGGGCGCGGCCGTCGTCAGCCAGCCGTCGGGACGCGGCGGCAGGGGCTTGGGCGCGGGCTTTTCCGGCTGCGAAGGCTGCGGCGGGACGGGCTCGGTTTCCGGCGTGGGGGCCGGTGCGGCGTCGGGCGAGGTCGCGTTGTCCGTGGCGTCGAGCGCCGGATCGCCGAGCGAGATCAACATGGCCGCGTCGTCCATGGGCGCGAGGACGGGCCTCTGCTCCCACTGGACGACGGCAAGCCCGAGGGCGCCGTTGATGACCAACGACGCCCCCGTCGCCCAGGCTCGAACATGCCAGGGCGTCTTCATCTTCAGAACGTGCGGCCGAGCGTGAGCTTGACCGTGCGGCCCTCGGCGTCGAGCGACGACAGGTGGCGGCGGAAGGTCTTGTCGAACAGGTTGTCGACACCGGCCTGCACCTCCAGGCCCTTCAGAATGCCGTCCTGCGGCTTCCAGGCCAGGAACAGGTTGTGCACCGCATAGCCCGGCGTGCGCAGCGAGGCGGTGGTCGTCTCGTTCTGGTCGTCGGCGAACTCGCCGCGCCAGCCCACGGTCAGGTTCTGGGCCGGGAAGACGTAGCCGAGCGTCAGGTTCAAGGTGTCGGCCGGGATGGTGTTCAGCGGCAGGTTCGTCGTGCGGTTCTCGCCGTCGATCACCGACAGCGCGCCGCGGGCGAAGAAGCGCTTGGCGCCGTACTCGGCCTCGACCTCGACGCCCGAATAGCGGGCCTCGCCGATGTTGACGAAGTAGCTGGAGGTCGAGGTCCCGCGCGCGATCAGGTTGCTGACGTCATTGCGGAACAAGGTGGTCTTGATCCGCGCCTGGTCGCCCTGGCCGAACAGGTTGCGGAACTGCAGCGTGCCGCCGACCTCGTAGTTGTCCGACTCCTCGGGCTTGAGGTTCAGGCTGTAGTTGGTCGAGGCCGTCGCGGTGCGGCTGTAGATCTCGTCCAGCACCGGCATGCGCACGGTGTGGGCGATCGAGCCGAACACCGAGGCCCATTCGGTCAAGGTGTAGAGGGCGGCGATCTTCGGCGAGACGCCGTCGTCATTGACCTTCCTGGTCGTGGTCACGCCCAGGCCCGGCTGCAGCTTGGTCCAGTCGACGCGCACGCCGGGGATCACGGTCAGCTTGCCGTAGGTGACCTCGCCCTGGGCGAACAGGCCGTACTTCTCCATGTCGCCTTCGGGGTGGGTGGCCGCGCCGTGGTTGGTGCCGGTGGCCGTGCGGCGCGGATTGCGGCGCTCCTGCTTGTAGGCCTGGGCGCCGACGGTCAGGAAGGCGACGCCGTCGCCGCCGAACTGGAACTCCGAGGTGTTCTGAGCGCGGCCCTGGTAGGTCTTGTACGAGAACTCCGACTCCAGCACCCCCGACAGGAAGGTGGTGTCGGTCTGGTTGACCTTGCTGTTGGCGTAGGAGACCTGGGCCTCGAAATCGAGCAGGTCGTTGCCTTCGAAGGCGTTCTGGTAGCCGATGACGGCGGTGTCGTCGGTGGTCTTGCGGCGCACCGAGGTCGTGGCCATGGCTTCGGACTGGTCGTAGATCTGGACGCCGTCGTTCTTCCAGTTCTGGTACGAGGCCCAGACGCTGTGGTCCTTGCCGAAGGTGTAGCGGCCCTTCAGCAGGTAGCTGTCGGAGCTGGCTTCCGAGGCTGGCACGACCTCGCCGCTGCCGTTCTCGTACTCGTCGCTGCGGCGGCTGGTGTACATGCCCAGCACCTCCAGCTTGTCGGTCGGCTTGAAGGCCAGGATGCCCGAACCGAAGCGGGCCTCGGCGTTGCTCTCGACGCCGCCGCGCAGGCGCACGGCGAAGCGGTCGTCGCCCTGCAGGAAGTCCGAGGCGTCCTTGCTGGTGAAGCTGACCACGCCGGCCAGGGCGCCCGCGCCATAGAGGGTGGACGAGGCCGGACCGCGCAGCACCTCGACGCGCTTGTAGAGCTCGGGGTCGCTGAAGAACGCGCCCATCCGGTACTGCTCGAAGAACTTCGTGACGCCGTCGATCTGCATCAGGATGCGGCTGTCGCTGTCGGCCAGGCCCGTGCCCATGCCGCGGATGTTGAAGCCCTGGCCCAGCGAGCCGACGCCGCCCATGGTGTTGACGCCCGGGATGCCGGCCAGCAGGTCGCCGATGGTCGAGGCCTGGGCCTGGTCGATGTCGTCCTGGTCCAGCGTGGTCACGGCCTGGGGCGTGTCGATCGCCACCTTCTCCTGGCCGGCCGAGACGACGACCTTGCCCAGCGACAGCTTGCTGGTGGTGACGGCCTCGTCGGCCGCATCGGCGGTCTGGCCGTGGGCGAGGCCGGCGAGAACGAGGTTGGCTACGCCGGCCAGCAACAGGCCGCGCGTCCGGTTGGAAATGCGCATACGACTATCCCCGTATATTAAGCGAATAAGAATCATTCGCATCATGTGGGCGAGCGACTCCCGACAGAGCGCTTCGCCGAACGGCGACGCTTTTGGTCGCCTTTCCGCCTTAATGCAAGTGACTCTTAATAGCGAGTTGATGCGAAGGCGCAAAAGTGGGCGACGAGGGGGGCTGGCCCTTTGTGCCCGGGCCCGTTTCCGCGCAACCTCGATCCGGGCCTTGCCTGAGGGGCCAGGATGGAGATCGCGGCATGGCCAAGCTCGTCTTCGGCATGAACCAGTCCCTCGACGGCTATGTCGATCACATGGCGTTCGGGCCCGATCCGGTCCTGTTCCAGTACTTCGTCGACCAGGCGCGGAGCCTCACGGGCAGCCTCTACGGCCGCCGCCTTTACGAGATCATGAGCTACTGGGACGAGGAGCATCCCGATTGGGACGAGGCCCGGCGCGACTTCGCGATGGCCTGGCGGGGCTGTCCGAAATGGGTGGCGTCGCGCTCGCTGACATTGGTCGGCCCGAACGCCACGCTGCTGGAGGGCGACCTCGAGACGGCCGTCCGCAGGCTGAAGGATCGCCACGAGGGCGTGATCGAGGTCGGCGGGCCGGACCTGGCCCGCAGCCTGACCGCGCTGGGCCTGATCGACGAGTACCGGATCTACCTGCACCCCGTCGTGCTGGGCGAGGGGGCGCCGTTCTTCGCGGGATCCAGGCCCAAGCTGCGGCTGGTGGACAGCACCCGCATCGGCGACGAGGTCGTCAGGCTGACCTACGTGCCGGCTTAGTTGGTGAGCTTCCCTCAATCCGTGTTTCCCCGCGAAGGCGGGGACCCAAGCTGATGTCCAGGGTGAGGCGCGGTCGTGGATCATCAACGACCTCGGCTTGGGTCCCCGCCTTCGCGGGGAAGGACGGAATTGGAGAGGCGATCGCTGACTACGATCCCTTCCACTCGTCGATCACCGAGGCCAGGACGTCGAGCGGCATGGTGCCGGCGGTCAGGCCCGTATCGTGGAAGCCCTTGAGGCTGAACTTGTCGCCCAGCCGCTTTTGCGCGCGGGCGCGGCTGTCGGTCCAGGTGCGCCAGCCCAGCATGTAGCTCGACGCCTGGCCGGGCTGCACGCAATAGCGCTCGACCTCGCGGGTGACCGAGCTTTCGGCGTCGCCGAGGGTTTCTGACATATAGGCGATGGCCTTCTCGCGGCTCCAGCGCTTGGCGTGGATGCCGGAGTCGAGCACCAGCCGCGAAGCGCGGAACAGCATCGAGGCGACATAGCCCAGCTGGCCCAGCGGATCGTCCTTGTAGGCGCCCATCTCGTCGGCCAGCTGTTCGGCGTAGAGCGCCCAGCCTTCCGAATAGCCCGAGAAGATCGGCAGGCGGCGCAGGGTGGGAATGCCCGGCGCCTCCATCATCAGGGCGTTCTGCAGGTGGTGGCCGGGGATGGCCTCGTGGAACACCAGGGTCGGCAGGTCGAAGCGCGGCTGCTCGGCCGTGTCGCGCAGGTTGATCGAGAACAGGCCGGGGCGCGAGCCGTCCAGGCTGGGCGGGGTGTAGTAGGCGCCCGGCGCGCCGCTCTCGATCGACGGCGGGATGCGCTGGATCTTCACCCCGGCCTTGGGCAGGCGGCCGAAATAGCCGGGCAGGCGCTCGCGCATGGCCTGCGTCTTGGCCTCCAGGTCGGCCAGCAGGGCTGCGCGGCCGGCCTCGTCGTTGGGATAGAGATTGGCCGGGTCGCGGCGCAGGGCGGCGATGCGGGCGCCGACCGGGCCCTTGGTCAGGCCGCGGGCCTTGAGGATGGCGTCGGCGCGGGCGGAAAAGCGGGCCACCAGTTCCAGGCCCAGGCGATGGATCTCCTCGCCGGCGAGATCCGTGGTCGTGGCCGAGCGCACGGCGTAGCGGTAGTAGGCCTCGCCGTCCGGCAGGCGCCAGACGCCGGCGTCGTGGGTGGCCGTGGGCAGGGCGGCGGTCAGCAGGTCGGCCTGGCGGCGCAGGGCCGGATAGACCTCGGTCTCGACGATCCTGGCCGCGCGCGCTTCCCAATCCCCGGGGATGGCGGCGGTGCGGCGGGTCAGGCCGGTGACCAGTTCCGACTGGGCCGGCGCCGGGGCGAGCAACGCCGAGAACTGCGAGAGCGTGGTGCGCAGCACGAAGTCGGGCGGCGTGGCCCCCTTGGCGAAGTCGGCGCGGGCGCGACCCGTTTCCTGGTCGAGCAGCACGGCGAAGGCCGAAAGCCGCGACAGGTAGGCCTCGGCGTCCTCCTTGGTCTTCACCGGATGGGTGTCGGCCAGGAAGCTGGGTACGGCGCGATAGGCGCCCGACAGCTGAGAGACGATGTAGGGCACGGCGACGCCGACGTTCGGGTCGCCGAACGGCATGGCGTAGCTCTGCAGGGTGGTGTCGGCCAGGTAGGCGGCCGAGCGGTGGTTGACCCGGTCCATGCCGGTCAGCGCCTTGGCGTCGAAGGTCGCAAGCTGGGCCTGAAGGTCGACGAACAGCTGGCGGGTGCGGGCGACCCCGGCCGGCGAGCGGTCGTCCAGCCTGCCCCGCGCGGCGGCGTTGGGGCCGGCGTCCATGCCCGTCAGGGTCATCAGCTGAGGCGAGTCGAGCATCGCCTTCTGGATCAGGCCTTCCAGCACGCCGGTCAGGCGCTCGCCCTCGGTCTCGCGGGCCAGGGCGGGGAGGGGCGCGGCCAGGGCGGCGGCGGACGCAAGGAAAGAACGGCGGTCGATCATGGGCTCGGTTGTACCCTGCGTCGCGTTTCGCGCCAGGGATGATGTGGCTGGGACGGAATGACCAAGGACAAGCCGCGTCGCTTGAGCTAAAGCCTGAAGCGTGACCCGGCCGACCCGCCATCGCTGGACCAACGCCCGCGCCGTCTTCATGACGCTCGCGGCGCTGGCGGTCGTCTTGAAGGTGCTGGTCCCAGCCGGCTTCATGACCGCGCCGGAACCTCGCAACGGCCTGCCTTTCGCCCTGGTGCTCTGCACCGGACAGGGAGCCATGGTCGTCGCCCCCGGCGAGCGCCTGGACCACAAGAAGGACGGCGCCGACGAGAAGCCCGCCGACGCGCCTTGCGCCTTCGCGGCGCTGGGCGTTCCGATGGGCGCGCCGCCGGCCGACCTGGCCGTCGCCCCGGTCGAGTTCGTCGCCTACGCCGCCCGGCCGCAACCGGCCAACGCCGTGCACCTTGCCCCCGGCCGGGGCCTGGCCGCGCCGCCGCTTCCGGCCAGGGGACCGCCCAGCCAGCTGATCTGACCGCCGGTCGCATGACCGGCCAGGCCCGGCCGCGCGCCGGGTTCGCAACGCCGCGCGCCAGACAGCGCCCGGCCAGATCCGCCTGCTGATGGCCATGCCGGGCATGGTCCAAGGACCCCAAGATGAAATCCGCTCTCCTGGCCGCCTGCGCGTTGTCCGCGCTGGCGCCCGCCGCCGCCCTGGCGGCTCCCGACGACGCCGAAAGCGCCGTTTCGTCGGTGATCGTCACCGCCCGCCGCAACGCCGAGGACCCCTCCGTCGTCGCCGACGCCCGCAAGCGCCTGTCCGAGACGCCCGGCGCGGTGTCGGTGATCTCGCAGGAATCCTATGCCAGCCGCCAGGCCTTGGCGCTGGACGACATGCTGCGCGACGCCCCCGGCGTCTACGCCCAGCGCAAGTGGGGCGGGGACGTGCGCATCTCGATCCGCGGCTCGGGGATCGGCAACGCCAACCACAACCGCGGCCTGCTGCTGGCCCAGGACGGCGTGCCGCTGAACGAAGCCGACGGCTACGGCGACAGCCAGATCGCCGATCCGCTGAACACCCGCTACGCCGAGGTCTATCGCGGCGGCAACGCCCTGCGCTTCGGCGGGGCCCTGCTGGGCGGGGCGGTGAACATGGTCACGCCGACGGGCAAGGACGCCGGCTTCAACGCCCGGGTCCGCATCGACGGCGGCTCGTTCGGCCTGATCCGCGAGCACGCCGCGATCGCCGGCCAGTCCGGCGACTGGGACCTCTATGCCGCCGCCACCAACCAGACCAGCCAGGGCTGGCGCTCGCAGAGCCAGCAGAACATCCAGTTCGCCACGCTGAACCTGGGGCGCAGCTTCGGGCAGGACCGCGAGGTGCGCTTTGTCCTCAACGGCTCCAACATCGCCCAGGAGATCCCCGGGGCCCTGACCCTGGCGCAGTTCCAGGCCGATCCGCGCCAGAGCGCGGCGGCCAGCCTCGCCGCCGACCAGGGCCGCAACCAGCGCGGCCTGCGCGGCTCGCTGCGCACCACCTGGCGGCTGGACGAGCACACCGTGTTCCAGGGCGCGGTCTATGCCGTCTGGAAGGACCTCGACCACCCGATCTTTCAGGTCATCGACCAGCAGAGCCGCAACTACGGCGCCTTCGGGCGGCTGGACTGGGACGGCGAGGTCGGCGGGCTGAAGGCCGACGCCTATGTCGGCGCCTGGTACCGCCAGGGCGACCTGGACTCGGCCTTCTACACCAACGTCCGGGGCGGGCGCGGGGCGCTGCAGTCGCTGTCGCTGCAGAACGCCAAGGCCGTCGACGTGTTCGGCGAGGGCCGCCTCTTCGTCACCGACCACGTGATCCTGGTCGGCGGCCTGACCTGGGGGCGGGCCGAACGCGACTACCAGAGCTTCAAGGTTCCCGCCGCAGCCACGACCTTCAACCTGGCGGCCGACAAGGACTATGAGTGGGTGTCGCCGCGCGTGGGCGTGTTGTGGCAGGGCGAGGACGGCTCGCAGCTGTTCGCCAACGTCACCCGCTCGGTCGAGCCGCCCAATTTCAGCTCGCTGTCGCCGAGCAATGTGGGCTTCGCGCCGATCCAGGCGCAGGAAGCCTGGACCGCCGAGGCCGGCGCGCGGGGTCATCGCGGGCCGTTCACCTACGACCTGACCGCCTATCGCGCCAAGCTGAAGAACGAGCTCCTGCAGTTCGCCGTCGACAGCCAGCATCCGGCCGCCACCTTCAACGCCGACGACACCCTCCACCAGGGGATCGAGGCGGCGCTGGACTGGGCCTTCGCGCCGCGCTGGCGCCTGCGCCAGACCTACACCCTGTCGGACTTCCGCTTCGACGGCGACGCCCAGTACGGCGACAACCGCCTGCCCATCGTGCCCGAGCACTTCTACCGGGCCGAGCTGCGCTACGACGCGGCCGCCGGCTGGTTCCTGGCCCCGTCGGTGGAGTGGTCGGCCAGCGACCAGTGGATCGACTACAAGAACACCAAGACCGCGCCGTCCTACGCGATCCTCAACCTCAACGCCGGCTGGAAGGCGACCGACAGGGTCTCGCTCTTCCTCGACGCGCGTAACCTGACGGACGAGGCCTATGTCTCCAACGTCCAGGCGGCCACGACCTGGACCGCCGCCACCGCCGCCGTCTGGCCCGGCGACGGCCGTTCGGTGTTCGGCGGCGTGACGGTGTCGTTCTGACCATGGCGGCGGGAAACGAAACCCCGGCCGGCGAGATCTATCGCGCCTTCTGGCGCTGGCACTTCTACGCCGGCCTGCTGGTGCTGCCGGTCCTGATGCTGCTGGCGCTGACCGGCGGGCTCTACCTGTTCAAGGACGAGCTGACCGCGATCGTCCAGCGGCCCCTGGCGGTGGTCGCCGACGGTCCGGGGACGACCCGGCCGTCGGCCTGGATCGCGCAGGCCGAGGTGGCGGCGGGCGGCAAGGTCCGGCAGCTGGTCATCCCCGCGCGCGGCGACCGCGCCGTGCAACTGGCGCTCGATACCGACGACGGCGCGCGGACGGCCTATGTCGATCCGCATACCGGCCGGGTGCTGGGCGTCGGCGCGCCGGGCGGGATCATGGGCCTGGTCAAGCGCCTGCACAGCCTGGACATCGCCGGACCCGTCGCCAACCTGCTGGTCGAGATCGTGGCCGGCTGGGCCATCGTGCTGGTCGCCACGGGGGTCTTCCTGTGGTGGCCGCGCGGGCGGGGCGGCGGTGTCGTCACGGTGCGCGGGGCACCGGCCAAGCGCGTGTTCTGGCGCGACCTGCACGCCGTGACCGGCGTCTTCGCGGGACTGGTGATCGTGTTCCTGGCGGTCACCGGCATGCCGTGGTCGGCCTTCTGGGGCAAGGAGGTCCGCCAGCTGACGACCCAGGCCGGCTGGGGCCGTCCCCCGCCGCCGGTCGCGCAGCCGCACCATGCCGGCGAGGCGCCGAGCGAGGGCGTGCCGTGGGCGCTGCAGGCGCATGCCGCGCCCGCTTCGGGCCATGGCCACATGAGCCTTGGCGTCGACGCCATCGTCGCCAAGGTGAAGGCCGCCGGCCTGACCGACGGCTTCACCCTGACCCAGCCCAAGACCCACGGCGGAACCTGGGCGGCGGCCTACATGCCCGACCGGGTCGAGCGGACCCGCACTCTCTATCTCGACGGCGGCGATGGCCATGTGATCGCCGACCTGCGCTATCGCGACTTTGGTCCGGCGGCCAAGATCATCGAGTGGGGCATCGCCGTGCACCAGGGCCAGCAGTTCGGCCTCGCCAACAAGCTGGTGATGCTGGCCGGCTGTATCGCGGTGTGGCTGCTGGGCGTGTCGGCGGTGGTCATGTGGTGGAAGCGCCGTCCGAAGGGGCGGCTGGCCGCCCCGGTCCCGCCGGCCGATCGCCGCGCCTATTGGGGGCTGCTGGCCCTCGTCCTGCCCCTGGCCGTTCTCTACCCGCTCGTCGGCGCCTCGCTGGCGGCGGTCCTGTCGCTTGATCTCATCCTGCGCCGCCTTTCCCCCCGGCGGCGCCTCGAGGCTGGAGCCTGACCATGAAGACCCTCTATCTCCCCATCCTCGCCGTCGTCGCGCTGGCGGGCGCGGCCCAGGCGGCCCCGCCCGCCAAGGTGACCGTCGAGGGCGCCTGGTGCCGGGCCGCGCCGAAGGGCGCGCCGGCCGGCGGCTGCTATCTGACCCTGACCGCTCCGGCCGCCGACCGCCTGGTGTCGGTCGAGACCCCGGCCGCGGCCCGGGCCGAGATCCACACCATGTCGATGGACGGCGGGGTGATGCGCATGCGCAAGCTGGCCGACGGTCTGGCGCTGCCGGCCGGCCAGGCCGTGGCGCTGAAGCCGGGCGCCGAGCACCTGATGGTGATCGGCCCGAAGATCGATCTGGCGGCGGGGGCCACCGTGCCGCTGACGCTGCGTTTCAAGTCGGCGCCGCCGGTGACGGTCAATGCGCCGGTCAAGGCCGTGGGAGGCAAGTAGACGTGCGTATCCTGTCCAAACTCGTCCTGGCGGCGCTGATCTGCACGGTGCCGCTGGCCGCGTGCGACCGCGCCGAGGAGCACGCCAAGGCCGCCTCGACGGCCAATGTCGGCGGGCCGTTCCAGCTGGTCGACCAGGACGGCAAGGCGGTCACCGAGAAGGATCTGCTGGGCAAGCCCACGGCGATCTTCTTCGGCTTCACCTTCTGTCCGGAAGTGTGCCCGACCACCCTGACCGAGATGACTGGCTGGCTGAAGGACCTGGGTCCCGACGCCGACAAGCTGAACGTGGTGTTCGTCTCGGTCGACCCCGAGCGCGACACGCCCGCCCAGCTGAAGCTCTATCTGTCGAACTTCGATCACCGCATCCGGGGACTGACCGGCACGACGGCGCAGACCGACGCGGCGGCCAAGGCCTACCGCATCTATCACCGCAAGGTGGCGATCGAGGGCGGGGAGTACACGGTCGACCACTCGTCGGCGGTCTACCTGTTCGACGCCAAGGGCGCCTTCGTCGAGCCGATCGGCTACGGCGGCCCGCCCGAACGCGGGCTGGCGCAGCTGAAGGCGCTGCTGAAGGGATAGGCTCAAACTAGCTCGTCATCCCGGGTCTGCGGCGCTACGCGCCTTCGCCCGGGATGACGAGATAGGAGTGCGTCAGGGCCGCAGCAGGACCTTGCCGGTCTTGCCCGGGGTCAGCGAGGCCTTCACGGCGTCGGACACCTGATCGAGGCCGTAGACGCCGTCGGTCGGCAGCTTGAGCTTGCCGGTCGCGACCTGGGTCAGCAGTTCGCCGATCAGGCGGCGGCGCTGGTCGGCGGGCATGTTGGCCGAGACGGTCGAGCCCCAGAAGCCCTTCACCGTCAGCTGCTTGAAGATCACCGCGCCCGACGAGATCTGCATCGGCTCGCCGGTCATCGAGCCGAACGAGACCAGGAGGCCGTTTTCGCCCAGCAGGTCGGCCATGTCGCCCGAGGCGGTTCCGCCGATGGAGTCGACGGCGGCCTTGATCGGCGCGCCGCCGGTGATTTCGGCGACCTTCTTCTTCCAGTCGGCGTCGGCGGTGGAGACGGCGTTGTCGATGCCCAGCTGCGCCAGTTCGGCCACGCCCGCGTCGCGGCGGACCAGGTTGATGACGTTGACGCCGCGGGCCTTGGCCAGCATGGCCAGGGTCTTGCCGACCGCGCCGTTGGCGGTGTTCTGGGCGACCCAGTCGCCGGCCTCGACGTTCAGGGTCTCGAGCAGCGTGATGGCGCTGAACGGCATGGCGATCAGCTGGGCGGCGGCCTCGTCGGGGATGGCGTCGGGCACGGGCACGAGGCCGGCGGCCGAGGCGATGAAGAACTCGGCCCAGCTGCCGTGCACCCCGGCCACGGCGAAGCGCTGGCCGACCAGGGCCGCATCGACGCCCTCGCCGACGGCGTCGACGATCCCGACGGCCTCGCTGCCGCCGATGGCGGGCAGGGCGGGCTTGTAGCCGTAGTTGCCGCGCACGGTCCAAAGGTCGTGGTTGTGAATGGGCGAGAGCAGGGTGCGCACGCGCACCTTGCCGGCGCCGGGCTCGGGGATCGGGCTGTCGGCCAGGGCCAGGACTTCGGCCGGATCGCCAAACACGTCGTGGATCGCGCTGCGCATGGGTGTTCTCCTTGTCGTCGTGAAGGGGGAGCGGCCTCAGGCGGCCGCGAGCAGGATCTCGGTGGTGGCCATCGCCTCGCGCAGGGGCGTCTGGTCCTTGGAAAGCTTGGCCAGGATGGCCGCGCCCAGCCACAGGGCGTACATCGCCCGGGCGGTGGCGACCGGATCGCCCGAGCCGGGCAGGGAGCCGTCGTCGCGGCCTTCGACGATGACGGCGGCGATGCGGCGCACCAGGCGCTCGACGCCGGTGTCGAGGATCAGCCGCATGTCCTCCGACAGGTCGGACACTTCCGCGCCCAGCTTCACCACCAGGCAGCGGTCGGCCATGCCGCAGGCCGTGTCGCCGTCGAGCCAGACGTTCCAGTAGGCCATCAGCCGCTGGCGGCCGCTGGCGTCGGCGTCGAACAGCGCGGCCAGCTTGGCCCCGTACTCGGCGCAATAGTCTTCCAGCAGCGCGCAGCCGAACGCCTCCTTGGAGGCGAAGTAGTAGTAGAACGAGCCCTTGGGCACGCCGCTGGCGTCCAGCAGCTCCTTCAGGCCCATGCCCCCGAATCCTTGGCGCAGCACCAGGTCGCGGCCGGTGGCCAGGATATGTTCGCGGGTGATCTCTGACTTCTTGCGGGCGGTCATGATCGTTATCTAGGAAATAATAGACCGGTCGTCTAGTTCCTGTATTTGCGAATTTTTCTCACCCTTGGGTTGCGTGTGCTGATTCGCACATCTATCGGGTGTGGAGAATTCATTATCGCCCCAAGGTTGTTTTTCGGGGGGCTTTGGAATGACCGGTCAGATCTTCATGGCCTACTGGCTCGGCTACAACGAGGGCGGGCCGCCGCCCGAGGCCGCGCCGGCCTCGGTGGGCGTCGTGGCGCTGGCCTTCGCGGTGAACGCACCGAGCGACCAGGGCGACACCATCACGCTCGACTTCCTGACCAGCAAGCACAGCGCGCAGGAGATCCGCGCCGGCGCCAAGGCCCTGCAGGCGCGGGGCGTCAAGGTTCTGATGTCGATCAACGGCAGGCCCAACTGGGACGGGCATCCGGGCGGCTGGGGCAATCTCGACCCGACGACCTACGCGGCCAACGTCAAGGCGATCGTCGTCGACGACTGGGGCCTGGACGGCGTCGACCTCGACAACGAGGACGTCGACTTCACGCCCGACGAAAACTTCGTCGACGTGATCAAGGCGCTGCGGGCGGCGCTGGGGCCGACGGCGCTGATCACCCTGCCGGTCTATCTGGGGACGACGCGCGACGCCTACCTGGCGAACGTCAAGGACCAGATCTCGTTCGTGGCCACCATGGCCTACTGGAACGACGTGCAGGGCCAGACGGCGATGTTCGACCAGTACGCCGGCCTCGTCGGGCCCGAGAAGGTCGCCATCGGCGTCGCCGACGCCGCCAATCCTGGCCAGAACACCGCCTTCGCCGACCTGGCGCCGCTCGCGGCCTGGAACCCGCCCGGCGCTTCCAAGGCCGGGATCATGCTCTGGAACCTCAACGCCCCGCCCACGGACCAGACCGCCGAGTGGTGCGCCGAGATCTCCGAAAACCTGTCCTGAGTGCGAGTTCGAAACCCGAGTTCAATCAAGGAGGAAACATCATGAACGCCATCGTCTCGACCGACACCGCCGCCATCGGCCTCGTGCTCGGCGCCGCCGTCTTCAACACCTCGCCGCCGACCACCCAGGGGCTGTCGATCTCGGCCCTCGGCGGTTCGCCCGCCGGCGATCACCAGCGCCTGGGCAACAACGACGCCGTCACCGTGCAGTTCAACCTGGACGCCAACGCCTTCACCAAGACCCTGGCGGTGCGGGTGAACGGCCTGGTGTCGCGCAACGGCAATCAGGAGGGCTTCTCGCCGATCTCGCTGCAGGTCAATGGCGGCCAGATCGTCTCGGGCTTCACCATGCCGGGCGGCGGCTTCGGGCCGCAGGACGCGATCTTCCCGATCCCCGCGGCCCTGCTGAAGGCCGGCCCCAACGCCCTGCAGCTGCAGGTGGCCGGCAACGCCCAGACCTTCTTCTGGCTCTACGGCCTGGAGATCGACTTCGTCTCGGGGCCCTATGTGGGCAAGGCCCTGGCGGCCAACCTGCGCGTCTCGCCGGTGGCGCTGAGCGCGGGCCTGTCGATCACCACCAACGGCGGGACCTTCGCGGGCGATCACTACAAGTACGCCCAGAACGCCAGCTTCGGCCTGCAGTTCTCGCTGACCGACCTTGGCCCGGGCGCGCAGGTCAGCGTCGCGCTGTACGGCCTGGTGTCGCGCAACGGCAACCAGGACGGCTACTCGCCGATCTCGCTGATCTTCAACGGCAAGCCGATCCTGGCCGACTACACCGTGCCGGGCGGCGGCTTCGGGCCGCAGTGGGTCGAGGTGGCTGTGCCCGCCGAGCTGTGCGTGTCCGGCGCCAACACCATCGTCATGACGGTGTCGCCCGACGCCACGACCTTCTTCTGGCTCTATGACTTCGCCGTCTCCAAGGGCCAGTTCTACACCCCCGTGGCCACGGCCGACTTCTCGGTCTCGCCGCCGAAGACCAATCAGCTGACGGTCTCGCAGAACGACGGCAGCTTCGCCGGCGACCACGTGAAGATCGCCCAGAACGGCGTGGTGTCGGTGACCTATCAGGCCGCTTCGGCCTCGGCGGCGCTGATGTTCGAGTTCGACGGCCTGGTGTCGCGCAACGGCAACCAGGACGGCAACGCCCCGGTCAGCCTCAGCGTCAACGGCACGCAGATCATCGCCAACTACGTCGTGCCCGGCGGCGGCTTCGGCTACCAGGCCAACTATTTCGTGGTGCCGCCGCAGCTGGTGAAGGCCGGCGCCAACACCTTCAGCCTGCAGGTCGCCAGCACCGGCACGACCTACTTCTGGCTCCGCGGCATGGCGGTCCGCACGCCGACCTAAGGTCGCGGCTTCCACGCGCAACCGCGCCCCGGCGTTCGTCGCCGGGGCGTTTTGCGTTCTAGATCGCCACGCGCTTGGCGATGGCGTCGCGGCGGGCGTTGGTTTCCTGCTGGGCGCGCTCGACGGCCTCGGTCTCGGTGGCGTGCAGCAGGTGCTCGATGACGCGTTCCAGGTGGTCGCGCATGGCCTGGCGGGCGGCGGCCGGATCGCGGGCCTTCAGGGCGTCGACCACGCGGCGGTGCTCGGCGATGCGGGGCTCCAGGCCCATGCCGCGGGCGCGGGTCAGGATGTTGCGGGCCAGTGGCGAGCGGTTGCGCCAGTCCCACAGGTTCTCGATCGTGGCGATGATCGCGCCGTTGCCGGTGGCCGCGGCGATGACGAGGTGGAACTCGCGGTCGGCGTCCTCGCCCCGGATCTCCTCCTCCTCGTGCATGCGCTCGAGCAGGCTTTCCAGCTGGGCGATCTGTTCCTCGCTGATCGAGGTGGCGGCCAGGGCCGCGGCCTCGCCCTCGAACAGGCGGCGGGCCTCGATCAGCTCGAAGGCGCCGATCTCGGTCTCGCGTTCGGCCGGTTGCGGGGCGACGGGGCGGACATCGCCGGTGACATAGATGCCCAGGCCGTGGCGGGCCTCGATCATGCCCAGCATTTCCAGGGCGATCATCGCCTCGCGCAGGGTGGGGCGCGAGACGCCGAACTGCTCGGCCAGCTCGCGCTCGGTCGGCAGGCGGTCGCCCAGCTTGTACTGGCCCGCCTCGATGGCGTCGGCGACGGTGTCCGCGATCTTGCGGTAGAGCTTGACGTTGTCCGACATGGCTTCCTGGAATCGACGCTCGGAACCGATGGTCCCTCCTCGATACCATAACCCTTGTCGGACGCCCCGGCTATTTGGTCTGACAAGATCGCGGCGGCGATCTCACCAGTCGTGCATCGACCCGTCCTCGCGGCGGGCCACGGGGAGGTAGGCGCGGCTGTAGGGGTATTTCGCCGCCAGGTCCTCGTCGATGTCGACGCCCAGGCCCGGCGCCTCGCCCGGATGCAGCATGCCGGCCTCGAAGCTGTAGGCGTGGGGGAACACCGCGTCGGTCTCGGCGGTGTGGCGCATGTATTCCTGGATGCCGAAGTTGGGGATCGACAGGTCGAAGTGCAGGGCCGCGGCCATGCAGACGGGCGACAGGTCGGTGGCCCCGTGGCAGCCAGTGCGCACGCCGTGCATGTCGGCGAAGGCGGCCACCCGGCGCAGGTGGGTGATCCCGCCGGCGTGCACGACGGTGGCGCGGATGTAGTCGATCAGCTGTTCCTCGATCAGCTGCTTGCAGTCCCAGATCGAGTTGAAAACCTCGCCCACGGCCAGGGGCGTGGTGGTGTGCTGGCGGATCAGGCGGAAATTGGCCTGGTTCTCGGCCGGGGTGGCGTCCTCCATCCAGAACGGGCGGTAGGGCTCCAGGTCCTTGCCCAGGCGCCCGGCCTCGATGGGCGTCAGGCGATGGTGCACGTCGTGCAGCAGGTGGATGTCCCAGCCCAGTTTCTCGCGGGCGGTCTCGAACAGCGGCGGCACGCTGCGCAGGTACTTTTCCGTCGACCACAGGCTTTCGCTGGGCAGGGCCGCGTCGGCCGGCTCGTAGAAGAAGCGGTCCTTGGAGACGCCGTAGACGGTCTTCAGTCCGGGTACGCCCGACTGCAGGCGGATGGCCTTGTAGCCCTGCTCGGCATAGACGGCGGCGTTGTCGAGGGTCTCCTCGATGGTCGCGCCGTTGGCGTGGCCGTAGACCATCACGCCGGTGCGGCAGGCGCCGCCCAGCAGCTGGTAGAGCGGCAGGTTCGCCACCTTGGCCTTGATGTCCCACAGGGCCATGTCGACGGCGGCGATGGCCGACATGGTCACCGGACCGCGCCGCCAGTAGGCGCCCTTGTAGAGGTACTGCCAGATGTCCTCGATCTGGTGAGCGTCGCGGCCGATCAGGCAGGGGATCACGTGGTCGTTGAGGTAGCTGGCCACCGCCAGCTCGCGTCCGTTCAGGGTGGCGTCGCCGATCCCGTACACGCCGTCGCTGGTCTCGATCTTCAGGGTGACGAAGTTGCGGCCCGGACAGGTGACGATGACCCTGGCGGCGGTGATCTTGAGCATCGGCGTCTTTCTGCGGCGGCGCCGGTTTGGCCGGCGACGAGGTCTTGGCGGACGCTGGGCCCGCGAGCGATCTGGCCCCCTTTCGTTTAAACGCGGCGGGGAGGTTGTCAATCCATTGGTCAGACCAATAATGTGCCGGAGACTCGACCACCTCGCCGGATGTCCGGCGACAGTTCCAGGCCGCGCCAGACGGCCGCCGCGTATGACGACGGGGAGATGCGATGCGACCCAGCCATCTGTTTCGAGGGCTCTGCCTGGCCGCCGGCCTGCTGCTGGCGCCGTTGGCCGCGCGGGCCGAGGACGGCCATGACCTGTGGCTTCGCTACCGGCCGGTGGCGGCGGGCGAGGCGGCCGCCTATCGCGCCGCCGCCGGGTCCGTGGCGTCCGTCGCCGATACGCCGACCCTGAAGGTCGCCCGCGCCGAGCTCGAACGCGGCCTGGCGGGCCTGCTGGGCGAGCGACGCGACGGGGGCGGGGAGATCCTGCTGGGCACGCCGACGTCGTCGGCCCGGATCGCGGCGCTGAAGCTGTCGCTCGACGCCGTCGGGGACGAGGGCTACCGCGTCCGGACCATGACCGAGGGCGGGCGGCCGGTCACGGTGATCGCCGCCAACACTGACGTCGGGGTGCTGCACGGCGTCTATCGCTACCTGGCGCTGATCCAGACCCGCCAAGCCGTCGGCCGGCTGGATCTCGCCGACGCCCCCAAGGTCCGCTACCGGCTGCTGAACCACTGGGACAACCTGGATCGCAGCGTCGAGCGCGGCTATGCGGGCCAGTCGATCTGGGACTGGTGGCGGCTGCCGGACGTCAAGGATCCGCGCTATGTCGACTACGCCCGGGCCAACGCCTCGATCGGCGTCAACGGGGCGGTGCTCAACAACGTCAACGCCAAGTCCGACAGCCTGACCGCGCCCTATATCGCCAAGGCCGCCGCCCTGGCCGACACGTTCCGCCCCTACGGGATCAAGGTCTATCTGTCGGCGAGGTTCTCTTCGCCGATCGAGATCGGCGGGCTGAAGACCGCCGACCCGCTGGACCCGGCCGTGCGGGCCTTCTGGAAGGCCAAGGCCGACGAGATTTACAAGGCCATTCCCGATTTCGGCGGCTTCCTGGTGAAGGCCAATTCGGAGGGGCAGCCGGGTCCGCAGGACTATGGCCGCACCCACGCCGACGGGGCCAACATGCTGGCGCAGGCGGTGGGTCCGCACGGCGGCGTCGTGATGTGGCGGGCCTTCGTCTACTCGCACGAGCAGCCCGACGATCGCGCCAAGCAGGGCTATTCGGAGTTCAAGCCGTTCGACGGAAAGTTCGCCGAAAACGTCATCGTCCAGGTCAAGAACGGAGCGATCGACTTCCAGCCGCGCGAGCCGTTCCATCCGCTGTTCGGGGCCATGCCGAAGACCAACCTCGGCATGGAGTTCCAGATCACCAAGGAATATCTCGGCTTCTCCACCCACCTGGCCTACCTCGGCCCCATGTGGGAGGAGGTGCTGAAGGCCGACACCTTCGCCGCCGGCCAGGGCTCGACCGTGGCCAAGGTGGTCGACGGCAAGCTGCACGGCTATTCCCGCACCCTGATGGCGGGGGTGGCCAACATCGGGACCGACCGCAACTGGAGCGGCTCGCAGTTCGACCAGGCCAACTGGTACGCCTTCGGGCGCCTGGCCTGGGATCCGGAAGCGTCCTCGGAAGCCATCGCCCGCGACTGGGCGGCCATGACCTTCACGCCCGACAGGCGCTTTGTCGGTCCGGCCGTGACGATGATGATGGGCTCGCGCGAGGCGGTGGTCGACTACATGACCCCGATGGGCCTGCATCACCTGATGGGCCGCAGCCACCACTATGGGCCGGGGCCGTGGGTGACCGGCGGCGAGCGCGCCGACTGGACCAGCGTCTACTACCACAAGGCCGACAAGGCCGGGATCGGCTTCGACCGCACGGCCGGGGGCAGCAATGCAGTGGCGCAGTACGCGCCGCCGGTGGCGGCCGCTTTCTCGGACCTCTCGAAGGTCGACGAGAAGGACCTGCTGTGGTTCCACCACCTGCCCTGGACCTACCGCACGAAGTCCGCTCGCCCGCTGTGGGACGAGCTGGTGACGCGCTATTCGCGCGGGGTGAGGGCGGTGGACGGCATGCAGGCGACTTGGGCGGATCTTTCGCCCTACGTCGACCCCGAGCGCCATGGCGAGGTGGCGACGTATCTCGCCATCCAGCGTCGCGAGGCCCAGTGGTGGCGCGATGCGTCCGTCGCCTATTTCCAGTCGATCAACGGCCTGCCCCTGCCCAAGGGCGAGGCTCCTCCGCCGCTGAGCCTGGAGGCCTACGAGGCGATGGCCTTCCCTTACGCGCCGGGGATCTGAGCGCTCCTCCAACCGTCGTCATCCCGGAAGCCTCGCAGAGGCTATCCGGGACCCAGGGGCCGTCGGCAGTGCGCCGGCGGCCCTTTTGCTTGCGGCTGAACTGGTGGTGCGCGGCCCCTGGGTCCCGGCTCTCCGCTTCGCTGCGGCCGGGATGACGAGTGGGGAGGCGCCCATTCCACGGGCGCCGATATCGATTCAAATAATATCGATACAAAAGCGTTGACATATTTTCGCCGCGCATCCCAGCCTGGGACCGACCCGCCTTCAGAGCGGGCGCTCTCATGCATGCACTGGGGAATGTTATGCGTACCGATCTGAAGATCCTGCTTTCCACCGCGGCCCTGGCCGCCCTGGCTGCGCCGCTGGGGGCGGCCGCCCAGACGCCTGCCGCCAAGCCCGCGGCCGACGAGACCGTCGAGGAGATCGTGGTCACCGCGCTCAAGCGCTCGACCACCCTCCAGACCACGCCGATGAGCATCAGCGCGGTGACCGGCGACAGCCTGCAGAAGATCGGCGCCACCGGCCTGCAGGACTATTTCCGCTCGGTGCCGGGCGTGAACCTGACCCAGGGCCAGCTTGGCCAGAGCCGCGTGACCATCCGCGGCGTGCAGGGCTCGGGCGAGGCGACGACGGGCCTCTATTACGACGAGACCTCGGTCACCGGCCCCTCGGGCACCACCCAGGACCCGGCCAACAACGCCGCCGACCTCAACCTGTTCGACGTCGAGCGGGTGGAGGTGCTGCGCGGCCCGCAGGGCACGCTGTACGGCGGCGGCTCGATGGGCGGCACCATCCGCGTGATCTACGCCAAGCCCGACAGCAGCCAGTTCGGCGCCTCGATCGAGGGCCAGGCCAGCGCCACCAAGGGCGGCTCGCGCGGCTCGTACCTGAAGGCCATGGGCAACATCCCGCTGATCGAGGGCAAGCTGGCCGCCCGCATCGTGGCCTATACCGAGGACCGCCCGGGCTTCGTCGACAACGTCCGCACGGGCGCCAAGAACGTCAACGACAGCCACGCCGACGGCTATCGCGCCATGCTGGGCTTCACGCCCACCGACGACATCTCGCTGGTCGTCACCAAGGTTCACCAGAACTCGTCGGCCGACGACCTGGAGGGCTGGTACGACCGCCTGGGCGGCTACAACACCGACAGCGCCGTGAAGCTGCCGCTCGACACCGAGATGGACATGACCAGCGTCACCGGCAAATGGTCGAGCCCGGTCGGCGAGGTCACCGCGTCCAGCGCCTACTACAAGTACGACATGCTGCGGACGATCGACTTCACCCCGCAGTACAAGCCCTACATCGGCAGCGCCTATGGCGTGATCGGCTACCAGCCGGCCTATCTGGGCGCCTGGAACCACGAGCTGCGGCTGTCGTCGAAGGGCGAGGGCCAACTGCAGTGGACGGTCGGCGGCTACATGGAGCTGCGCAAGGACCACATCGACAGCAACACCGTGCTGACCAGCCTGACTACGGGCCAGCCCTACAGCCCGATGCAGTACCTGCAGGGGCGCTACGTCAACACCGGCGTCAAGCAGACGGCCCAGTTCGGCGAGGCGACCTGGACCCCGCCGCAGATCGAGGGCCTGTCGCTGACGGTGGGCGCGCGCCACTACGACTACACCAAGACCACCGGCAGCGCCGGCACCCAGAGGAACGCGCTGACCGGCGCCGCGCCGGCCGCCTATTCCGAGCAGACCGCCGAAGCCTCGGGCTGGGTCTACAAGTTCAACGCCAGCTACAAGGTCACCTCCGACGTCATGGTCTACGCCACGGCGGCGGAAGGCTTCCGGCCGGGCGGGGCCAACAACGTGCCGGGCCTGAACGGCGCGCTGGTGGTCTACAATCCCGACAGCCTGTGGAACTACGAGGCCGGCGTGAAGACCACCTGGCTGGGCGGCAAGCTGACCGCCAACGCGGCGGCCTACCGCATCGATTGGAAGGACCGCCAGACCAGCGCCATCACCGCCGACGGCCTCTATTCGTTCATCACCAACGCCGGCGCGGCGCGGATCGAGGGCCTGGAGCTGGAGGTCTCGGCCCGCCCGATCCACGGCCTCTCGCTCAACGGCTCGATCGGCTACACCAAGGCCGAGCTGACCGAGGACCAGGCCAACGCCAACATCCTGGTCGACGGCTCGACCGGCAAGAAGGGCGACCGCATCGCCAACGTGCCCGACTGGACGGCCTCGGCCTCGGCCCAGTACGTCTGGCCGCTGCCGGTGGCGGGCCTCAACGGCCTGGTGCGCGCCGACTACGCCTATACCGGCGAGATGGTCTCCACCTTCCGGCCGACCTACGTCTATTTCGACAAGTTCGGCAGCTTCTCGACCGTGAACCTGCGGGCCGGGGTCGAGGGCGAGGACTGGGGCGTCTACGCCTTCGTGACCAACCTCACCGACGCCGAGGGGATCATGAACAAGAACAGCAACGTCGGGTACCAGGACCTGCTTTATGGATTGACCCCGCGCACCGTCGGGGTGAACGCCCGTAGGAAGTTCTGATCGGGCGCTTTCGGGAACCTCGTCCTTCGACAAGCTCAGGATGAGGTTCCCGACTGTCCATCGCCTTGCCAGTAGCCCTCACCCTGAGCTCGTCGAAGGGCGAGGGCGGCTCCTCCGACGGAGCCCTTTGCGTATCTTCACGAGGAGGCGCGGATCTGTCCGCGAACCGCATGATCTTGACCCCGAAGCTCACCCTCGCCGCCGCCATGGCCCTGCTGGCCGCGCCCGCCATTCCTTCAGTGGTTGGCGCCGCGCCGCTGAACGTTCCGACGACCAAGGCCGCGATCCAGGCCCAGCTCGACCGCGACTACCCGCAGCTCGACGCGCTCTACAAGGACCTGCACGCCCACCCGGAGGTCGGCTTCCAGGAGGTCGAGACCGCCAGGAAGCTGGCCGAGCAGATGCGCGCGCTCGGCTTTTCGGTCACCGAAGGCGTCGGCAAGACCGGCGTGGTGGCGGTGCTGAAGAACGGCGAAGGGCCCTCCGTGCTGGTCCGCACCGAGCTCGACGCCCTGCCGATGGAGGAGAAGACGGGCCTGCCCTACGCCAGCCGCGCCAAGACCACCTGGAACGGCGCCGAAGTGTTCGTCGCCCACTCCTGCGGCCACGACGTGCACATGGCCGCCTGGATCGGCGCGGCCCGCCAACTGGTGGCGCAGAAGGCCAAGTGGAAGGGCACGCTGGTCTTCGTCGCCCAGCCGTCGGAAGAGACGGTCAGCGGCGCCAAGGCGATGATCAACGACGGCTTCTTCCAGAAGTTCGGCAAGCCCGACTACGGGTTCGCCCTGCACGTCGGTCCCGGCGCGGCCGGGCAGGTCTACTACAAGGCCGGCGTCCTGACCTCGACCTCCGACGCCCTGGAGCTGACCTTCAACGGCCGCGGCGCGCACGGTTCGATGCCGGCCGCCTCGATCGACCCGGTGATGATGGCCGCCCGCTTCACCGTCGACGTGCAGAGCGTGATCAGCCGCGAGAAGGATCCCGCCGCGTTCGGCGTGGTCACCGTCGGCTCGATCCAGGCCGGCAGCGCGGGCAACATCATCCCCGACAAGGCCAAGGTGCGCGGCACCATCCGCACCCAGGACGACGGCGTGCGCGACAAGATCCTGGCCGGGGTGACCCGCACCGCCAAGGCCGTCGCCGAGATGTCGGGGGCGCCGGCTCCTGACCTGGAGATCGTTCCGGGCGGCAAGGCGGTGGTCAACGACGCGGCCCTGACCGAGAAGACCGCCGCCGTCTTCAAGGCCGCCTTCGGCAAGGACGCGGTGGCCGTGCCCTCGCCCGGCTCGGCCAGCGAGGACTATTCGGAGTTCATCATCGCCGGCGTGCCGTCGGTCTACTTCTCGATCGGCGGCTTCGACCCCAAGGCGATGGCGGACGCGAAAGCGGCCGGCAAGCCTCTGCCCGTCAACCACTCGCCCTTCTTCGCCCCGGTCCCCGAGCCGTCGATCCGCACGGGCGTGGAGGCCATGACCCTGGCGGTGATGAACGTGATGGCGAAGTAGGGGTCAGTCGGGGCGCTCGGCCCCATGCTTGATACGGATGACCTGAACGATCGCGCCCTTCAAGCGGTAGCGGACCACGTAGGGCGCGATCACCACCAATTCCCGAGCGTTGCCAGCCGGTCTTCCGCGATCAGGGTGTTCGGCAAGCGCTTCCACGGCGGCGATCAAACGCAAGGCCAGCCTTTGGGCGGCGATCGGCCTGACTTGGCCGACGTAGGCATGAATACCTTCCAGATCTCGGCGGGATCTGACCGACCAAACAACATTGAAGACGGGCGTGTCGCGATCGGTCATGAGGCCGTGTTAGTCGGCCTTGGGCGGTGGGGTTTCCTCGGGCGTGCCCCAGGAGAGAAGCCACGCCTTCATGCGCTCGTGCGAAATCACACGGCCTGCATCCAGATCCGCCAAGCCTTCAGCGTCGGCCGCCGCTTCGGCGGCGACGTCATCATCCTCGAAAATGGACGGTTCAGCTTTCATGGTTCGCGCAGCTTAGCACGAAGTAGGCGCGACGCCTCAAGCCGCCGTCAGGTACCCCTCCAGCACGTCCAGGGCGTGCTGGAGCCTGGCCCGGCGCCATTCGGCGGTGCTCATGTCGGTGTCCAGCGTGACCGACAGCGACCAGCCGTTGGCCAGGTGGAAGCGGCTCATGGCCGCGATGGTGACGTAGATCTGGATCGGGTCGAGGTTGTCGCGGAACAGGCCCTGTTCCTGGCCGCTCTCGATCAGCCGCTCGATGGTGCGGCGCAGGGGGAAGGCCGTCTCGGTGACCTTTCGGCTCTGCGCGACGAACTTGCCCTGCATCAGGTTCTCGTTGCGCAGCAGGCCTTCGAAGCGGGGGTTCTTCTCGAAATACTCGAAGGTGAAGCGCTGAAGTTCGAGGAAGCCCTCGAGCGGCTTGTCGAAGTCGATCTTCAGCTCGGCCTCGCGGTTGCGCAGATCCTCGTAGGCGGCCTCCAGCACGGCGACGTAGAGGCCCTTCTTGTCGCCGAAGTAGTGGTAGAGCATGCGGATGTTGCACTTGGCGGCCTTGACGATCCGCTCGATGCGCGCGCCCGCGAAGCCGGCCTGCGAGAACTCCTTCAGCGCCGCCGACATGATCGCCTTGCGCGTCCGCTCGGCGTTGCGCTTGCGCGGCGCCGGGGCGTCGGGGGCGACCTCGTGATCGACGTCTGACAAGGGGGCGGCCTCCAGGGTGCTCAGGGCAGTTTGGCCCCGGATTCGATCCAGGCGCCAAGCTTGGCGCGCTCCTCATCGGTCATATGGGTCTCGTTGCCAAGCGGCATGCTGGTGCTGATCACCGCGCGTTCCTTGATCTTGGACGCATAGCGGGCGATGTGCTCGGGGCTGTCGAAGGTGACGCCGTTGGGCGGGGCGCCGAAGCCGCGATGCGTGGGCTTGGCGGCGTGGCATGTCACGCAGTGCTTTTCCACGATGGCCTGGGCCTCGAAGAAGCTGACAGGGCCCAGCACGGCGGGCGCCTTGGGCTTCTGGCTGGCGATGACGCTGACGGCGAACATCAGCATGGCCCCATAGAACAGGAAGTCGTGCCGGATGATCCCGTGGTGGCGCAGGTTGAAGAAGTGGCGGATCGAGATCCCGGCCATGCCCACCAGCGCCAGCAGCAGCCAGGCCAGCGGATGGCCGGTGATCGCCGGATAGTGGTTGCTGATCATGATGAACAGGATCGGCAGGGTCATGTAGTTGTTGTGCACCGAGCGCTGCTTGCCCGCCGCGCCCAGGCGCGGGTCGACGGGCCGGCCCGCCAGCATGTCGGCGACAATCTTCCGCTGATTGGGAATGATCGTCAGGAAGACGTTGGCCGCCATGGCCGTGCCGATGATGGCGCCGACATGGATGAAGGCCCCGCGGTCGGTGAACAGGTGCTGCAGCGCCCAGGCCGCGCCGATCAGCGCGCAGAACCAGACGATCCCGAACAGGCGGGGGCGCTCCACCAGCGGCGAGCGGCACAGGGCTTCGTAGACGGCGAGGCCGCCGAAGATGAAGGCAAGGCCCACGCCCACCGCCTGCCAGTGGCTGAAGGCGTGCTTGGCCGGGTCGATCAGGTAGACCGGCGCGCTCCAGTAGTAGAGCACGAACAGCAAAGCAAAGCCCGACAGCCAGGTGGTGTAGGCCTCCCACTTGAACCAGTGCAGGTGGCTGGGCATGTGCGCCGGCGCGGTCAGGTACTTCTGCGAGTGATAGAAGCCGCCGCCGTGCACGGCCCACAGTTCGCCCTTCACACCGTCCTTGGGCGGATCGGGTGCGCGCAGGTTGTTGTCGAGCCAGACGAAGTAGAACGAGGCGCCGATCCAGGCGACGCCCGCGATCACGTGCAGCCAGCGGAGCGCCAGGTTCAGCCAGGCGGCGAGATCATAGTCCATCTAGGCGGTCACGGCGTCTTGGATGCGAAGCTTGGAGATCTGGCCGATCTGGGCGATCGCCTCGGCGATCTCGGCCTCGCGGTCGTTGGACAGGCGCGCCTGCATGGCTCGCAGGATCGAGCTCTTGTCGTTCAGCCGCACGCAGATGATGAACGGGAAGCCGAAGGTCTTCGCATAGGCGGCGTTGAGGTCATGGAAGCGGGCGAACTCTTCCGGCGTCAGCCGGTCGAGGCCCGCGCCGGCCTGCTCGGCCGTGCTTTCGGCGGTCAGGGTCTTGGCGATCGCCGCCTTGCCCGCCAGTTCGGGGTGGGCGCGGATCAGGGCCAGCTTGTCGTCGGTCGAGGCCGCGTTCAGCACGTCCATCATCGCGCCGTGCATGGCCTCGATGCTGGGATAGGGGCGGGCGTCCCAGGCGCGTTCGACGACCCAGGGCGACAGTTCGAAGGCGAAGCCCAGGGCGGTGACGAAGCCCGTCTGGTTCATGCTGTTGAGCCGGGCCAGGGTGAGGGGCGGCGCGCTCATGCCTGGGCTCCATACGGATGGGTCGCGATCCAGTGGTGGGCGATGTCGATCCGCTTGGCCACCCAGACCTTGTCGTGGCGGGTCACGTGTTCGAGGAACCGGCGCAGGGCCATGATCCGGGCCGGCTTGCCGACGATGCGGCAGTGCAGGCCGATGCTCATCATCTTCGGCGCGGTCTCGCCTTCCAGATATAGGGCGTCGAAGGCGTCGCGCAGATAGGCGAAGAACTGGTCGCCGCTGTTGAAGCCCTGGGGGGCGGCGAAGCGCATGTCGTTGGTGTCGAGCGTGTAGGGCACGATCAGCTGGGGCCGGCCGTGCTGGTCGTCCCAGTAGGGCAGGTCGTCGCTGTAGCTGTCGGCGTCGTAGACGAAACCGCCTTCCTCCGCGACCAGGCGGGCGGTGTTGGGACTGGTGCGGCCCTGGTACCAGCCAAGCGGGCGCTCGCCGGTCAGGCGCTTGTGCACCTCGATGGCCTTCTCGATGTGCTCGCGTTCGAGGTCTTCGGGGAAGTGCTGGTAGTCGATCCAGCGATAGCCGTGGCTGGCGATCTCCCAGCCCGACTTCATCATCGCCTCGACCACGTCAGGCGCCCGCTCCATGGCCTGGGCGACGCCGTAGACGGTCAACGGCAGGCCGAATTCCTCGAACAGGCGCCGGATGCGCCAGAAGCCGGCGCGCGAGCCGTATTCGTAGAGGCTCTCCATCGACATGTGGCGCATGCCCTCGATGGGCTGGGCGCCGACCATCTCCGACAGGAAGTATTCGCTGACCTTGTCGCCGTGCAGCACGCTGCGCTCGGCGCCTTCCTCGTAGTTCAGCACGAACTGCACGGCCACGCGCGCGCCGCCCGGCCATGCCGCATGCGGTGGGTGTTCGCCATAGCCGATGAGGTCGCGGGGGTAAGATGTCATGCGCCGCAGGCCCCCTCAGTCGCTCCGCGACAGCTCCCCCAAGGGGGGAGCATCTTGGCGCCGGCGCCGAACGAGTTCCTCCCCCTCTGGGGGAGGTGGCCCGAAGGGCCGGAGGGGGTCTGCGCAACCGTCATCCGAACACCCCCAGCGCCGCATCCACGCCCGCGCCGGCCGGCGCGCTGAAGCCTTCCCAGCGCAGCACCGCTTCCAGCGCCGCCAGGGTCTGCAGCACCGCGTGCTTGCGAGCGTTCACGCCCATGGTCCCGATCCGCCAGATCTTGCCGGCCAGCGGCCCGAAGGCCGCGCCGATCTCGATCTCGAACTCGGTGCGCATGCGGGCCTTCACCCGATCGTAGTCGACGCCGGCCGGCGCGATCACGCCGGTGACGTTGGTCATCTTGTGGGCCTGGTCGCCGTAGACCTGCAGGCCCAGGGCCTCGATGCCGGCGGTCATGGCCGCGCCGGCCTGCTTGTGGCGGGCGAAGCGGGCCTCGAGCCCTTCCTCCAGCACGATGCGGGCGCATTCGCGGGCGGCGAACAGCATGCTGGCCGCCTCGGTATGGTGGTTCAGGCGCTTGTCCGACCAGTAGTCCATGATCATGGCCAGGTCGAAGTAGTTGGAGGCGATGCGGCGGCCGTTCCCGGTCATGCCTGCGGTCGCCAGGCCCTTCTCGACGTGGCGGCGGGAGAAGATGTGGTCGGCGGCCTTGTCGCTGATGGTGATCGGGGCCGAGCCCGACGGGCCGCCCATGCACTTCTGAAGGCCGGCCGTGACGATGTCGGCCTTCCAGGCGTCGACGGGCACGCTCATGCCGCCAAGCGTGGCGGTGGCGTCGACATAGAGCAGCGCGCCGTGGCGCTGGCAGATCTCGCCGATGGCCTCGATCGGCTGGGCGATGGTGGTCGAGGTGTCGCCGTGCACGCAGGCCACCAGGCGCGGCTTCACGCGCGCGACCGCGTCCTCCACCGCCTGCGGATCGACGACCTCGCCCCACTCGCCCTCGACGAAGGTCACACGCGCGTCGCAGCGCTCGGCGATCTCGGCCAGCAGCAGGCCGAAACGCCCGGCGTTGACCACCACGATGTCGTCGCCCGGAACCAGGGTCGAGACCAAGGCCGCCTCGATGCCGGCCCGCGAGGTGCCGTCGACGACGAAGGTCCATTGGTTCGTGGTCTGGAAGACGCCGCGATACAGCGCCATGACCTCGTTCATGTAGCCGGTGAACTCGGGGTCGAACTGGCCCAGCAGCTGCACCGACATGGCCCGCAGCACGCGTGGGTGCACGTTGATCGGGCCGGGGCCCATCAGCAGGCGGGCGGGATGGTCGAGTTCTTTGAAGGTAGTCATGCTTGCGTCTTCGAGAAATCGTTGCGCGTCGCCAGTCGTTCGACGAACCCGACCATGGCCTGGGCGGCCAGGGCGCAGTCGGCGTCGGTGACGGCTTCGGCGGGGTTGTGGCTGACGCCGCCCTCGCAGCGGATGAACAGCATGGCGGTGGGGCAGAGGTCGGCGATGACCATGGCGTCGTGGCCGGCGCCGCTGGGCAGGCGGCGGGCGGCCTGGCCCCCCAGATCCTGCACGTCGCCGACGGCGGCAGCCAGCAGGTCGGTCAGGCCCGCGTCGCAGGGGCTTTCGGCCAGTTCCTGCATCAGGGTGACCGAGACCGGCAGGCCGCGGCGGGCGGCGATGGCCTCGATCTCGGCGGTGATCGCGGCGACGGCGGCGTCGCGGGTGGCCGAGGTCTCGGCGCGGATGTCCATCGAGAACTCGACGGCGCCGGGAATGACGTTGAAGGCGCCGGGCAGGGCGGTCATGCGGCCGACGGTGCCGACGAGGCCGTCGGTTCCGCCCAGCGGGCCTTCGCGGCAGATCCGCTCCAGGGCCAGCACCGCCTCGGCGGCGGCCGGGCCGGGATCCTTGCGCAGGCCCATCGGCGTGGTGCCGGCGTGGCCGGCCTGGCCCTTGAAGCGCACCAGGATCCGCTTCTGGGCGGCGATGGCGGTGACGACGCCCAGCGCCAGATCCTCGGCCTCCAGCACCGGGCCCTGCTCGATATGGGCTTCGAGGAAGGCGAAGACTTCGCCAGGCCGGCGGGCGGCCTCGACGAGGCGGGTGGGATCCAGGCCGAAGGCGGCGTAGGCCTCGGCCAGGCTCGTGCCATCGGCGTCGGTCATCTCGACCACGTAGGGATCGACCGTGCCGGCGACGGCGCGGCTGCACGCCATGGAGGCGGGAAAGCGCGAGCCCTCTTCGTCGCCGAAGGCGATGGCCTCCAGCGCGAAGGGCAGGCGGCGGCCCTGGCGGTGAAAGGTCTCGATCAGGTCGACGGCCAGCATCACGCCCAGCGCCCCGTCGTAGCGGCCGCCGTTGCGCACGCTGTCGATGTGCGAGCCGATCAGCAGGGCGGGGGCGTCGGGGGCCTGACCCTCATAGCGGCCGACGAGGTTGCCGGCCGGATCGAGGCGCACGGCCATGCCGGCTTCCTCCATCCAGAACTTCAGGGTGTCGAGCGCGGCCTTGTGGGCCGGGGTCAGAAAGCGGCGAACGAGCATGTCGTCGGCCTCGCTGAAGGGCGCCGCGCCCATCAGGTCGCAGCGGGCCTTGGCCCTGACGCCGATCTCGAACGCTTGAGTCACTCCGCTCCCCGCCGTTTCGTCGCCTCACCCGATAGCAGGCTGCGCCCGCCGATCCGCCTCGGCAAGCGCCGGGACGGCCAAGTCTCCGCCGATTGCCCGCGCAAGCGCCAGCCGGCCGTCCGGGCGCCTGCTTGTAAGTCATAAATCACTTACTTCATGGGTGGCTAGGGCGTCGGCGCCACCTTGCCGTGTTCGGCGAGCGGCTACATGCTGCGGGCATGGCCGCGCCCCTGAACCGCACCGTCGACGCCCGGATCCTGCGCGTGAACCATGGCGGCGAGCACGGCGCGATCCGGATCTATCTCGCCCAGATCGCCATGGCCCGCCTGCGCGCGCCCGACCTGCTGCCGTTCCTGACCCGGACCTTGGCGCATGAGCGCGAGCACCTGGCGCGCTTTCGGGCCCTGATGCCGACCCGCGCGGCCAAGCCCTGCCGGCTGATGTGGATCTGGTCGATCGGCGGAGGCGCGCTCGGCGGACTGACCGGCCTGTTCGGCCGCAAGGCGATCCTGGTCTGCACCGAGGCGGTCGAGCGCACCGTGCACAGGCATCTCGACGACCAGCTGGTCTGGCTGGGCGATCGCGACGTCGAGATGGCGGCCACGATCCGCGAGATCCAGCAGCAGGAGCTTGGCCACCTGCGCTATGCCGAAAAGGAGCGCGGGGCGGCGAACACGCTGACGGCGTTGCTGGACGGCGCGATCTGCCTGGCCGTCGAGGGGCTGATCTGGCTGTCGACCCGGGGCGATTCCGTTCGCCTGGCCAGGACCCTGCGGGCGGCCGCCTAGGCGCCGCCCTCCGCCGCCAGCGCCAGCCGCTTCTTCGGGAAGGCGTCGGGCAGTTCCTCGCGCAGGAAGGCCATCATCTTTTCCCGCACCTCGCAGCGCAGGTCGAAGGTGGTGGGCGCGTTGCGGGCGCTGACCAGGCAGCGCACCTCCATGACCTCGGGCGTGATGTCGGTGACGGCCAGATTCACCACCTTGCCGTCCCAGCGGGGCGAGGCCTTGGCGATCTCCTCCAGCTTCTCGCGCAGGCGGTCGACCGGCGCGGACGGGTCGACATAGAGCATGGCGGTGCCGATCAGGGCCGCGCTCTCGCGGGTCCAGTTCTGGAACGGGGTCTGGATGAAGTAGCTGAGCGGCAGCACCATCCGCCGCCAGTCCCACAGCCGCACCACCACGTAGGTGGCGTTGATCTCTTCGATATTGCCCCACTCCTTCTCGACGATGACGGCGTCGTCGATGCGGATCGGCTGGGTGACGGCGATCTGGATGCCGGCGATCAGGTTGGTCAGCAGCGGCTGCAGGGCCAGACCCACGATCAGCGAGGCCGCGCCGCCGGCGGCCAGCAGGCTGACGCCCCACTGGCGCACGCCGGGAATGGTCATCAGCGCCAGGGCCAGGGTGAAGATGCCGATCAGGATCGCCATCGCCCGGCGCAGGATGCGGATCTGGGTGATGTGCTTGCGGGCCAACAGGTTGTCTTCGACGTCGACCTTGAAGCCGCGCATGTAGAGCGCCGCGCCGATATCGAGCGCGGTCATCGCCATCCAGCCCAGCAGGATGATGAACATCACCAGCAGCAGGTGCTTAGCGGTGGCGGCTTGGGATACGTCCAGCGGCGCGATCGAGACGGCCGCGCCCAGGGCGGCGACGATGAAGGCCATGCGCGTGGGCCGGCGGGTGCGGGCGATCATCGCCTGCCAGAAGGCGTCGCGCTTGGCGAAGCCGTGGCGGACGACGCGCACGGCCACCGCGTGCAGGGCCAGCGCGGCGGCGATCGCCAGGACGATCAGGGCGAGGCTGACGATCCAGGGCGGCGCCCAGGCGATCAGCCACACGGAGTCGTTCAGCCAGTCAGGCAGCCAGGCGGGAAGATCCTTCATGACCGGGGCCAACGCGCCCGGCCCCTGATGGCTCCCCGAAAAACGGCGTTCAGGCCTTGGCGAACTTGCCCGCCGCGCGAACCGAGCCGGTGGCCACGCCCGTGGGCGAGCCGCCGATCGGCTCGTCGGTGACGGCCAGCAGCGCGGTGTAGGTTCCTTCGCCGCGCAGGTCCTTCGGCATCGGGATGCGCATCGGCTTGTCCATCGGGATCACGCCCAGCGAGATCGCCTTCTGGCCCTCGGGGATGATCCACAGTTCGGCGTCGCGGCCCTGCGGCATCTTCATGCCCATAGGCGTCAGCATCACCTGGTCCATGCCGTGGTCGAGGGTGGCGACGATCATCGGCTTGTTGGTGGTCGGGTCGGCGATCAGCGCCACCTCGGCCGCCTGCGGCCTGGCCGGCGCGGGCGCCACTGCCGGCGGCTGGGCGGGGCGGGGCAGGATGGCCACCACGACGCAGGCGGCCGCCAGGGCCATGGCGCCAGCGGTGAGGCCGCGCCAGAGGGTCACATTGCTCCAGGCCGAGGGCTTCAGGGGCTCGGCGATCAGGTTCTGGATGCGCGGCCACAGGCCTTCGGACGGCTGGGTCGAGGCGGCGTCGGCGGCCAGCGGCGTCAGGCGCTCCTCCCACCAGGCCACGGAGCGGGCGAAGGACGGGTCGGCGGCCAGCCGGCGTTCGGCCTCGGCGCGTTCGGACGCATCCAGCACGCCCAGCACGTACTCCCCGGCCAGGGGGCGCTCTTCGGAGCTTTCGGGGCCTTCCGGCGGAATGTCGGTCGCGTCGGTCATGCTTCGAGACAGGCTCGCAGGCTGATCAGGCTGCGCCGGATCCAGCTCTTCATGGTGCCCAGCGGCACGCCGACCGCCTGGGCCAGGGCGTCGTAGGTCAGGCCCTCGAAGAAGGCCTTGCGCACGGCGCCGGAATGCTTGGGATCCAGCTGGTCGAGGCAGCCGTCCAGGCGCTGGCGGTCCTCGTCAGCCTCGACCCGGGCCGAGGCCAGGGGCGCTGCGTCGGGCAGGGCCTCGGCCTCTTCGACGCCGGTCATGACGCGGGTCCCGCGCGCGCGCAGCCGGTCGATGGCGCGGTTGCGGGCCAGGCTGACCAGCCAGGTGATGGGGCTGGCCTTTTCCGGGTCGAACCGGTCGGCCTTGTTCCACACCGTCAGATAGACGTCCTGCAACACGTCCTCGGCCTCCTCGCGATCGTTCAAGATACGCAAGACGACGCCCAATAGCTTCGCGGAGGTGTGTCGATAGACGTATTTGAGGGCGTCATGATCGCGGTTGGCGACGCGGGCGATTGCGCGCGAAAGCAAGGCGCGGCTGCTGTCAGCGTCCAAGCGACGTCCCCTCCGGCATGATGCCCGGGGCGGACGCTCGCATGCTCCTCCATGGCTGGCAACGGCTTACCGGCTCGCCAGCCGACTGGCGACGAAATAGCCGGCGCTGGCCGCCGCGGTGGTGACGAAGGCGCCCCAGGCCATGTCGGCCAGGGTGACGGTCGTGGACCAGGTCTTCAGCGTCGCCTGGTTGGTCAGGTCGTAGGTGGCGTAGGCGGCCAGGCCGAACAGCGTGGCGTTGGCCAGCAGGCGCGGCCAGCCGCCGTCGGGGCGCAGGGCCGGCGCAATCGCGAACCAGGTCACCGCGCCGATGTAGATCAGATAGAAGACCACGGCCGGCGGCAGGCTGGGCGTATCGGCCATCAGCGCCCCGATGCGCGGGCGATAGAGGCGGTCGGCCATCTGGGTCAGCCAGACGGCGTCCAACGCCAGGAAGACGACGGCGGTCGACAGATAGCCGAGAACATAGCGCAGCATCGCGGGGCTCCTTCAGGCGACCGGCCGCAGGCGGTAGTGGCTGACGCCCCACTCGGCGCCGCCGCGATGGCCGAACAGTCCGGCGGTGGCGAGGAAGAACAATCGCCAGCGCCGCCGCCAGATCCGCGCCTCGGGGCCATAGACCTCGGCGAGCAGCGGATCGATCACGTCGCGGGCGGCGTCGAACCGTTCCAGCCAGTGCAGCGCGGTGCGGGCGTAGTGGTCTCCGCTCCAGCGCCAGTCCATGGCCACCTCGAACAGGTCGGGGAACTGCCGGATCAGGTCGTGGCTGGGCATGATCCCGCCGCTGAAGAAGTGGCGGGCGATCCAGTCGTCGGGGTCCTCGGTTTCGAAGCGGTAGGGCGTGCCGGCGTGGGAGAACACGTGCAGGAACAGCAGGCCGTCGGGCTTCAGCCAGGACCGCACCCTGGCCAGCAGGTCGCGCCAGTTGCTCATGTGCTCGAACATCTCGACCGAGACCACGCGGTCGAACCGTCGGGCGGTGTCGAAAACGTTCATGTCGGCGGTGACGACGGACAGGTTGGTCAGGCCGCGTTCGGCGGCGCGCGCCTGGATGAAGGCCCGTTGCGAGGTCGAGTTCGACACCGCCGTGATGGTCGAGGCGGGAAAGCGCTCGGCCATCCACAGCGACAGCGAGCCCCAGCCGCAGCCGAGCTCCAGCACCGCCTGGCCGTCGCGCAGGTCGGCGTGGCTCTCGGTCTCGCGCAGGGCGGCGGCCTCGGCCTGCGCGAGGGTGACGACGCCGGGCGCATAGAGGCCGCTGGAGTATTTCAGGTGCGGGCCCAGCACCGCCTCGAAGAAGGCGGCGGGCAGCTCGTAGTGCTGGGCGTTGGCGTCGGCGGTGTGGGTGGCGATCGGGCCGTCGGCCATCGCCTCGGCGAACTGGGCGGCGGCGTCCGGCGGGGCGCTCTCCAGCGAGCGCCGCGCTCCGGCGACCAGATGATGGATGGCCAGGCGCGAGAGGAAGTCCGGCACGGCGGCGTCCTGGGCCAGGCGGACCAGGGCCTGGATCGGTCCGCCGCCGCTGCGGCCGAGGGCCTCGTCGCGGGCGGGCGCCCTGCCGGTCAGGTCGCGCGTCGTGTCCGTCATCGTGCCTCCGTCCATGGCGGCCGCGCCCCGTCTGTCGGGCCGGCGACCTTCGGATGGAGCTACGTGCGAAGACCGCGTTCGGATGCATGCGTCCAAATCCCCGTCTGCTCCGTAGCTGCGAGGAAGCCTTGCCGACGGAGCACCAGCCTTGCCGACCTCCAGCCCAAGCCCGCGCCAGCGCATCGCCGTGGTCGGTTCAGGAATCTCCGGCCTGTCGGCGGCCTGGCTGCTGGCCAAGCGTCACGAGGTGGTGCTGTACGAGGCCGACGACCGCCTGGGCGGCCACGCCCATACGGTGCAGGCGGGCGGGGTGGCGGTGGACACCGGCTTCATCGTCTACAACGAGCCGAACTATCCCAACCTGACGGCGCTTTTCAGCCACCTGGGCGTCGAGACCGCCGCCAGCGACATGTCGTTCGGGGTGTCGCTGGACGACGGGGCGCTGGAATATTCCAGCAATCGCCTGCTGGCCCAGAAGCGCAACCTGGTGAACCCGCGGTTCCTGGGCATGCTGCTGGACGTCATGCGCTTCTATCGCGCCGGCGCGCGCGACGCCCGCACGCTGGGCGACGACGGTTTCTGCCGGCTGGCCGACTATCTGGACGCGCAGGGGTTCGGGCGGGCCTTCCAGGAGGATCACCTGCTGCCGCAGGCCGCGGCGATCTGGTCGGCCTCGCTGCGCGACATCCGCGAGTTTCCGGCCGGCGCCTTCCTGCGCTTCTTCGACAATCACGGCCTGATGCTGCCGATCGACAAGCGGCCGATCTGGCGGACGGTGGTCGGCGGCAGCGCCCGCTATGTCGCGGCCCTGGCGGCCGACCTCGACGGCGAGATCCTGCTGTCGCGGCCGGTGAGGCGGATCCTGCGCCGGCCCGACCACGTGGTCGTCGAGGACGTCGGCGGCCAGGCGCGAAGCTTCGACCAGGTGGTGATCGCCGCCCACGCCGACCAGGCCCTGACCATGCTGGCCCAGCCGACCCAGGAAGAGGCGGCCCTGCTGGGCGCCTTCCGCTACAGCCGCAACCGCGCGGTGCTGCACGGCGACGCCGGCCTGATGCCGCGCCGGACGGCGGCCTGGGCCAGCTGGAACCATGTCGGCCGCCGCGGCGAGCGGGGCGAGGGCGGGGTGACCTACTGGATGAACCGCCTGCAGCCGTTGGGGGAGGCGGCGCCTTGCTTCCTGTCGCTCAATCCCGATCGCGCGCCCGGCGCCGTGCTGCATGACCAGGTCTACGAGCATCCGCTCTTCGACGCGGCGGCCATGGCGGCGCAGTCGCGACTGTGGTCGCTGCAGGGCGTGCGCCGCACCTGGTTCGCCGGGGCCTATTTCGGTTCGGGCTTCCACGAGGACGGCCTGCAGGCGGGCCTGGCCGTGGCAGAGCAGCTGGGCGGCGTGCGCCGTCCCTGGCTGACGCCCGATCCGTCGGGCCGGATCTTCGTCGACGCGCCGTCGGCGAGGCGGGACGCGGAGCTGGTCGCATGAGCCCGCGCTCGGCGCTCTACAGCGGCGTGGTGGCGCACGAGCGCGGCCGGCCGCGCAGGCACCGGCTGCGCTATCGCGTGTTCATGCTGCTGGTCGACCTCGACGAGCTGGACGCGATCGCGGCTCGCCTGCGCCTCTTCTCGCACAACGCCCTGAACCTGTTGAGCTATCACGATCGCGACCACGGAGGACGGCGGGCCGCGCCGGTGAAGCCGCAGATCGAGGCGCTGCTGGCGGCGCGCGGGCTGGGCCCGCCCGGCGGCGCGATCATGGCCCTGTGCATGCCGCGCCTGCTGGGCCACGGCTTCAACCCGCTGACCGTCTATTTCTGCCACGACCGCGACGAGCGGCTGGCGGCGGTGGTCTACGCCGTCAGCAACACCTTCGGCGAGCGCCACGACTACGTGCTGCCCGCGGCGGCGCGGGACGACGGACTGGTGGTCCAGGGCTGCGACAAGACCTTCTATGTCTCGCCCTTCCTGCCGATGGACCTGCGCTACGCCTTCACGATCGCGCCGCCGGGCCGGGACGTGCGGGTGGGTGTCGACGTGCACGACGATGCAGGGCGAGTGCTGACGGCCAGCTTCACCGGACGGCGCGAGCCGTTGAGCGACAGGGCGGTGCTGCGGGCGGCGCTGGGCCATCCCTGGCAGGTCGTGGGCGTGCTGGCGGCCATCCACTGGGAGGCGGTGAAGATCCTGCTGAAGGGCTTCGGGTTCTTCGCCAACCCGCGTCTGGCCAAAGAAAAAGCGGCGCAGACCTTGGTCCGCGCCGCCAGTCGTTTCGGGGAGAAAGACGCGATCGGCGTCAGTAGACGAAGCGCGCGCCCATGAAGATCGAGCGGCCGGTGGCGGCGTAGCGCGACACGACCGGATCGTCCTGGTAGGCCCAGCGCTCTTCCTTCTGGTCCGTCAGGTTCAGGGCTTCGAGCGACAGGGTGATGTTCTTGGTCAGCTTGTAGGTGGCCGAACCGTCGAGGTTGAAGGTCTTCTTGCTGCCCGCGAAATCGTTGACCAGCGGGCTGTCGCAATAGCCCGGGTCGCACGTGCCGGCGGCGACCGGATAGGTCTGGCTGTAGCCCTTGCGGTAGGACGACGACAGGCGGGCCGAGAACTTCTCGACTTCATAGAAGACCGTAAAGTTGAAGGCGTCCGGCGAGGCGCCCGTGAACGGGGCCTTGGCGGTGATCGCCGCCGCGCCGGTGCGGGCGTTGGCCGGGGTGACGATGTATTCCAGTTCCGACTCCAGGTGGGTGGCGTTGAACTGGACGCCCAGGTTCTTGAAGTACCAGGGCAGGAAGGTCAGGTTCTGCTGGTAGTTGACTTCGATGCCGCGGATGTAGCCGCCCGGCGCGTTGTCGAACTGGCGGATGTCGAAGGTGTTGTCGGCGTCGATATAGGCGATCGCGTTGACGTTGGTCTGGGCGGCCCGCAGGGCGGCGATGCCGTCGGCGTCGAGGATCTGGCTCAGCGGCGCGTTGTTGATCAGCGTCTGCGGGAAGTTGTTGATCTGCTTGTCGAAGATCGCCACCGACACCAGGGCGCCCGAGGTGAAGTACCATTCGAAGCTCAGATCGTAGTTGACCGCGCGGAACGGGTCGAGCTTCGGGTTGCCGACGGTCATCGAGCCGCCCACGGTGGCGCCGGCGCCGGTGGGGACGCTGATGGCCGTGACGGCGGGCGACAGGTTGCCCAGCATCGGCCGGGCCATGACCTTGGCCGCGCCGAAGCGGATGTACATGTTGTCGGCCACCTCGTAGGCGGCGTTCAGCGAGGGCAGGATGTCGGTGTACTTGTTCTCGCCCGAGATCGGCCGCGAGCCGTTGGTCAGGCCGTCGGATTCCAGTTCGGTGATGGCGTAGCGGGTGCCGACGTTGCCGCGCAGTTCGCGCCCGAACAGCTCGGTGTTGTAGTCGAACTGGACGAAGGCGCCGGTGTCCTTCTCCTCGACCGAGTAGCGGTTGGCCGCGCTGCTCAGGTACGACAGGCGCCAGTCGCCCCACTTGTTGACGCAGTTACAGTCGAAGTCGAACAGGCTGACCATCTTCTGCAGGTCGGGCGCCAGGAAGGCGGTGGTGCCGCCGGACGGGACATTCAGGCCGGTGCCCCAGTTGATGACCTTGCTGACCGAAGCGATGTTGGTGCCGGCTTCCTTCAGGCTGGGGTTCAGGGTCTCGCCGCTCAGACGACGATACTCGGCGGTGTCGAAGCCGTACTTGCGCTGGCTGACGCCGAAACGGACCGCGTAGTTGTCGTCCAGGTCGTACTTGAAGTCGACGCGCAGGGTCTCGTAGTCGTTGTTGGTGAAGCGCTGGAAGTGGCGCAGGGCCGAGTAGCCCTTCACGAAGTCCCAGGCCGAGGCCTGGGTCGCGTCGAAGCCCAGGTTCAGCAGCGGCATGTCGCCGCCGCCGCGCGCGTCGTAGACGAGGTAGTCGTCGCCGGCCACGCCCTGGCCCGAGTCCAGGCGGATGAAGTCGGCCAGCAGGCCTTGGGTCTTGTTCTTCGACGACGACTTGCCCCAGACGGCGCTCATCGTGAAGTTGTCGCTGAACTCGTGGTCCAGCTTCAGCGACGACTGGCGGAAGTAGGTCGTGAAGAACGCCGCGTCGGCCGCCGAGCGCAGGTCGACATTGCCCAGCTTCAGGTAGTCGGCGTTGGCCCCGGTCGACGACAGCGCCGCATCGATCAGGCGCACGCTGGGACGGCCGATGAACTTGTCGACCATCGCCGTGCCGTTGGCGCTGGCCACGTAACCCACCGACGAGAGGCTGTTGTAGTAGTCGTACGGATCGAGGTTGAACGGGTTGTAGCTGTTGGTCGTGCCGGCGACCAGGGCGCCGCCGTTCAGCTGCTGGCCGCAGTCGATGGCGTCGCGCACTTCATTGGCGGCCTGCGCGGTGCACGACGAGTAGAACGCGCGCTTCTGGGCGGGCGTGGTGCTCGGGTTCAGCGTGTAGAAGGGGTTGTTGGTGCTGTTGTTGGTGTTGTTGCGGTTCAGGCCGACGGTCTGGACCTGATAGTTGACCGACGACTGCTGCAGCTCCGAATAGACCCAGTCGTACGAGATCGTGGTGCGGCTGGTCGGGCGCCATTGCAGGGCGCCGGTCAGGCCCAGGCGTTCCTGCTCTAGGTCCTGCTGGTTCAGCGTGGCCAGGGCGGGGATGCGGGTCAGCGGACCCGGCGCGGTGATCGAGCCGGTGCCGGTCAGGCTGGTGGCGTTGGTCGTCGCGCTCGAGGGATTGTTGATCAGGTTGTAGGCGGCCGCGTTCGAGCCGACCAGCATCGAGCAGATCGCCGTGTTGGTGATGTTGATGCCCGGGATCACGCCGCCGTTGCACGAGGTGCCGATCGGGGTCGCGAAGCCTTGCCGGCGCGGCGAGGTGGCGGTCGAGTTGGTCGCCAGGAAGGTCGACTGGCGATAGGTGTAGTCCGATTGGCCGGCCTGGCGCTGGTAGCTGTCGATGATCTGGTTGCGCTTGTTGTAGGCGACCGAGAACAGCGCGCCGAAGTCGCCCCAGTTGGTTTCCCAGCGGTCGGAGACCAGGCCCGCGAAGCGCGGCGAGTGAGTGCCGCCGTTCTTGTAGTAGGCGTCCTGCACCGACAGGGCCAGGCGACGATCCTTGAAGTTCAGGGGCTTGCCGGTCTCCAGGTCGACCGTGGCGCCCAGCGAGCCTTCGTCGGTCTCGGCCGAGGCGGTCTTCTGGACCTTCAGGGCGCTGAACAGTTCCGAGGCGAAGGTGTTGAAGTCGAAGCCGCGCGAGCGGTTGGCGGCGTCGCCGGCGATCGACGGGCCGGCCGTCGACAGGGCTTCCAGGCCGTTCAGGCGAACGCGGGTGAAGTCGCTGCCCAGGCCGCGGACGGTGATGGTGCGGCCTTCGCCGTTCTCGCGGTCGACCGACACGCCCGGCAGGCGCTGCAGCGACTCGGCGAGGTTGGCGTCGGGGAAGTCGGCGATGTCCTCGGCGTTGATGGCGTCGACCATCACGTTCGAGCTGCGCTTGAGGCTGAGGGCGCTCTGCAGGGCGGCGCGATAGCCGGTGACGACGACTTCCTCGACGGCGGTCTCTTCGGTCTGGCCGGAGGCCTGAGCGGCGGGGGCGGCGTCTTGGGCGAAGGCGGTTCCGGCGAGCAGCAGGCTGCCTGCGATGGTCAGGGCACCGAGCGACGCACGATCGCACAGCACGCGGGCGCGGCTCCGCCGCGAAGTGACTTGCAACATATTCCCTCCCAGTTCTTCCCGACGGGCAGGCTCTTAAGTGGCCGACCCGTGATCTCTGTTCTTGTTGGTAGCGTTATCCGCCACCGGTGTCATTAAAATAGCTACCGGTGTCATTAAGCCGAAATGGCCGCTCGGGATCAAACCGAAAAATGGCCGCTCGGTGGCGCGGACGGCAAATATGCGGCCGAGCGTAGCGGCGAAGCAACAAAACACCGGTTTGCCAACCTGGGGCGAAACGCCGCGCAGGGGCACCTTGCTCGACACCGCGGGCCTGGCGGCGTAACGGAGTTTCGCGAGGGGCCAAGGCGCGCCGCGACATTCCTGGATCCGGTCGATGAGGATTTTGGCTCCGCCTGCGTGTTCAGACGTGAAGGCCGCCCTTCGGATCCGCGTTCGCGGACCTTCGCGGCGTGCGTGGAGCGTTCAGTGGCGGTGATCCATCCGCAGTCGACGGACGGTTCGAACGGGACGCCCGCCGATCCCGCGCGGGCGCTGGCCCTGCACGCGGCCGTATCCGCCTTCTTCCGCCGCCGCCTGGGCGCCGACGTCGAGGTCGAGGACCTGGTGCAGGAGGTGTTCGTACGCGCCGCCGACCAGGTCGGGCTGGACGACGAGGAGTACGCCCGCGCCTATGTCTTCCGCACCGCCGCCAGCGTCTGGGCCGACCGGCACAGGCGGCGGCTGGCGCGGAGGGCCGACCAGCACGTGCCCTTCGATCCCGAGCGCCACGGCGAGACCGACGACGATCCGGCCGGCCGCTTCGACGCCCGCGAGACCCTGCGCGCGGCGAGCGCGGCGCTGCTGACCCTGCCCGAGCGCACGCGGACGATCTTCGTGCTGCGGCGGATCGAGGGGATGACCGTTCGCGAGATCGCCAGCCGGCTGGGCATATCCGGCAGCGCCGTTGAAAAGCACATGGTCAAGGCGCTGGAGCGCCTGCTGGACCGGACGGGGGACCTGCGATGAGCGCCTATTCCCTCGATCCCGCCGAAATGGCCGCCCTGCCGCGCGACGAGGCCGCCGCGCTGCTGTGGCTCAATGTCGACGAGTCCGATCCCGCCCAAGCGGCCATGCTCGACGCCTGGCTCGACCGCGAGCCCGGCAACCGCGAGGCTTGGCTTCGGGCGCAGGCGATCTGGGGCGGCTTCGACGAAGCCGGCGACGATCCGACGATGCGGGCGTTGCGCCGCCGGGCGCTGAAACCCTCGCGCGGTCCGGCGCCGGGCTGGATGGCCGCGGCGGCGGTGTTCGTGGCCGCCATCGGCCTGGGGCTGTGGCTGGCCGAGCGGCCGGCTCCGGCCCCGCCGCCGCCCGTCCCCCAGGCCTCGGCGATGTTCGGCGAGCCCGACCTCGTCACCGGCGCGCAGATGCGCACCTTCGACCTGCCGGACGGCAGCAAGGCCAGTCTCGCGCCCGGCAGCGCTCTGGACCTGGCGTACGACCACGGCGGCCGCGCCCTGCGGCTGGTCAGGGGGCGGGCCTTCTTCGACGTGGTGCCCGATCGGGAACGGCCGTTCACGGTCGAGGCGGGCGGACGGCGGATCACCGCGCTGGGCACGCGGTTCGACGTCCGCCTCGACGACGGGCCGCTGCGCGTGACCCTGGTGGAGGGTCACGTCTCGGTGGCCCGCACGGTCGACGCTCCCGACGGACCAGGGCGGCCGGTGGCGCTGGCGGCGGGCCAGCAACTGACGGCCGCGCCAGGACGTGACGTCGTCTCTCCGGCGACGGGGGCCGGCGCGTCGGAGTGGCGCGAGACGTCGATCACCTTCGAAGACCGGCCCCTGTCCGAGGTGGTGGCCGAACTGAACCGGCACAGCGCCGCCAAGCTGGTCATCGACGATCCGAAGGTGGCCGCGCTGCGGGTGACGGGGCGGTTCCGCACCGGCGATCCGCAACGCTTTCTGCGCATCCTGGCCAAGGTCCTGCCGGTGCGTGGCGAGGCCGCGGGCCCGGGCCGCTACCGGATCGTGCGCGCCGACTGAGGAAATTCGCATAACGATGGTGTGGGTTTCGCCCGCCGCTGCGTGTTCTCCCCCGGGAGCCGGTCGTGCTCCCGTCGTGGGGACGAGGCGATGGAACGGCAGGTGGGCTGCGAGCGGGCGTCGGCCAAGGTCGGCGCACTGCTGGAAGAGATCCAGCAGAGGCTGTTCGACGACGTCGAGGGCGCCCGGCGCCTGATCGACCAGGCGCTGCGGGTGCTGCAGGTGCCCGCCGACGCTGATCCGCCGCGGACCGGTGGCCTGGCGCCGTGGCAGGCGCGGCGGGTCGCCCGCTACATCGACGAGAACCTCGAGCGGGCGCTGACCGTGGCCGAACTGGCGGCGGTCGGCGGCGTCCGGCCGGGCTATTTCGGCAAGGCTTTCAAGAGCAGCTTCGGCGTCAGCCCCCACGCCATGGTGCTGCAGCGGCGCGTGGCGCGGGCCAAGATCCTGATCGCCGAGGGCGATGATCCGCTGAAGGACATCGCCCTGGCCTGCGGCTTTTCCGACCAGTCGCACCTGACCAACCGCTTTCACCGGCTGGCGGGCATGACGCCGGCGGCCTGGCGCCGGCTGCACGCGGCCGCGCCGGCGTTTCACGCGCACGGCGACGATCGCGGCGGCTCCGTCCAACTCGGCCTGCGCGCCCAGGCCTAGGGTCGGGGCCGTTCAATCCTGCCTGCGAGGTCTCCCATGAACGCCGTCGCTTCCATCCACCACGCCGTCTCCGCGCCCAACCAGTTCGTCGAGGTCGGCGGACGCACGCTCGCCTATCGCTCGATCGGCGAGGGCCGGCCGCTGCTGCTGTGCACCCGCTTCCGGGGCAATATGGACGTCTGGGACCCCGCCTTCCTGGACGGCCTGGCCGACGAGGGGTTCCGGGTCATCACCTTCGACTATTCGGGCCTTGGCCTGTCGACCGGCGAGGCTACCTACAATCCCGCGCAGATGGTCCGCGACCCGATCGACCTGATGACGGCGCTGGACCTCGGCGACGTCGTGCTCGGCGGCTGGTCGCTGGGCGGCATGGTCGCCCAGGTGGCCCTGGCCGTGGCCGGCGAGCGGATCAGTCACCTGCTGCTGATCGGCACCACCCCGCCCGGGCCGCTGGTCAAGCCGGCCGAGCAGCTGTTCTTCGACACCGCCGTCATCGAGGACTACGCGCTGAGGGAAGAGGAGATTCTGTTCTTCGAGCCGAAATCGCAGGCCAGCCGCAAGGCCGCCGCCGAGTCCTCGGCCCGCATCGCCGAACGCACGGAGGGGCGCTCGCCGCCGGTGCCGATCGCCTTTGCCCGCGCCAATATCGGCGACGGGCCCAAGAACCCGATCTTTCCCGCCGGTGCGGTGCTGGAGGTGCTGAAGACCACGACCAAGCCGGTCCTGCACCTGGGCGGCGACCACGACATCATCTTTCCGGTCGAGAACTGGTACGCCCTGAACCAGGTGCTGCCGACCCTGCAGCTGATCACCTATCCCTCGGCGGGCCACGGTCCCCAGCACCAGTATCCGCGAGCCTCGGCCGAGCACATCGGCAGTTTCGTGCGCTCGACCAGCTGAGGTCAGGAGGCCGCCGCGTCCTGGCGTCGTTCGCGGCGCCAGGCGTTGGGCGGCGCGCCTTCCCGTCGCCGGAACAGTCGCGACAGATGGGCCTGGTCGCTGAAGCCGCAGCTGACGGCTATGCCGCACAGCGGCTCGTTCGTGGTCAGCATGATCCGCTTGGCGCGGGTCAGGCGGCGCTCGACGACGTATTTCTGAGGCGACAGGCCGAAGGTCGCCTTGAAGGCGCGCGAGAAGTAGGAGGGGCTGAGCCGAGCGGCGCGCGCCAGGTCGACGACGCGGATCGTCGTCTCCAGTCGCCCCTCCACATAGGCCGCCGCGCGGCTGGCCTGCCAGGGCGCCAAGCCCGCCGGCTTTGCGCCCACGAAGGCGCCGGGCGGCGCGAGGCCGCCCGGCTCGGTGTCGTAGAAGCACATGGCTGGATCAGCGGGTGATCTTGCCGGGCAGGCTGAGGTCGCCCGAGGCCACGTCGAAGATGTCGGAGATGCACAACAGCGGCGCGTGCAGGTTGGCGTTGACCTTCAGGGCCGAGGTGACGCCGTCGAACTTCACCCCCTCGACCGCGCCGATCACGCTGGCCGGCACGCTGACCTCGACGGTGTCGGTGGCCAGGGTGGTGGGGTAGGTCGGGCTGTCGATCAGCAGCGGCACGCCGGGCCAGGTGGCCGGCACCTTGGGCTTGGTCCCTTCGGGGATGTCGCGGACCTTCAGCGCACCCTTGCCGCAGGCGTCGTCGGGAACCAGCACCACCCAGTGCGGATGCCAGACGTGGCGGTTGACCCCGCCATAGGCCGCGTCATCGAAGTCGGGGTGGAAGGTCACCGCCAGGGCCAGGATGCCCTGGTCGCCCTCGAAGCCGACGCTGCCGCTGTCCAGCGAGGTGGGCCACACATAGCTCCACACCGCGCTGCCGGCGAACTGGCCGACGGCCTTGGGTTTCATCTCGCCGGCCTTGCCGCGCACCTGCACGCGGAAGACGACGTCGGGGCCGACGCTTTTGACCTCCGTGCGGACGATGTCGAAGGACGCCATGATCGCGTCCTTGGTCGGCGAGACCACGTCCTGGGCGAGGGCGGGGGCGGAAAGCAGGGCCGTTGCGGCGACGGCGGCGCTGAGCTTGCGGAGCATGGGCGATCTCGCATGAGACGCCGCGCCGGGGCGCGGCCGGGAACCCCAAGGTTCCACGGCCGCGCTTCTCCGCCTTGGACCGGGCGGAGGCCGATTTCTTCAAATCCGGGGGGATCAGTTCCCCAGCCAGGCGTCCAGGTCCTTCAGCGCCCGGATGCTCATCAGCCGCTTCTTGGCGCGGCCGCGTTCCTTCAGCGGGATCTTCTTGCCGTCCTCGTCGACCTTGGGGGCCTCGAGCGGCGGCAGCAGGCCGTAGTTGATGTTCATCGGCTGGAACGAGCCGCCGCCATGGCCGGCTTCCAGGTGGCCGCCGGTGATGTGCTCGACCAAAGCTCCAAGAGCAGTCGTCGGGGGCGGGGCTTCCAGCGAACCGCCCTTGCGCTCGGCGGCGGCGAAGCGACCGGCCAGCAGGCCGATGGCGGCGCTCTCGACATAGCCCTCGACGCCGGTGACCTGGCCGGCGAAGCGCATGCGCGGCGAGGCCTTCAGGCGCAGGCCCTTGTCGAGCAGCTTGGGCGAATTGATGAAGGTGTTGCGGTGCAGGCCGCCCAGGCGCGCGAACTGGGCGTTCTCCAGGCCCGGGATCATGCGGAAGGTCTCGGCCTGGACGCCGTGCTTCAGCTTGGTCTGGAAGCCGACCATGTTCCACAGCGTGCCCAGAGCGTTGTCCTGGCGCAGCTGGACGATGGCGTAGGACTTCACCGTCGGATCGCGCGGGTTTGTCAGGCCGACCGGCTTCATCGGGCCGTGGCGCAGGGTCTCGCGGCCGCGCTCGGCCATCACCTCGATCGGCAGGCAGCCGTCGAAATAGGGGACGTGCTCCCACTCCTTGAACTCGGCCTTGGGGCCTTCGAGCAGGGCGTCGATGAAGGCCTCGTACTGCTCCTTGTTCATGGGGCAGTTGATGTAGGCGGCCGCGTCGCCGCCGGGGCCTTCCTTGTCGTAGCGCGACTGGCGCCAGGCCTTGTCCATGTCGATGGACTCAAGGTGGATGATCGGCGCGATGGCGTCGAAGAACGACAGCTGGCCCTCGCCCGACAGGTCGAGCACCGCCTGGGCCAGGGCCGGCGAGGTCAGCGGGCCGGTGGCGACGATGACGTTGTCCCAGTCTTCGGGGGGAAGTCCGGCGATCTCCTCGCGGACGATGGTGACCAGCGGGTGGGCTTCCAGGCGGCGGGTGACCTCGGCCGAGAAGCCGTCGCGGTCGACCGCCAGGGCGCCGCCGGCCGGCACCTGGTGCTGGTCGGCCGCCGACATGATGATCGAGTCGCAGCGGCGCATTTCGGCGTGCAGCAGGCCGACGGCGTTGAACTGCCAGTCGTCCGAGCGGAACGAGTTGGAGCACACCATCTCGGCCAGGCCGTCGGTCTGGTGGGCGTCGGTGGTGACTTTGCCGGTCGCGTCGTCGCGACGCATCTCGTGCAGGATGACGGGAACGCCGGCCTGGGCGATCTGCCAGGCGGCTTCGGAACCGGCGAGGCCGCCGCCGATCACGTGAATGGGGGAGGTGGTCATGGCCGCCCTCATACCCTCGCCCTCGCCAAGACGGAACCGCCGTGTAAACTTCCACCCGGGCGAGTATCCGGTTTCTGGGGGTCTTCAGGGTGGCGAAGAAGTTTTCCGCGGCGTCGGCGGCCGTGTCGGGCTGGGCGCTGGTCGGGCGCAAGCCGCTGGCGGTCGTGGTGTGGGGCGCGGTGATCCTGCTGGGGCTCTTTCTGCCCACGGTGCTGCTGTGCCTGCCGGTCTTCGACCTGTTCACCGAAATGATGCGCACCATGCCGCTGGGCGGCGAGGCGGCGGACCAGGAAGCGATGGCGCGCATCATGAGGATGCAGAGCCGGCTCAGCCTGGTCAACATCGGCATGATGGTCGTCCAGGTGGTCGCGCCGACCATCGTCATGGCCGCCGCCTTCCGCACGGTGCTGCGCCTGGACGAGGCGCGGGGCTTCTTCCTGCGCGTCGGCGCCGCCGAGGGCTGGATGATGCTGGTGGGCCTGATCCTCAGCTTCGGCGGCAACATCGCCGCGATCGCCGCCATGCTGCCGGGGATCGTCCTGGGCCTGATCGCCTTCCTGGTGATGGCGATCGCCGGCGACAACGAGGCGGGCGCCGTCGTGGGCGTGGTGGTCGGCGTGCTGGGCGTGATCGCCGGCGTCCTGGCGTTGCTGTGGGCGTTGCTGCGGCTGTCGATGGCCCTGCCGATGACCTTCGCCGAGCGGCGCTTCATGCTGTTCGAATCCTGGGCCCTGACCAAGGGCCAGAGCCTGCGGCTGCTGGGCATGCTGCTGCTGGTGGGGCTGACCCTGCTGGCCGCCCAGCTGGTGATCGGGGCCATCGTGATCGGCGTGGTGGCGTTCGCCGGTCCGGGGCTGGCCAAGACGCTGCCGACGGCGCGCACGGCGGCGGAGGTGCTGGCCCTGGTCTGGCCGATCGCGGTGGTCATCGCGCCGGTGGCGGCGATCGCCCAGGCCGTGGTGCTGGTGGTCTGCGTGACGCCCCTGGCCAGCGTCTACCGGGCGTTGAAGGCGGGCGACGAGGTCGAAGCCGCCGCCTGACAGCGGCCTTCCCGCCACGGCGCGGCAAAATCCGCGCTGACCGGGCCGCGACTCGTCGTTTGATGGCGATGCGCGCGCTAGGATGCCGGCGGCTGTTCGAGGGATCTGGAACGACATGGGCGAGGCATCGGTCGCGATCGGCGCGACGGCGCGGGCCGGCATCGACGGCGTGGGCCGCCTGACGTCGCGCACCTGGGCGGCGCTGGCCGTGTCCTGCCTGATCGGCCTGGTCGGCCGCTATCTGGGCGGAGCCTGGATCCTGCTCGCCGACTTCCTCGCCGCGGCCCTGGCCTATGGCGCGCTCTATCGCGCGGCCTTCGATGGTCCCGCCGGGCTGGTCGGCCTGCGCTGGGGGCGCGAGGAGGCGCTGATGGCCGGCGTCCAGCTGCTGCTGGGCCTGGTGTTCCTGGTGGTCATCACCGTGCTGCTGGTGGTGGTCGGGGCCGTGGCCCTGGGCGTCGCCCGCGCGGCCGCGCCCGGTTTCGACGCCACCTCTGCCGAGGCCTGGCGGGCGGCGCTGTCGGGACCGCTGGCCGCCTTCGTCACCGCCCTGGCCCCGCTGGCCAGCCTGGCGGTCCTGGCCTGGCTGGCCGCGCGCCTGGCGCTGGCGCCGGCCGCCTCGATCGCCGAAGGGCGCCTTAGGGTGTTCAGCGCCTTCGACCTGACCAAGGGGCGGGCCGGCCTGCTGGTGGTGCTGGGCTTTGTCTTCTACCTGCCCAGCGTGCTGATCGCCGCCAGCGGCAAGGCGGCCTTCGACGGCGGCGTCGCCTTCCTGGTGCAGGCCGCGGCCGTCGGCCTCTATTATTTCTGTGTCGCTCCCGCCTGGACGGCGGCCTGCGTCCACGTCTACAGACACGCTCCGAGCTTGGCCGTCGCCCAGCCGTCAGAAGCCTGATCATGATCGTCTTGTCGCCCGTCGCCGCCGCCCTCGAAGGGCCGCGCACCATGCGCCGCCATCCCGTCTCCCTGCTGATCTGGGGCGGGCTCTACTGGGTGTCGCTGATCCTGCTTGGATTGCTGATCATCGTCGCCTTCGGCAACGAGGTCCGGCGCGACCTGGCCCAGATGCGGTTCTCGGCCGATCCGCGCGAAGTGCTGCAGCTGATCTCGCACCTGGGCGGGGCGATGGCGCTGCTGATCCTGCTGGCGGCGGCGATCAGCGCGGTCCTGGCGGGCGCGATCCTGCGCTCGGTCATGCATCCCGAGCAGAGCCGGGGCGCCTATCTGCGCCTGGGCGCCGACGAGGTCCGGCTGTTCGTCGTGGCCCTGATCGCCTGGGCGACGGCCCTGTTCGTCACCGCCATTCCCAGCGGCGCCCTGACCCTGCTGACCACCACGGTGGCCAACGCCGGCGCGCGCGGGCTGTCGGCCTGGATCGCCTTCCTCGGCGGCCTGGCGGTGATCGGCCTGTCGATGTGGGTGGGCGTGCGCCTGTCGCTGCTGTCGCCCCAGACCTTCGCCGAGGGACGTATCAACGTCCGCGAGTCGTGGGTGCTGACCCACGGCCACTTCTGGGGCCTGCTGGGCATGTTCGTCCTGAACCTGCTGATGGTGCTGGGCGCGACCATGGTGATGACCCTGATCGGCGGCCTGCTGACCGGCCTGATCGGTCTGGCCGGCGTCGCGGGCGGCGGGGCCAAGGCCCTGGCGCTGCTGCTGGGCCTGGTCAATCTGCTGATCTTTCCGCTGATGATCACCGTCCAGACCGTGATCCTGACCGCCGGTCCGGCCCGGGCCTATCGTCAGCTGCATCCCGATATTTGAGCGGCGGGACCTGTCCCTCGTCTTCGAAGCTTGTTACCCCTGGGATCACTAGGGTTTGCAAGGGGCTAAGATGAAGACCTTCTCGGCGACGGACGCGGCCATTTCCGGCTTCGGTCTCGTGCGCGAACACCCCAAGGCCGTGGGGGTCTGGGTGTTGATTTCGACCGTCGTGTCGGTCGTCGTGGCGCTGATCACGGTCGGCCTGTTCGGCCCGCAGCTGGAGGCTTTCACCGAGCTCAGCCAGGCCAACGGCCAGTCCGACCCCGCGCAGACGCTGGCGATGATGGGGTCGCTGGTTCCGACCATGCTGTTCTCGATGACCTACAGCATCGCCTTCTATTCGGTGCTGATGGCGGCGATCTATCGCGCTGTTCTGCGTCCGGCCGACAGCCGTCAGGCCTATCTGCGCTTCGGCGCGGACGAGCTGCGCCAGGCCGGCGTGTCGATCCTGATGGTCCTGCTGTTCTTCGCCGGCTACCTGGGCATCGTCCTGGTCCTGGCCCTGGCCATCGGCATCGTCAGCGCGCTGTCGCCGCTGGCGGGCGGCCTCGTCGCCCTGTTGCTGGTTCCGGTCGGCCTGGGCGCGCTGGTCTACTTCGCCGTGCGCCTGTCGCTGGCCAACGTCCTGACCTTCGCCAAGGGCAAGATCGACATCTTCGGCTCCATGGCCCTGACCGAGGGCCGCTTCTGGCCGATGCTGGGCGCCTATCTGGTGGCGACCATCCTGGCCGTCGTCGTCTACCTGCTGCTGTTCCTGATCGTCACCCTGCTGGGCGGCGCCCTGAGCGGCTTCAACATGGACACCCTGGGCGCGCTGATGCAGTCGCAGTCCACGTCGTTGGAAAGCCTGATGACGCCCACCGGCATCCTCAGCCTGGCCGTCGGCGGCCTGATCGCGGTGCTGACCAGCGTGACCATCTACACGCCCTCGGCGATGATCTATCGCGAGATCGGCGCCGACCCGGCGACCGAGAGCGACTACTTCGCCTGACCGGCGACGCGCAGGGCGCAACAAAAGAGGCCGGCGGAGCGATCCGCCGGCCTTTCTCGTTTCGGAGCTCGACCGTGATCAGGCCCGCTTGGATTTCTTCAGGTCGGCGACACGGGCCTGCCGGCGCTCTTCGTGCTTGGCCAGCAGCTCCTTGAGGTACTTGCCGGTCCAGCTGGCCTCGACCTTGGCCACGTCCTGGGGCGAGCCCACGGCGACGATCTGGCCGCCGCCGTCGCCGCCCTCGGGACCGAAGTCCAGCAGCCAGTCGGCGGTCTTGATGACGTCGAGGTTGTGCTCGATCACCACCACCGTGTTGCCCTGGTCGGCCAGCTCGTGCAGCACCTCCAGCAGCTTCTTGGTGTCCTCGAAGTGCAGGCCCGTGGTGGGCTCGTCGAGGATGTAGAGCGTGCGGCCGGTGGCCCGGCGCGAGAGTTCCTTGGACAGCTTCACCCGCTGGGCCTCGCCGCCCGACAGCGTCGTCGCCTGCTGGCCCACCTTGATGTAGCTGAGGCCCACGCGCTTGAGGGTCTCCATCTTGTCGCGGATCGGCGGCACGGCCTTGAAGAAGTCGGCGGCCTCTTCCACCGTCATGTCGAGCACGTCGGCGATGGTCTTGCCCTTGAACAGCACGTCCAGGGTCTCGCGATTGTAGCGCTTGCCCTTGCAGATGTCGCAGGTGACGTAGACGTCGGGCAGGAAGTGCATCTCGATCTTGATGACGCCGTCGCCCTGGCAGGCCTCGCAGCGGCCGCCCTTGACGTTGAAGCTGAAGCGCCCCGGGCCGTAGCCGCGCGCCTTGCTTTCCGGCAGCTGGGCGAACCAGTCGCGGATCGGACCGAAGGCGCCGGTATAGGTCGCCGGGTTCGAGCGCGGGGTGCGGCCGATCGGCGACTGGTCGATGTCGATGACCTTGTCGAAGTTCTCCAGGCCCTCGATCCGCTCGTGCGCCGCCGGGGCGTCCGAAGTGTTGTTCAGGCGGCGCGCGGCGGCCTTGTAGAGGGTCTCGATCGTGAAGGTCGACTTGCCGCCGCCCGACACGCCGGTGATGCAGGTGAAGGTGCCGACGGGGATCTCGCCGGTGACATCCTTCAGATTGTTGCCCTTGGCGCCGATGACCTTGAGCGTCTTCTTCTTGTTGATCGGGCGACGCTCTTCGGGGACGGCGATCTCGCGCTCGCCGGTCAGGTACTGGCCGGTGACGCTGGCCGGGTTGGCCATGATCTGGTCGGGCGTGCCTTGGGCGACGATCTCGCCGCCGTGGACGCCGGCGGCCGGACCCATGTCGATCACGTAGTCGGCGGTGAGGATGGCTTCCTCGTCGTGCTCGACGACGAGCACCGAGTTGCCCAGGTCGCGCAGGCCCTGCAGCGATTGCAGCAGGCGGGTGTTGTCGCGCTGGTGCAGGCCGATCGACGGCTCGTCGAGCACATAGAGCACGCCCGTCAGGCCGCTGCCGATCTGGCTGGCCAGGCGGATGCGCTGGCTCTCGCCGCCCGACAGGGTGCCCGAGCCGCGCGACAGGTTGAGATAGTCGAGGCCGACGTCGACCAGGAACCGCAGGCGGTCGTTGATCTCCTTCAGGATCCGCCGGGCGATCTCCAGCTGCTTGTCGGAGAGGTGGCCCTCCAGGGCGCTGAACCAGTCGCGGGCCGGGCGGATGGCCAGGTTCGAGACGGCGGCGATGTCGAGGCCGTGCACCTTCACGGCCAGGGCCTCGGGCTTCAGGCGCTTGCCGCCGCAGGCCTCGCACGGGGTGTCGGACTGATAGCGGCCCAGTTCTTCACGCACCCACGAGCTGTCGGTCTCGCGCCAGCGGCGCTCCAGGTTCGGCAGCACGCCCTCGAAGGGCTTGTCGACCTCGTACTTGCGGGCGTTGTCGTCGTAGGTGAACTTGATCTTCTCGCCCTTGGAGCCGTTCAGCACCACGGTGCGGGCCTTCTCCGGCAGCTTGTACCAGGGCTCGTCCATCGAGAAGCCGTAGTGGCGCGCCAGGGCCTGCAGGGTCTGGGTGTAGAGCGGCGAGGGGCCCTTGGCCCACGGGGCGACGGCGCCCTTGTGCAGGCTCTTGTCCTTGTCCGGGATGATCAGGTCGGCGTCGAAGGCCAGCTTGGCGCCCAGGCCATCGCAGGTGGGGCAGGCGCCCGCCGGGTTGTTGAACGAAAAGAGGCGCGGCTCGATCTCGGCGATGGTGAAGCCGCTGACCGGGCAGGCGAAGCGTTCTGAGAACAGGAGGCGCTTGGGCTCCTTCTCGCCTTCCTTGATGGTGGCCCATTCAGCCACGGCCAGGCCATCGGCCAGGCGCAGGGCTTGTTCGAGGGAGTCAGCGAGGCGCTGCTCCATGCCGGCCTTGGTCACCACGCGGTCCACGACCACGTCGATGTCGTGCTTGAACTTCTTGTCGAGGGCCGGGGCGTCCTCGATCGGATAGTACTCGCCGTCGATCTTCAGCCGCTGGAAGCCGGCCTTCTGCCACTCGGCGATCTCCTTCTTGTACTCGCCCTTGCGGTCGCGAACGACGGGGGCCAGCAGGTAGAGGCGCGTGCCTTCGGGCAGGACGGTGATCTTGTCGACCATCTGGCTGATGGTCTGGCTTTCGATCGGCAGGCCGGTGGCCGGCGAGTAGGGAACCCCGACCCGCGCCCACAGCAGGCGCATGTAGTCGTGGATCTCGGTCACCGTGCCGACGGTCGAGCGCGGGTTCCTGGACGTCGTCTTCTGCTCGATCGAGATGGCCGGCGACAGGCCCTCGATCAGGTCGACGTCCGGCTTGCTCATCAGTTCCAGGAACTGGCGGGCGTAGGCCGACAGGCTCTCGACGTAGCGGCGCTGCCCTTCGGCGTAGATCGTGTCGAAGGCCAGCGAGCTCTTGCCCGAGCCCGACAGGCCGGTCAGCACTACCAGCTCGCCGCGCGGAATGTCGACGCTGACGTCCTTGAGATTGTGCTCGCGGGCGCCGCGGACGCGGATGAAGTTCAGTTGCTCGGCCATGGTGTCCGGAACGCTCGAAGGTCGGATTGGG
>PJUJ01000100.1_pt1 | contig 75582 bp, 71 predicted proteins | sample 1512321 | NCBI WGS metagenome assembly PJUJ01 (sample SAMN08177669, study PRJNA422409) | Feces metagenome, whole genome shotgun sequencing project. | isolation source: Chicken feces enriched on filter paper: beechwood xylan treatment | host: Gallus gallus | place: USA: Madison | collected 2015-01-15 | reverse complement strand
CAGGGCGCGGTCATATAGATGCAGCACGAACACCGGAGTATCCGGCGCGGCCTTGTTCAGCTCGTCCAGGGTTGGCAGGCGTTTCTCGGCGAACTGGAACTCGGTCCAGCCACCGACCACGCGTACCCATTGCGGCGTCGGCGTGCGGTCGGCCTGTTCCTTGAGCATGCGCAAGGCGTCGGCCAGCGACGGCACGCCTTCCCAGCGCAGCTCCAGGTTGTAGTTGAGGCCGCCGCGGATCAGGTGCAGGTGCGAGTCGTTCAGACCGGGGATCACCGTGCGCTTCTGCAGATCGACCACGCGGGTGGCGTCACCGCGCAGGGCCATGGCTTCGGCATCGCTGCCCACGGCGACGAAGCGCCCGTCCTTGATGGCCACGGCGCTGACCTGTGGTTTTTCACGGTCGACCGTGTGCAGCCGGCCATTGAACAGAATGAGATCGGCACTCATGTTGCCTCCTGATGAACTGGCGGATGAGTCGCTGGCCATGGCCGCGAAGGGCAGTGCTGACCACAATGCGCCGGCGGCGCCAAGGACGCTACTGGTGGCGAGAAAGTGGCGGCGTTTCGGGTCGCTGGGATCCTGGCTCATGGTCGATCCTCGTCTACGGTTGGGCTCAGCCAGGCGGCGAACAGTCGCGTGGCGATGGGCATGAACAGGTACACCACGAGCAGAACGATGCTCAGGGTGATCACGACATTGCTCGGCAGATAACCGCCGAGCCACGGTATGCGTTGAAACAGGGGTTGCCAGAGCTGCGGTACGAGCAGGCTCAATGGCAGGATCACGAGAAAGGTCACGCAGCTCTGTTTCCAGCGTGGCGGCGGGGCTTGCGCGGTTTCCGGCACGAACCAGAATTCCTTGTTCTCGGCGATTTCCAGCTGATCACCCGTGCGTAGCAGCGGCTCGACTTCGGCGATCAGTTGGCGCCGCTGCTCGGAGTCGATCCAGTTCTGCAGTCGTTCCAGGCTGGCGAAACGCAGCACGCAGGTGAATTGCGTCATACAGGCCTGGTGGCTGCGCACCACGTCGACGCCCAGGTGACCGGGGCATTGGCTGGCAGTGGCGATGATGCGCCGCAGCCAGGATTCATAACGTGGCACGTGGTTTGGGCGAACCTGATGGCGTACCACCAGGGTGACGGTTTCCGACTGCGTCTCGCTCATGCTGGCGACTCTGCTCAAAACCTTGTGCTTGTCGATCCAGCGGCGCGCATCGCTGCGCGCTGCTGAATCGGTCTTCATCGGCTCAGATGGGCGCCGCGATCGGTGCCAGGGTCGGGCCGTGCTGCACGCGCTCCGGCGCCTTGTGCACCATGGTGTAGGCGTAATCCACGCCCATGCCATAGGCACCGGAGTGCTCCTTGACCAGCGCCATGACGGCGTCGTAGGTGTCGCGGTTCTTCCAGTCGCGCTGCCATTCCAGCAGCACCTGCTGCCAGGTCACCGGCACCACGCCGGCCTGGATCATGCGCTGCATGGAATAGTCATGAGCGGCTTGCGAGGTGCCACCGGAAGCGTCGGCGACCATGTAGATCTCGTAGCCGGCATCGTGCATGGCCGACAGGGCGAAGGTGGTGTTGCACACCTCGGTCCACAGGCCGGAAACGATGATCTTGTTGCGGCCATTTTTCTTCAGCGCATCGCGGACTTTCTGGTCGTCCCAGGAGTTCATCGAGGTGCGCTCGAGCAGCGGCGCGTCGGGGAACACGGCGAGCAGCTCGGGGTAGGTGTGGCCGGAGAAACTCTCGGTCTCGACCGTGGTGATGATGGTCGGCACATTGAAGATCTTGGCCGCCTTGGCCAGTCCCACGGTGTTGTTCTTCAGGGTTTGCCGGTCGATGCTCTGCACGCCGAAGGCCATCTGCGGCTGCTGGTCGATGAAGATCAGCTGGCTGTTCTGAGGGGTGAGGACTTCGGTTTTTGGATTGCTCATAGCGGTTACCTGTCGGTGAGGTGGTGGTCGATGCACGCATCCCGTCGGTCGTTGCCGTCGGGTAGACGCCGGGACTATCGCAAAGCAGCCACCGCCTGGATTGGATGGGACTACGGTTCTGGTATCGGGCTGTGGTGTTCAGGCCAGGTGTTCGCGCAGGGCCGCGCCGGCCTGCTGCATCGCCGTGCGTACGGCAGGTACCTCGGCGATCACGTTGAGCAGGCCGTAGTCGTGGATCATGCCGTTGTAACGCACGGCGCTGACCGCCACGCCGGCCGCGCCCAGGCGACGGGCGTAGGCTTCGCCTTCGTCGCGCAGCACGTCCATCTCGGCCGTCTGTACCAGGGCGGGTGGCAGGCCTTGTAGCTGCTCCAGGCGGGCGCGAAGTGGCGATGCATGGATCTCGTTACGCTGCTTGGGGTCGGTGGTGTAGTTGTCCCAGAACCACTCCATCATCGCGCGAGTCAGGAAGTGGCCCTCGGCGAACTGGTTATACGACGCGTTATTGAAACTGGCATCGGTCACCGGCCACAGCAGCAGTTGGAAACGCAGCTTGGGCGTGCCGGCTTCCTTGGCTTTCAGGGCCACCACGGCGGCCATGTTGCCGCCGACGCTGTTGCCGGCCACGGCCAGGCGAGCCCCGTCGATGCCGATCTGGCTGCCATTGGCGGCTACCCACTGGGTGGCTGCGTACGCCTGGTTGATCGCGGTCGGGTACCTGGCCTCGGGTGATGGCGTGTAATCGACGTAGACCGCTGCGGCACCGGAGTGCCTTACCAGGTCATGGATCAGCCGCGCGTGGGTGGGGTAGTCGCCCAGTACCCAGCCACCGCCATGGAAGAACATGAACCCCGGCAGTTCACCCTGACTGCCGGCGGGACGTACCACGACCAGCTTGAGGCTCTGGCCGGCGACCTCGATGTCGTGTTCGCGCGCTTGCACGGCAGAAAGATCGATCTCGACCGAGGCTTGTGCACCCGTGAGCACGGCTCGGGCCTGCGCTGGCGGTAGTTGTTCCAGTGGCGTGCCGCCACCGGCGGCGAGCGCTTCGAGAAAGGCTTGGGTGTTGCGTTCGACGCCGGGACTGCCGGCGCCCAGGTTGGGGGAGGGCTGCATGGCGAATGACCTCGTGATGGCTGAAGAAACGTTAGCGCAACTGCGTCGAGCATCTTCGGCGCGGGTGTGATCAGGCGCTTGGATCAATCTGCCGTTTTGGCATCAGGCTGCTGTCGGGCTGCTAGAGTGAGGTCGAAAGCTCAAGCACGAGGTGGCCATGACAGGGGAAAGTCGCAAGCTGGGCCTGGGATCGCTGACCGCGCTGGTGGTGGGTTCGATGGTGGGCGGTGGCATCTTCTCGCTGCCGCAGAATATCGCCGCGCGCGCCGATGTCGGTGCGGTGCTGATCGGCTGGTGCATCACCGCGGTGGGCATGCTGGCGCTGGCTTTCGTGTTCCAGAACCTGGCCAATCGCAAGCCGGAGCTGGACGGAGGCGTGTACGTCTACGCCAAGACCGGGCTTGGCGACTACATGGGCTTCTCGTCGGCCTGGGGCTATTGGATCAGCGCCTGGCTGGGCAATGTCGGTTACTTCGTCCTGCTGTTCTCGACGCTGGGGTACTTCTTTCCCGCCTTCGGTGAGGGCAATACGCCACTGGCGATCGGTTGCGCCTCGGTATTGCTCTGGTGCGTGCATGCTCTGGTGCTACGCGGGATCAAGGAAGCGGCGCTGATCAACCTGATCACCACCGTGGCCAAGCTGGTGCCGATCCTGCTGTTCATCGTCATCGTCGGTCTGGCCTTCGACCGCGAGATATTCACTCGCGACATCTGGGGACGCAGCAACCCGCAGTTCGGCAGCGTGCTGGAACAGGTGCGCAACATGATGCTGGTCACCGTGTTCGTGTTCATCGGCATCGAGGGCGCCAGCGTCTACTCCTCGCGAGCCGAGCGCCGCAGCGATGTGGGCAAGGCCACGGTGATCGGTTTTCTCGGCGTGCTGGCGCTGCTGATGCTGGTCAACCTGCTGTCGCTCGGGGTGATGAGTCAGCCTGAGCTGGCTGCACTGCAGAACCCTTCCATGGCGGGTGTGCTGGAGCATGTGGTGGGCCGCTGGGGGGCCGTGTTCATCAGCATCGGCCTGGCGGTTTCGCTGCTCGGTGCGTTGCTGTCCTGGGCGCTGCTGTGTGCGGAGATCCTCTTCGTTTCGGCCAAGGACGGCACCATGCCGGCCTTCCTGCGCCGAGAAAACGCCAACCAGGTGCCCACCAATGCGCTGTGGCTGACCAACACGATGATTCAGCTGTTCCTGCTGATCATCCTGTTCGCCCAGGGCACCTACCTGTCGCTGATCTACCTGGCATCCTCGATGATCCTGGTGCCGTACCTGTGGTCGTCGGTCTACGCCTTGCTACTGGTACTGCGCGGCGAGACTTACGAGGGACAGGTCGGCGTGCGGCGCAAGGATCTGCTGGTCAGCCTGCTGGCGACCTTCTATGCCATCTGGCTGCTGTATGCCGGCGGGATGAAATACCTGCTGCTTTCGGCACTGCTCTATGCGCCTGGCGTGCTGCTGTTCCACAAGGCCAAACAAGAGCTGGGACAAGCGCTTTTCAGGCATTACGAATGGCTGATCTTCATCGCAGTGCTGCTGACCGCGCTGCTGGCGGGGTATGGGTTGTACAGCGGGCATCTGACGCTTTGACACTGGACAAAGTGCGGCGAGCGCGGATAATCCAGCAGACCATTGCCACCCTTATGCACCGAACCCTATGCGCAAGACGCTGCGTTGTGCCCTGATCTGGATGCTGATGCTGGCCCTGCCGGCACAGGCCATGGCGGCGCTCGGCATGCAGTTGTGCGAACAGGTGCATCGCAGCGGCACGCAGATGCTCACGGTCGAGCACGGCGCCCATGCCGACATGGCGGCCGACAGTGGCCACACTGGTCATCAGCAGGACACCACGGTGGCGAGCAGCGATGCCCCGACCGGTGCCAGCCTGTGTACGCTCTGCGCCTTCTGCGTCGGTACCGCCGCGCCGGGGCAACTGTTCAGTGGCAACCTTTCACTGCCTTCCATCGACCCCGCACCGGTGTGGCCGGAGCGCCTCGTTGTCGGCGTTTCCGACACCCCCGAACGACCTCCACGCCTGTCTCTCGCCTGAGCCTTAACCGATAGCGCCGCCATGCGGCGTTTGTAGCTCATGCGGCCATTGGCCGCCCATGCGAGAACACCATCATGACTTCGCAACCCCTTGCCGGGTGGCTGCTGGGCGTCATCGCCCTGGCGCTGCCAGGTTTCCTGCTGGCAACCCAGCCCGAGCCGCTGGATGCCGACGCCGCTGTGCCGGCGCAGGATTATCGCTCACCGCTGCAACACTACCGCGTACTGCCTGACGAACCGCTGCAGGACTGGCGTGCGGCTAACGATCAGGTCGGCCGTATCGGCGGCTGGCGCACCTACGCCCAGGAAGGCTGGGAACAGCCGGATAACGATGCCGAGACGACGGAGGGCCGTGCTCATGAGCATCACTAAAGTCGCTGCGCTGCTGCTTGCAGCATTATTGGCCGGTTGTGCGGGGCTGAGTCCCGACGGCGGTTTCACCCCGGTGCAGCAGGCGGCCGAACAGGGGCTGGACAAGCGGTTGATCTGGGCCAGGGATGAAGCGACCCGCAATCAGATAGCCGAACGGGTAAGCGAGTTGCTGGCTGCCCCCCTTGACCTCGATGCCGCGGTGCAACTGGCGCTGCTCAACAATCGCGGTTTGCAGGCGTCCTTCGAGCAACTGGGTATCGGCGAGGCCGAGTGGGTGCAGGCCGGACGTCTGCCCAATCCGGGCTTCTCCTATGGTCGGCTGGAGAAGGGCCGCGAGGTGGAGTACGAGCGCGGCCTGCACCTGAACCTGGCGCGCCTCGTTGCGTTGCCGATGACGTCACGTCTGGAGGGGCGCCGTTTCGAGCAGTTGCAACGGCAGACCAGCCTGGCCGTGTTCGAACTGGCCAGCGAAACGCGCAAGGCCTGGTACCAAGCCGTCGCAGCCGAGGAAAGCCTGGTCTACGCCCGCCAGGTGCTGGACGCCGCCGAAGCCTCTGCCGAACTGGCTCGGCGTCTGGCTGCCGTGGGCAACTTCAGCAAGCTGCAACAAGCCGAACAGCAGGGCTTCTACGCCGAAGCCGGGATCGGCCTGTTGCGTGCCGAGCAGGCGCGGGTTCGTAGTCGTGAACGCCTGACCCGGCTGCTCGGCCTGTGGGGGGAGCAGACTGGCTACCGCCTGCCTGAACGCCTGCCGGCCGTGCCGGAAACAGCCGATGAGCTACCCAATGTGGAGCGCCTGGCCATGAGTCAGCGCCAGGACATCCAGTCCGTGCGCCTGGATACCGAGCGTCTGGCGCAGAACCTCGGGCTGACCCGTACCACGCGTTTCATCAACGTGCTGGAGCTGGGCGTGGTCAACAACCGTTCCAACGACGAACCGACCCAGCGCGGCTACGAGATCAGCGTCGAGTTGCCGCTGTTCGACTGGAGCGGGGCACGGGTGGCGCGCGCTGAGGCGCAGTATCGCCAGGCGTTGAATCGTGCCGCGCAGACGGCGATCGACGCGCGTTCACAGGTGCGCGAGGCCTATCAGGGCTATCGCAATGCCTTCGAACTGGCACGCCACTACCGTGCCGAGGTCTTGCCGCTGCGCCAGCGTATCGCCGAGGAGAACCTGCTGCGCTACAACGGCATGTTCATCAGCACCTTCGACCTGCTGGCCGACGCCCGTCGCCAGGTGCAGGCCGTGGATGGTTACCTGCAGGCGCAGCGCGACTTCTGGCTGGCCCGTGCCGATCTCGATATGGCCCTCGTCGGCGCTCCCAATCTCTCGCTTGCCGCGACTTCGGCCGTTGTTGCCGAGCCCGCCGCTGCTGGTCACTGAACAAGGATCTTTCCCATGGTTTCACGACGCGATTTCTTTCTCGGGGCCAGCGCCATCGGCGCTGCCGTGGCCACTTCAGCGGTCAGCCGGGTGTCGATGGCGGCCTTGCCCGAGCCGGTGCTGCAGGGCAGCGCCGACACCCAACCGCCACTGCAGCCTGATAACGGGCGGCCCTACAATCCGGTGGTGACCCTCAACGGTTGGACGCTGCCCTGGCGCATGAACAACGGCGTCAAGGAGTTCCACCTGGTTGCCGAACCGGTGGTCCGCGAGCTGGCGCCCGGCTACAAGGCCCATCTCTGGGGCTACAACGGCCAGTCGCCAGGGCCGACCATCGAAGTGGTGGAGGGCGACCGGGTGCGTATTTTCGTCACCAACAAACTGCCCGAGCACACCAGCATCCACTGGCACGGCCAGCGCCTGCCCAATGGCATGGATGGCGTGGCGGGCCTGACCCAGCCGGCGATTCCAGCCGGCAAGACCTTCGTCTACGAGTTCGTCGCCCGTCGTCCCGGCACCTTCATGTACCACCCGCATGCCGACGAGATGGTGCAGATGGCCATGGGCATGATGGGCTTCTGGGTCACCCATCCGAAGCAGCATCATCCGCTGATCAACGAGGTGGATCGCGACTATTGCTTCCTGCTCAATGCCTACGACATCGAGCCTGGCGCCTACACGCCGAAGATCATGGAGATGCTCGACTTCAACCTGTGGGGCTTCAACAGTCGGGTGTTCCCAGGCATCGATCCGCTGGTGGCGCGCCAGGGTGAGCGGGTGCGCATCCGCGTCGGCAACCTGACCATGACCAACCACCCGATCCATCTGCATGGTCACGAGTTCGAGGTCACTGGCACCGATGGCGGCCCGACCCCGACCGGTTCGCGCTGGCCCGAGGTGACCGCCGATGTCGCCGTGGGGCAGATGCGTCAGCTCGAATTCATCGCCGACGAGGAGGGCGACTGGGCGCTGCACTGTCACAAGAGCCACCACACAATGAATGCCATGGGCCACGACGTGCCGACCCTGGTCGGCGTCGATCACCGCGACATGACCCGCAAGATCGCCAGGCTGGTGCCTGACTACATGGTGATGGGCGAACGCGGCATGGCCGACATGGCCGAGATGCAGATGCCCCTGCCGGACAACACCATACCGATGATGACCGGTGACGGCCCGTTCGGCTCGGTGGAGATGGGCGGCATGTTCACGTTGCTCAAAGTGCGCAAGGAGCAGGCGGCGGGCGACTACGGCGATCCGGGCTGGTTCAGGCATCCGCTGGGCACCCAGGCCTACGAATGGCGCGGTGAGCTGCTGGCACCGACTCGTTCCGAACTGAACGGAGGGCAGACGATGCCGCTCAGGCAGCCGATCCAGACGCCGGTAGACGTGCAGGTGCGCAAGCCCGGCGGGCATGCCGGGCATTGAGCAGACCAACGATTCTTTCCTTACCTACATTCGAGGCACGAAACATGAAACGGACATATTCCCTTGCCCTGGCTCTGGCACTGAACGCATTGCTGGTCAGCGGCGCAGCGTTGGCACATGGCGATTCGCACCAGGGCCACACCACGATGGCGATGGACAAGGAGCAGAAACCCTGGGGTATCGCCGGCGAAGCGACAGAGGTCGACCGCAGCATAGAGATCGCCATGGGCGACGACATGCGCTTCGTCCCGCAGCAGATAGACGTGAAGCAGGGCGAGACCATTCGTTTCGTTCACCGTAACCGTGGGCAGATGCTTCACGAGTTCGTTCTCGGTACCCGCCAGTCGCTGGACGAGCACGCGGCGATGATGCTGCGTTTTCCCGGCATGCAGCACGACGAGCCCTACATGGCGCACGTCGAGCCGGGCCAGAGCATGGAGATGATCTGGACGTTCAACCGTGCAGGCGACTTCGACTTCGCCTGCCTGATCGCCGGCCATTACCAGGCCGGCATGGTCGGCCGCATCCGGGTGTTGGCCGAATAACCCGTGCACAGGAGATTCATGATGAAGAAAGCACTATGGGTCGCGGCGCTGGCCGTATCGTTCAGCCTGCCGCTACAGGCTTCGGAGTCTGCGCCGCTGAGTCAGGGAGAGGTGCGCAAGGTGGATGCCGCCACGCACAAGGTCACCTTGCGACACGGCCCCATCGCCAGTATCGGTATGCCGCCAATGACCATGGTTTTCGAGGTGCAGCCGGCCAGCTTGCTGGACGGTGTCGAGGCGGGTGATCGCGTACAGTTCCAGGCGCGCCAGGAGGGCAACCGCTACATCGTCACCGAGTTGCAGGTGCTGGAATAAGGAAGGGAAGCCGGCCCGGGCAGGGTGCCACGGGCCGGCGGACACTCGGAACCTCGTTTTCCGTGAAAAGTGCCTGCGCTAGGCGACTTTTCGTACGGATATCAGTTCAGCGCGTCGGTCAGGGCCTTGGCAGGTACCAGCTTGACCACTTTCTTGGCAGCGATTTCGATGCTCTTGCCGGTTTGCGGGTTACGGCCGGTGCGGGCCGGGCGCTCGCTCACTTTCAGCTTGCCGATGCCTGGCAGGGTGATCTCACCGTCGTTTTCCAGTGCGTCGCCGACAATTTCGCCCAGCTGATCGACCAGAGTGCGGACGGTGGCTTTCGGCAGGGAAACGGCCTCGGCCAGGTCGCTGATCAGTTGGTCTTTGGTGATTGCCATGATGTAACTCCGTTTGCAGGTGAGAGGTTCGGTGCAGCAGGCAGAGTCCTGTGCAGCCGAAAACGTGGGAACGCTAACATAAAAGGAATGACTCGGCAGTGCCGCAACAGACACTTCCGATAGGGCTTAGTGTCGCATCAGCCCTCGTGGTTCCAGCGTGCGACCAAAAAACGCAGCCTGCCACGGATGCCGGGTTCGCTGGCACTGTCGAACGGCACCTCGACCTCCAGGCTGCCGTCTTTCTGGACGTTGCCATCGAGCGTGCTGTCGGCGCTGTGTACCCCCTGATTCTGCCAGGCGTGGCTAACCTGCCAGTCATTGCCGGCACTGGGTGGGGTTATTTCCAGAACCAGGCTGTTGCGGAACAGGTAGCTGCCCTCGTAATGCTGGTTGACCCATAGCTTGCGCTCCACCTCGTAGTCCGGCACCCGCACGTTGAAGGTCAGGGTATAGGCCAGCCCTTTGCGCCTGCTGTTCACGCGCGCCCGATCAGCGAGAAACAGACTGCCGAGGTACAGCTTGCCATTCTCTTGTGGCGCTTTTAGCCAGTGCTGGTGGGCAAGACAGGCCACCGAATCTTCCTCGGCGGTGCGCCGGCTCAGGTACCAGAGTTTGCCGCGTGGCGCGGTGAGCACTTCGAACTGGTACAGGGCGTTGACCGTTTGTCCCTGGCTTTCGGCCTTGCGCAGCTCCTTGGGCAGGGCGATGGCATCGACTTCGGCCCAGATGTCCACACGTACGTCACCGAACAGAAAGCGCGTGAGGTTCTGGTAAGCCTCTTCACTGTTGACGATGCCGAAGTAGCCCGAATGTGCTCGATAGGCGAACGCCTTGGCGCAGGGGGCTGCCGGTTTGCCACGGGCATCCAGGCCGCTGAGGGTGGCATTGTCGATGCGCACCAGGCCGTCGCTGCCATGGCCTGCGAAGGTTCGCGACAGGCCGAGGCCGGCTTCATAGTCCATGCGGTTGGTACCAACCATGCAGAAGAAGCGCTTCGAAGGAAAACGCGCTTCGGGGAGCCAATCGACGCGCTCGGTGAGCTTGTAGGCGGCTTCCAGATCCAGAAAGGTCGCCAGGCGCTGGCGGTTGAAATTGCTGATGTCGCTCAGGCTCAACCAGCTTGGCGGGTTGATGCCGAGCAGGTCGATACCATTGTGCGGTGTGGCGTAGGTGAACACCTTGTCCACCAGCTTGGCCGCGCCACCCGGATCCAGCTTGGGGTTCTGCAGCAGGCCTCGGCAGACCAGCCCACCCATCGAGTGGGCTACCAGGTGGCAACGGAAGTCGGCCTTGGTGATGGCGTTCTTCGGGTTGGCACATACCAGCTCGCGCACCTTGAGAATCAGCTCGCCAAGCTTGCTGGCAAACACTTCCAGGCTAGGCGTGGTGCCAATGCCGAGCAGCCGCGAGGCTTCGTCGTAATAGCGATAGATGATGATCGAGCGACTGCCCAGGCGGTTGTCCGGGTCAGCGGCCCATTCCGGGTCGAGAATGTCGTAGCCGTCTTCGTAAACGTCCTGGTAATCGAACTCCGAGGCCAGACGGATCACCGGTGACTCGAAAACGAACTTGCGTGGCTGGCGAGTCTTTTCCGCTACCGCACGGTAAACGGTAGAGCCAAGGTTGAAGCCGCAGAAGGGGTCGGCACTGGTCTGGTCGATCTCTCCCGGTGTCATGGCGTAGCCACGTACGTAGATGATCGGATGGAAGGGGCTATGCGAATTGGCCATGGTGGCTCCTGAGGTGGCGTGCGCGTGCCTCGGGAATGCTCATCATGGCCGAACTGCGGGATGCGACGAGTGGCGCGGGTGGTCTTGGAGAAGGTTAGCTCAGCAGCAGAATTTTTCGTGGTTTTTGCGCGCCAGGACAGCGACTTGGCAAGGCTCGACTAAGCTACTGAGACCTGCCTAATGCTGGAGTGCCATCATGCTGCGCGCTTTCTCCGATCTGGGTTTCCGCTGGAAAATCGCCCTGCCCATTCTGTTGCTGGCCGCCTTGCTGGTGAGCATGGGGGTGCTGGGCATGCGCGGCATCACTCAGATGGCCGAGTCAAGTACCACGCTGACCAACCGCCATCTACCTGCCATCAGTCTGTTGCTCAATGCGGATCGCGATCTTTATCAAGCCTTCGTCGCCGAGCGCAGTTTGCTCGACGAAGACGCTGGCACCCATGCTGCTGATCTGCGTGCCTCGCACGCGGAGAACCTGCAACAGGCCTATGACCGCGTGCACAAATTCGCCGCGATGCAGCCAGGTAGCGAGGCACTGGCGCTGGTAGCCGAGTTCGATCGTGGCTTCGAGCGCTGGAAGGCGACCTCGCTGCGTGTGTTGGACTTGGCCACCAGCGATCCAAATGCTGCCAGTCGCTTGAGCTTCGCCGACAGTGAAGCGCAATTCGAAGAAGCACGCAGTGCCATCGACAAACTCGGTGAGCTGGAAGACAACGCCGCCAATGCCGTGGGCACCGAAGCGATCGCCCGTGGCGAAGCACTGGCCTGGCAGCAGGGGCTGGTCATCGCCATCGGCCTGTTGGTGTGCGTGGTGTTGGTGGTGGGCTTCCCGCTGCTGGTGACGCGCCCGCTGCATAGCCTGCTCTATCGCATCGAACAGATCGCCGATGGCGATGGCGACCTGCGGGTACGCCTGGATGTACTGTCCAAGGATGAGCTGGGCAAACTCAGCCATGCCTTCAACCGCTTCCTCGACAAGTTGCAGCCGCTGATCAAGGAAGTTGGACGCGTGACCGGTGAGGTGGCCGACTCGGCACAAAGCCTTGCCGGCATGGCGGCCGCCAATGATCGCTTGATCAGCAGCGAGCACGCCGCGGTGGATCAGGTCAGCACCGCGGCCACCGAAATGAGCGTGGCGGTGCACGAGGTGGCGCGTAATGCACAGAACGCTGCCGACGCCGCGCGTCATGCCGAGGCCCAGTCGCGCGAAGGTGCCCAGGTGGTCGGCGCGACCATTCATTCGATCCGCCAACTGGCTCAGGAAGTGGAAAGCGCATCGGACACCATCCAGACCCTGGAGCAGGAGACGGCCAACATCGGCGCGGTACTGGCGGTGATCAAGGGCATTGCCGAGCAGACCAACCTGCTGGCGCTCAACGCTGCCATCGAGGCGGCGCGGGCTGGCGAGCAGGGCCGCGGTTTTGCCGTGGTCGCCGACGAGGTGCGGGCGCTGGCCGCGCGTACCCAAGAGTCGACCAAGGATATCCAGCAGATGATCGAGCGCCTGCAGGCTGGCGTGCAGAACGCGGTCAAGGCCACGCACTCGGGCAGCGCCCGGGCGCGGCAGAGCGTGGAGCAGGCCGCTGGCGTCGATCAGGCGCTGAGCGTGACCGGCGATTCGGTGCAACGCATCAACGACATGGCAGCGCAGATCGCCACGGCCTGCGAGGAGCAGAGCAGCGTCACCGAAGAAATCGCGCGCAACATCAGCGATATTCGCGACCTGTCCAACGAGGCGGCGCAAACCTCCGAGCAGAGCACGCGGGCCAGCCAGCATCTGTCCGAGCTGTCCCATGGTCTGGCTCAGCTGGTGGGCCGTTTCCGTGTCTAAGAGCCTGTTCAAAGTCTGCTGCGCGTCGGCCCTGCCGCGTTAAAAACAGGCTCTAAGTGTTTGAAGCAGTTGTAACTTTGCGTTTAGTCGTTACAATGGCGCGGCTCGTCGCAATGGCGAGCAGCGTTATGGTGGCCCTGCCGGTCCCCTCGCAACGATTACCCGTTAACCTGGTCAGGCCCGGAAGGGAGCAGCCACAGCGGGAACATTGGGTGCCGGGGTGTGGCTGGTAGGGTCCACCTCCAGTGACCTAAGTCATTGATTCTGAACGGTTTTTCACTCCAATCCACGCAGTGGTACAAGGAGTGATACATCCGTGTCTACTGTCCCGTCTTACCTTCTCCTGTCGCGCCATTCGGTCTTCTATTTCCGTATCGTGGTGCCTGAAGTCATTCGCCCTTTGTTCCCCCAACGGGAGATACGCAGGTCGCTCCAGACGCGCTGCCGTAGGGAGGCGTTGATCCGTGGGCGTGAGCTTCTGCTGCAGGCCCAGCGACTGTTCACAGAGGCATTTCAGGGGCGTCGGCCATCGTTGGACCTCCTGAAGGGCGCCTGGGAGGCGGGTGGGAAGCGCGTTGCTAGCTGGGCCTCCTGGCTGCGTCAGCAGCAGTTGGTTAGTACCTTCGAGGCCGTGATAGCTAATACTCGGGAGCAGCCGAGCAGGGGGCCGCAGAAGGCCAATACGGTCCCCATTCGTGACGAGCCGCCGTTGGCTCCATTGTTCTCCAAGGTCGTTGACGAGTACCTGCGTCAGCAAGCTCGGGAAGGTGTCTCTACCAAGACCCTGGACGACAAGCGGGCAATGGCTTCCCTATTCGTCCGCGTCATCGGAGACCATCCGATAAACCTCATCACCCGCAAGGAGACCCAGCAGTTCCGGGAGACCGCGTTAAAGCTGCCGCCACGGATACACCAGTTGTCCGTCACGTCCCTGGAGCAGGCCATTGTCGAGGCCAAGACCACCATCAGTCAGACCACGTTCAACAACTACGTGAAGAACCTGACGACGTTCTTCGCCTATGCCATCCGGGAGGGGTACTGCGATAAGAACCCGTTCTACAGGCTTGGCATCAAGCGCAGGGGGAAGGTGAACCAGGAGCGTTCGGTGTTCACTGAAGCCGACTTGAAGGCCTTGTTCGACAGGAACAGGTACGCGCCTGCAAATGGGCCGAAGCCGAACCAGTATTGGCTACCCCTGTTGGGGCTCTATACGGGCGCACGGCTGAATGAGCTGTGTCAGCTGTATCTGGACGATATCGTGGTCGTTAATGGTGTGGACTGTCTTCACATACGAAAGGGCCGGCCAGACCAGAAGCTCAAGAACGATGGCTCCGAACGTCTGGTCCCGATCCACTCTCGCCTGAAGGCCCTTGGTTTCATGGAGTATGTCGCCAGGCTGCGTGGGGATGGACACGTGCGGCTATTCCCGGAGCTGACCCTTCACAAGAAGCATGGCTACAGCTCTGCCCCCTCCAAGTGGTTTGCTCGGGTCAGGGCGCAGCTGGGCTTTGAGGGGAAGAAGGACTTCCACAGCTTCCGGCATACATTCGCGGACCACTTGAAGCAGAAGGGGGTGTCTGAGGCGCTGGTCGGCGGTGTACTGGGGCATCAGACAGGCGGGATAACGTTCGGTCGTTACGGGAAAGACTTCAGGCCGGAGGTACTGGTGCCCGTGGTGGAAATGGTAACTCTGAAAGCACCCTAAACAGGGGCCGCTCCCTGGCCCCCTTATCGTCAGGTGGTGTGACAGACGTAAGAGCAGTAGTAGCAGCCATTGGCGGTGGGGTAAATGCGGCGAGCCGCGACCACAGCGGTCTGGCAACCGACGTGATAACCAAGGTCTGTACGATTAACAGGGAGGTACTGGCAGGTGGCTTTATGCACCTCATGGTCACCATTTGCCTGCTGACGCTGGTTGACGTAGTAACGTTCCATGATGGTCTCCTCAGCGCTTTTTGTTGCTCTGCGAAACCACCGAGCCAGCCAAGGCCTTGGTGGTGTCACTGGAGCGTGGGTTGCGGAGTGCCTGCGAAGCTTTGCTCTCCATGTCAGCTCCGGTCTCTTTCCCAGTGGTTGCTTGCGCAAGTGCGGAGCCGGCAAGGCTCTTTGCGATTGCAGAAGCATTGGGGTCGCGGAGTGTTTCGGATGCCAACGTAGCGATGCTGGCCGATGTATCTTTGTCGTTCTTCGCCATGATGGTATTACCTCAAATAGGCGATTGTGGTAGTCGGCCAGCTCGGGGAACCATTCGGCAGATGCGCGTTGACGGAACAGCTGTCGCAATTGCTTAATTGGCCCCCCGTCAGGGCCGGTTCGTGTAACTACTGCTGAGCTCCCGGTGGGGCGGGTAACTGCGCTGTCGTCGCCACAACTTCAGGCGCAGTTGCTCGCTGACTTCCTTTCACTCGACCTCGCAATGAGGTCTGCAGTACGGTTAGAACACAATATCTTGTGGTGTTCTGATCCGTGAGCATCAAGATAATGTGCCCAGATAGGCGCTGCAACGCCACGGTGAAGAACAGCCTGTGGATAACGTGTGCGCTAGATGTGGTTGTTTTTTGATCTCCCTTTAGAATCTTGTACTTAGACGTCGATTACCGTTCGTCGGGTTCCCTTGTTTTGTAAGCTGCTTTTAGTTGATTTCTCCGTAGGCCCCGTCAATTCGGCGATAGCGTTGCCCCTGCTTCAGCACGGTTCATGATTCCGTCAATTTTCCAACTCTGTGTAGCTCTCTTTGGTGAGCCTTGGGCGGGGTATCTCCAAAGCCAGGCGTGGAAGGGGCTTGAAGCCGGTCTTCATGGTCAGGCGTTCGTCGTGATAGAGGCTGACCAGGAGCTGCTGCCCCTTCTCCAGGACGACGATTTTCGAGCGTCCATCGGGTGCCAGTACCTCGTCGAACAGGACGCCCTTGAACTTGTGCCGCACGGCCCAGTGACCATCGCGCTTGAACAGGTACTGCATGACCATGAGGTCTTTCTGTACCTGCATGGTGTTGACGCCTTCCAGCTTGCGGGCGAACTCGACGACGCCGATACGGGAGCGTTGGCCGACCGCCTGGCCGACTTCAGCAGCCGGGAGTAGGCGTTGGTTGTCGGCCTGCAGGGCAGCTTTCTCCTGGGCCAGGCGTTCCAGCTTGCGCTGCATGATGCCCATGGCCTTCAGTACCAGCTCGTCCTCGTCCATTTCGCCGGTTGCTACCTTCTCCTCGCCCAGGACATAGGCGCCGTCCTTACGGATGGCTGGCAGGACTACCCGCGTGACCCAGTCCTGGAAGGCTTTGGCCTCGGGCTTGTTGGAGCGCATGACCAGCTTGTAGAGGCCGGATTCGTTGAGTAGCAGGACGCCATACCCACGAAAGCTGGGTAGTTTGACTACTCTCTTTTCGTCGGCGTGGAACGACTGCTTGGCGTGGTACTTCATGTTGTCGATGGTGAAGCCCAGGGCTTCTGCACCGTCCTTGGCCACGAACCACGGCTGACCATCCTGCTCGATGACGCGCAAGTCCATGAGGCCGAAGTTGAATTTCTGTACCTGGCTCATGCCTTCACCTCGGTCAGCTCGACCAGGGCTTCCCGGATGCGTGCTCGATGCTCCCTCATGTCCTCGATGTTCTTGTCCAGGACGAACAGGGCGTCGCGCATGGCTTGCTTGGCCTGCTCCAGGCGCTCCTCGATGGTGGGTTGCTGGTTCATTGCTTGTCCCCCTGCAGGAGCGCTAGGCCGCGCTTGGTCAGGTCGGCCAGAAAACAGCAGGGGGAAAGACACGCCCGAGCGAACCCTCAGGAGAGGGCTCTGCAGGGGCGTGATAGTGGGTTAGACCACGGATTTTTCTAAAGCCGGAATCCGCTTACTGTGCGACTTCTGGAACGCTGCTGCCTTCGCGGCGAGTGCGTCGACACGATCATTCTCGACGTGGCCGCTGTGGCCTTTGATCCAGTGGGCGGTGACGCTGTGAAGACCAAGCAGGGTGTCGAGCACCTTCCAGAGGTCTACATTCTCGACGGGCTTCTTATCTGACTTCCGCCAGTCATTGGCCTTCCACTTCGTCATCCAGGAGTTGATGCCTTGGACGACGTAGTTGCTGTCGGTATAGAGGTCGACCACAGCAGGCTTCTTGATGGTCTTCAAGGCCTCGATGGCGGCAGTCAGTTCAGCTCGCTGGTTGGTCGGGTGGTGGCCGTCGTTCAATGGGCCTGATGGCCACGTTGGCAGCCACCTCTGGGTGTAACGGTTGGGGCATATCCGAATGAACACGAAGCCCGCCGATTCAAATTCTCTAGCAGGCGTCTTAGGGGCTGAAGAATCTTACAATTCTGTGGCGTAAGCCCCCATGCTGAAGGCTCTCTACGCTCCAGCATAGGCGTGGTTCAAATGGCATAAATGTCAAAGCAACGTTCGCTTTGGGCTCTAGGCTGTAGCTGAGGGGCAGCCGAGGCTGCTCAAGCGGGGGGGGGGGGGGGGGGGGGGTTTTGCCGTGGCAATTTTTTTTAACGTTAAAGAGGTTTTTCAGCAAAAAAATACTCCGACTTTGTTATTGGTAGGTTATCGTTTTTAGTAAGGGGTTCTAGGGATATCTCTAGGTTACGTGTTTTAATATACTTATGACTCCGGGGTGGCCTGGGTAACTCAAGTGCTATCCGTTGCAAAGTTAAAACTTAATTCGCAGAGTTGAGATTTGTATACTTAAATCTCTGGTGCCAAGGGGGTTCTGACGTGAGTGAGATTGATAGTCTTACCCGAGAAAAAATTCGAGAATGGCAGATTCGTCGTCTGGGCATAAAGGAACAAATGCAATTGCACCCCTCGAGAGCGCTTGAGTTTTCTAGAGTGCTGGATCTTATGGATGAAGAACATGCCGAAATACTTAGTGGGTCGAATAGAGATCAGTATAGAGATGCAAATCGGCAAGAAAATAATTCTTCTCTAGCAGTCGCAGTTGAAAATTTTTTGCCTTCTGCCACAAGAAAGCTTGATTTGCAGTTACATCTGAGTGCCAAAAGCTCTGCTGGTCTGTGTAGGCTGCTTGAAATGGCGGTCCTGGAATTAAAATATTGCATCGATAGGACAGAGGTCGAGCCATCCAGTGAATGTAGTAAATGTCCAGGGGGGATGTCAGGTACCTTGGGTAGCTATGAGTTCGTGCTTGATATCAAGGGCGAGGATGATAATGAGTGAATTTAATGAAGATTGGATAGAAGTTGAATGTCTAGCTGAGCATGTAATGGAATTACTTGATAAATATGATATCAAGTGGCGTAGGTATGGGCTTATATACGTAGATCATCAGCCGGTAAATGTTACGACTATCAATATGCTTCTTGTGGAGCTAAATAAACGTCTTGGCGTATCAAAGCCACTGATTCGCTCTAAGTTGATCGAATTGGGTTGGCTCAACGATGCTCGCCATAGCTCTGCCCGAAACGACTCTCTACGTGTAGCCGTGAGTCGTTGTCCCCCTGCTCCAGTGATTTCAGAGGTTGATTGGTTCGAAATAGACGACGATTCGGGAATGGATGATGAAAAACATGAACAGGATTGATTGCGCGACGAATAATTTTTTAATTGTGAGATGGTATGCGTCCTGAGCACTTTGATTTATCCAGTCCCCTTTTCTTGCCCGTTGCAAGTGAGACGTGCGCAAGCTTGTTGAATGCTAATGGCGTGGATGTGCTTGTTACTTTATCGGATGCTGAGTTGGCCGCAGTTTTGGTCGTTCAGCACTTATCAGTTGCAGAAAAAAAAGATCTTACGCCTAGTTCGATTGAGAGGATTTTAGGAAAACTTATTGCTTGGGCGGTCGATACCCAGCATTTAGTTCCCAGGGGATTGTTATCAGAGGCGCAGAGACTTTTCGATCCGGAAAAGTTGCGCTCTGGCGGGAAAGTTGCTAAGCGTTTAAGCTTGCGCTTTCTTAGTTCTGATGAGGTCGCCGCGCGGGACTATTTGTTGCCCAATGGAAAATGGGATGTCGAGTTTAGGGGGCGCCACCATAGACGTAATAATCCATTCAGCGAGCAAATGATTACGCCCCGGCACCGCGAACGTTGGTTAAGCCCTGCACAGGATAAACTGGTAAGGACCTTTCGCGCCAATCTGGATGAGAATCTCCACGTTCAAGGCTACGCGGGAATAGGCAAGAGTCACCTATTAGGTACGTTGATGGAGTGCTTGCATCCAGGGGCAGCGTTATTGCTGGCGCATACACCCGGAAAGTTGGAGGTCTTGCGTAAGCGTATAGGGAGCGCTCATAGTAAAATCGGAATGACCTTCAGTGAATTCGCTCAACTCTTGCTTAGTGGCCCTAAGATCAAGCTTTTTAAGCCGTCTAAGGTTTTTAGTAAGCGGGAATTGGCACAAGCGCTGAACATCGTTGGTGTTCGTGACTATGATGCGCAAGCTACGCTGAATATTTGCCTAAAGGTACTCAAGAACTATTGCGCATCTAGAGACTATGCGCTATCGGCAAAGCATTTTCCTTATTTCAAACAGCCGTTGTCTGGCTTAGATGCGAAGATGCTTCTTGAGTATTCAAGCCAGCTGTGGGGTTACCTAGAGTCAAATCCTGCTTGGGGCGGCCAGTTTGAGTTTGAAGCGTTGTTAGCGATAAAGCGTGCTAGCTTATTAGGTTGTATGGTTCCGGCTCGGTATACGCACGTACTCATTGACGAAAGTCAGGATCTACCTGCCTCTCTCTTGCAGATCATAGAGCGAGGCCGGCAAGTATTGATAACGCTCGGGGATGAATATCAGCAAGCTGGCGGCGCCTTTGTAAGCAGAGGGCGCGAAGTCCGGCGAAGTGATATAGCCTATTCAGTTCGCTCTGGCCGTAACGTTGAGGATTTGGTCAACCCATTAATTTATCGCCATTCTAATAAAGGCAAAATTCCCTTTGAGGGCGCTAGCAGCACAGATGTCATTATTAAGCATTATCCGCAAGGTTTTTTGCCGCCTGATGGGTGTATGGTATTGGCTGCATCCCATTGGGATATGATGAAGTGGGTTATCCAGATGGATGCCGCAGGCCGCGCGTTAACCCCCCTCGGTGGAGCGCAGCAGGACCTTAAGAAGTTCATGGCTACTGCACTGACACTGTTCAAGCCAGATTTCTACAGTATCGAGCAGATACCGGACGGACCGCATTTGGACTTCAGTGAGTTTTCAAACTGGCAGCAAGTTCGTGATACCAATCGGTACGATGAATCATTTTTGTGGGTGGAGGCGGAGCTAGAAAAAGGCTTCAATGTGGCCGACATGAATCAGCTGAAAGGGATGTTTGGGCAATCTGGTAGCAGCTGTGGAGTTATGATGGCCGAACAGGTAGGAGGTATGGAGTTCGACTCGGTTTTATTGACGCCGCAGCTTTTAACTACTACAAAGTTTAGGGATGTGGATGAATTCGATAAACGAATTTGTGCAGTGTATATCGCCATATCTCGGGCTAAATATAAACTATATGTTCCTTATGATGTAATAGAGTGGGTTGCTCATCATGATTCTCAAAAGTTTCGGGGGGCAAGCGGTTATTGATTGCTTCTACAGTTGGTTTTGGTTTTTAAATAAATCGCATTGCAGTTTTTCAGTAATTGTAGCATGAGTAATGCGTGGTGATGTTTATGGTCTTGAGATCGATTTCGGCTTGCTGGTCGTTAAGGGTTTTGACTAGTGCCTAGGAATTTATCCCGAGTAGTGAAAGTCTTGAATGTCTGTTAGTAGCTCTTTCGCTTGTTTGTTTATTCGGCGTTCGAATTCATGTTTTATTTGTTCGGGGTGTAAGTTGTCGATGTTCTTTCCGAAGTACTCCGTCAGTACCGATGACATTTGGGGGATTGTAAAGTTGTCAAAATTTGGTATGTAATTGTTGGAGTAGCGGTGGTGCTTTAGCTCAAAGAAGGTTCTTACAAATTTTTTAGGTGTTAGTGGTAAGTTGAATCTTGAGATAAGGTGAAGGACGTACCGGTCGAGATTATGTAGTAATGTTTCATCGTTAATTTCTGCGAAGAAAAACAGCCAGCCCTTACCTTTGTTTTTAAAGACGCAGCCAGTGATTCTAAGGTTTAGTCGCCACTGTAGAAAATTTATACTTTTATTTTTTGAATATTTATAGGCGGAGAAAATGGATACGAGAGACTCTTTAAGTTTTCTTATTGATCCCTCGCGCGCGGATACTCTGCTGTTGTGGAAATGGTAGCCTAGGTAATCGAATGGCTCGGTTATTCGGCCGTATACTGATTTAGAGCCGTTTAGCTGAGGGGGGTGAACTGTAAGGCCTAATTTTTTAAAGTCTTTAGATATGGAATTTGAGATTTCTTGTATTTCGTCATATTGGCAAAGAATAAATACGTCGTCGACGTATCTGAAGTAGCTGAGGTTTTCCTTTGAGTTGTATTTTTTGTCTATGCCTGATAGGTAAATTGCGGCGAGAACATTGGATATTGAAAGGCCTTGAGGAATACCTTTAGTGTTATTTTTTCCTGTCTCGGAAGGCTCGGAGACTGTGGGGGTGCTTATCGCTTTCTGGATTAGGCCGATTATGCGTGCTGATCTGGTTTTGCGGCGAAGTGATTTCGTTAGTTCGGTATGGTTAATTGATGGGTAGAAATTTTCTACGTCCAGTTTGATGAAGCCGGTGTATGTGTTTGACTCTATAATCTTGAGTGCGCGCGCTACCATTGGTTGGGGTAGTTCAAATGCAAGGTCTTCTTTGTAGTTGTCAAATAAGAATTTGCATAGTGCTTTTAGGGCTAGTCGATCTCTTATCGTCGGGATTGAGATTTCGCGAGGGGATTTTCCGCGGCCCTTGCTTATAAGTTTTAGTTTGTATTTTGTGAATTCGTACTTTCCGTTGAGTGCCTTTCTTGATGTGATTGATATTTGCCTGTGAAGTATTGGCCAGAAATTCTTGTGCGTTAGGTTGTCAATCCCAGTGGCAGGTGAAAGTGATACGGAGTCTTGGTATATTGAGCTTAGCGATGCTTCAGAGAAGTATTGTTTGAAGCTACTTAGCGCAGACATTTGCAGCCTCTAGATATAGCAATATCACTGGTGGGGAGAGATATATGCCCAGTAATAAAAGTGTGCGTCGGAGGTGGTGCAGTATCCAGATAGCTATGTCGTATTTTGATATTTCGGGGTCAAGGTCTTTTCTGCCTGAAAAATGCATTTCGCATCTTGCTGAGCGGTAATCGAAGTCGCTGTGATTTTCGCAAAGCCCCAATATTTCATTATATTCGCGTTGGAGAGTTTCTAGTTTCTCTTTGTTGTTGCTCTCGGATTTGGCTATGTGGTACAAGGTGTCCAATCTTTCGTAGCACTCTTTTATTAGTGCGGCTCGTCCTTTGAGGTTTAATGCTGAAACATAGCTGGAAGCAACAAGTGAGAAAACTGAAAGAATTACCCATATTCCGGGCGCTATATCGCTGTTGCTTGCCTTGACTAAATAGTAAATGGAAACGGCTACGGAGAAAAATGCATACCAGAGTAGTATTATTTGAGTATGTATATCGTTAGATAACAATCTTTTCTCTGTATGTATTCTGGATTTTCTAGTCCACCAGATTTTTTCGTGAAGCTGCATAAACACTCCGTGTAAGGTGTCTCAGGGTGCGATAGGAGTAACATTGAGTAACGCCTGTTACCAGGCAAGCCTTGCGGCTAGGAACACGAGGTTCCTCTTAATTAGTTTCACCCAAAAGTGGATGTCTGACCCGAGGGGCAGTGCACCCTGAGACGCAAGCCTTGTAACATTCGCTGGTTTCGAAAGCTAGGGGGGAGAGCAATGGTGTTTATGCATAGCGTAGAGAACACTTCGAAGTGATCTTCGCTTTGGCAGTAGGCGCTAGAAGGACTTAGGGGGCTGGGGAGAGATGCCTTGTTCTTGCATGCTGAAGCCGCTCGGGTTTTGGGTTTTGGGTTGTCAGCCGTGATCGGCATAGAGAGGCCAGAGGCCAGAGGCTAGAGGCGGCCACTGGCATGTAGGCTTTGCATGTCTGATCAAGCGTGAAGCGCTGGTTCCATAATGTAACAGCGAGGCCATCTAGCTGAGCCCGCTTGCCTTTGAAGTGGGACCTGTTTTGTAACTCCAGCTTTTAGCTGCATCCGCCCGGAGGGCTAAGACATCATCAATGATGATCGGCTCAGGATAGCGGCGCCAGCCCGCCTCAAGCTCGTCAACGGCTAACAAAGACATACGGTCGGCGAGCTCGTTGCCTTCGATACCGATGTGTCCATTGACGTGATGAACCTCGACCCTGTCTTTTATCTGCAAGTAGACAGCATAGATTTCCTGGATCTGCTCCAGGTTCAGTATGTCACCAGCCTTGCGCTTCCACCCCTTTTTCTCCCAGCCTGCTGCCCACTGGGTAATGCAGTTGATGGCATAGCTTGAATCGGCAAATACAGCTGCGCTGAGATCCTTCTTGATTGCCTCACCGGCCAGTACCAGCCCGTAGTGAAGAGCCGCTAGTTCAGCGGTATTGTTTGTCCCGGTCGGTTGATACCTGCCGTACCAAAGACTCGACAGCACGCCATTCGTGTAGACGGATACGCCTGAGCCGGCTTCACCAGGGTTTGGATTGCACCCACCATCGACGAAGATTTTGACGTCGGCCTCTACTTTTTCAATTTGGTGCTTTGATAGGGTCGTCAGGCCCGACTTGGCCCGGCCTGGAGTTGCACGGGAAGTAGCGGGGCGAGCGGAAGCGCTGTTAGCTGGCTTCGACCTGAGGGCAGCCTCAGCCTCTGCTTGCGAAGTGAAGCTTTTGAAGCTGGCTCCAGGGAAACCATCGGTCTGCAGCTTGCAACTTGCCCAGTCCAGATAGATGCCAGGGCAGCGTCCCGCCCAAACAACGTACCATTTTCGGGATGCAGTCTTGGCCATATTTGCTTGGATATCCTTGGCATACACGTGATGTGATGCCCTCATGTTAATGCCGATTAACGGGGTTGATGCTGTTCTAGCTGAGCATATACCGCCAGGGTTACGTCGTCCTCCAGGTGGTACAAAAGGGGGGCAAACAGGTGATACAAAGCACCTTGCAGGCTGACCCAGGTGGTCGCCTACAATGGCCTCGATTTTCATTTTTCTGCGTGGTCTGATGAAGACCGCTTCAGAGGTGGCGCTGACTCATGAAGGCTCTAGAACGGGCGTCTTGGCAGCGTTATGGTGGCCCTGCCGGTCCCCTCGCAACGATTACCCGTTAACCTGGTCAGGCCCGGAAGGGAGCAGCCACAGCGGGAACATTGTGTGCCGGGGTGTGGCTGGTAGGGTTCACCTCCAGTTTCCTTCCCTAATTTTTCATGCTGATCACGTCCGTGATTTGGCCGCTCTCACCCTTTCCCATCGTTTCTGGCTGATCAGATTGCCTACGCTTGTCCTCGGCAATTGCCCGGTCGCTGAATCACGAGACCGCCATGCCGATAGGTATGGCGGTTCCGTAGGCTGCGCGTGCAGTTATGGATGACACCATCCGTGGGACAGGAAAACGACCGCTTTCTAACAGGCGGCCGTTTCATCGGGTAGGAGGGCGTGGCAGCTAGCGCACACCTGCATTGCGCAGGGCTGTTGGCGTGTACTCCGCCGCCAGCGATTCCTGGCCGAACTCCACGGAGTCGCGTTCTTCGTTGCGCATCCCGGAGACGATGTAGCGACCGTTGATGAGATCGTATAGCGCCTCTACGCCCAGCCAGGGAATTTGCAGGTCATAGCGGTAGGTCTGGAAACCTTCAGCGACTCGCCAAAGTGTGCCACGTGCGTCGTAGTGGTCGGCCAGAACGATCTGCCAGGTGTCTTCATCGAAGTACAGCGTACGTTTGGCATAGATATGACGCTCGCCCGGCTTGAGCGTGGCCTCGACCACCCAGACGCGATGTTTCTCGTAGCGGGTCAGGTCGGGGTTGATGTGACCCGGCTTGACCAGGTCGGCATATTTCAACTGGGGCGAGTCGAGCGAGTAGTTGTTGTCAGGGATGTACAGCTCCTTCTTGCCGAGCAGCTTCCACTCGTAGCGATCCGGCGCGCCGTTGAACATGTCCAGATTGTCCGCCACGCGCTGACCTTCGGAGGCCGGGTAGGGGCCGTCGTAGGCGATCTGCGGGGCACGGCGCACGCGCCGCTGGCCGGCGTTGTAGATCCACGACATGCGTGGTTCCTTGACCTGGTCGAGTGTCTCGTGAACCAGCACCACGTCACCGGCCAGGCGTGCTGGCGCGGTCACCAGTTGCTTGTAGTAGAACAGCACGTTGCCGGGGTTCTGCGGATCGAAACCCTTGATCTTGTCGCGGTAACTGAACTGCTGCTTGAAGAAGACCGGTGTGAAAGTGCCATTGGCCAGCGGCGTGGCCTGCACATGGGTGCGCTTGACGCTGCCGCCTCGGTAGCGGGTGATGTGGTTCCACAGCACCTCCATGCCGTTCTGCGGGATGGGGAAGGGGGTGGCGACCTCGAAGTCCTTCAGGCCGTTGCCGCCGCTAACCAGGGTGGTGGTGCGGGCGTTGCGGCCGATGGCCTGGTAGACCTCGTTTGGCAGGGCCGCGCTGCGATGGCTGGGAAACACACGCAGGCGATAGCTGTCCGGATAGCGTTTGAACATCGCCAGTTGTCCCTGGCTCAGTTGCTCACGGTATTGCTCGGCGTTCTGTGCGGTGATGACGAAGAGCGGTTGTTCGGTGGCGAATGGATCGCTGAGAAAGCCCGCGGCGTCGACCGATCCTGCGCTTTTCGGCAAGCCCCCCGTCCAGGCCGGGATGGAGCCATCGGCATTGCTGGCACGCTCGGCGCCGTTGGGTGTCAGGTCGCTGCTCAGCGCTGCTGCCTGCTCGGCGGTAACGGCGGCATGCGCACTGCCACTCAGGGTAACCAGCAAGGCAAGAATCAAAGGCGATATTTTCATTGTTTTTCTCCGCTTAGAAGGACACGCCGAAGCTCAGCGCGACGAAGTCACGGTCTGCATTCACGTTGTAATCACCGCCGAAGTAGTCGGTGTAGGACAGGCTGGCGGTGTAGGTGCTCAGGTAGGTGGCATCGAGGCCAACGCTGACGGCCTTGGAGCCCTCGTTGAAGCCGGGCTCGGGGCCGTAGCCCTTGACGTCATGCGACCAGGCCAGGCTGGGATTGAGCTGCACGCCCGGGATCAGGTTGCTGTATTCCCAGATGACACGTACTCGATAACCCCAGGAGCTGCGAGTGGCGTAGCCATCGTCGCTGCAGTTCTCAGGTGCCGAGGCGTTGGTGAGTGCCGTGCACAACCCATTGTCTGGGTAGAGTTGGCCCTGGCCGTAGATCGCGCTTCTGCCGTAGCGCACTCCATCCTTGTCATCCAGGCCGCCGATCCAGGTCATCCCTGCTTCACCGATCAACGTGACACGGTCAGCGCCCATTACCTGATCGAAGAAGTGCGTGGCGGTAATCTGGGCTTGAGTGACCTCTTTGCGGCGATAACCGTAGATGTCCTGATTGTTGGCGGTGGTGACGTCGCCAGACGACAGGATCGGGGTGATGGGAGTGATGCCGATTACCGCGGTGGTCAGGTCAACCGGGTTTATCTGCACGGGCATGTTCGGGCGGTAGCTGATCTCACCTGCCAGAGTCGTGCCGGTATCCAGGCTGGTGCTGAAACTCAGGCCGTATAGACGAATATCTTCCGGGTAGGCCGTGAAATAGCTTGCAGTGCCCAGGCGGTAGGCTTGGACAAGACTCTGTCCCGCTGTGCTGCCCAGAAAACCAGCGCAGCCAGGCCCAGGTATGGACAGGTTGGCGCACAGTTGCGGCGCGAAGCCGATATCGGCGGCATTAGGCCCGGTGGTGGTACTGAAATAGGGCTGACGACTGTGGTAGTTGATGAAGTAGCCCGCGAACTCACTGTTCAACTCTGGCGCAAACCAGCGTAGTGCCATGCCCCATTGGCCGCTATCGCGTGGATCGCGGTCGGCGCTGCGCGGCATGATGATTCCCTCGCTGGATAGATCGATACCGAACGGCAGGAGGGCTGCGCGTGCGGCGGCGTTCTGGTCGAGCGCGGGGCCTGCTGCGAGGCCGTTGCAACCGTCAGCGATCACGTCGATCTGCGAGAAGAACGTGCCGCAGTTGTCGAGGACCGTCTGATCCCACTCAAGTTGGTAAAACCCCTCGGCGGAGAGATTCTCGGTGAGGTTCTGCGAGACGAAGAACATGTTCACCGGGATCAGGCCTTCCTTGATCTCCGCGCCGGGGCGGCGGAAGGCGGCAACATCCACTGGGTTGATGGCGTTGATGCCGCCCTGGATGAAGGTGCTTTCGCCCCAGCTCACCACCTGCTTCCCCAGGCGTACAGTGCCGGGCAGATCGCCGATCAGGTAGCTGTGGTAAATGAAAGCATCGAGCAACTGCGCGCCTGCTGCTTTGGCGCCCTCATTGCGACCGTGATCGTCGATATCCTTGAAGGGACGATTTTCGTCCTTGAGCTCGAAGTCGTACCAGTACTTGCCGCGCACGAAAATGCCGCTTTCGCCGTACTTGAGTTCTAGGTCATGAATACCCTTGAAGACCTTCGAGAAGGTTTTGCCCTGCTCGAAGTTGCGTCGCCCATCGTCAGCACTGCTACTCCCCAGCAAGGACTGCTTGGGGTTGCGCAGTGCCCAGCTCGCACCGACCGAAAGGGTCGAATCGAACTGGCCTTCGATCTCCCCGATATTGAATGTCAGCGCTGAAACAGGGAGTGCGAAAAGGCTGGCAAAGCTGATTGCGGCGGCAAGATGTGCTCGGCGCCATGAAGGTTTAATGGAGCTCATTGCGTGACTACCTCTTGTTCTTGTGAGTTGGTCTGTTACGCGTTTTCAGGTTTTCCGGGCACAAGCGAGCACCTGGCCGGCCCCGGATTACCGGCCGGGCATGGTGGTTTGGCGATTGTCGAGGGGGGCTCGTAGCTGGTTTCAGCTGACCCAGTCGATCTGGAAGCTGTAGCGCCCCAGCGCTTGGGTGAGTTCATCGCGACATCGGTCGGCGGAGATTTGCGCCACCAGGCCGCGGCGGGCGTCCTGCACGACCTCGACGGTGAGATCCTTCAGGCCCAGTTCGGTGGCTTCCTGTTGCACCACGCGCGCGATCTCGCGTTGTTGCAGGGCCGGCTTGAAGATCTTGCCCACTGCCGTGACCGGCAGGGCCTCGAGGATTTCGATGCGTTTGGGCACGGCCGCTCGCTCGCTGATATGGCGGGAGGCGAAATCCATCAGCTCGGCGCGCTCGATCTTCTGCCCGGCCGTGAGCTGGACATAGGCCACCGGCACTTCGCCTGCATGTGCGTCGGGGCAGCCGACTGCCGCGACCAGGGCCACTGCTGGGTGAGCCTGCAGGGCTTCCTCGATCTGCTTCGGATCGATGTTGTGCCCACCGCGGATAATCAGTTCCTTCTTGCGCCCGGTCAGCCAGAAATAGCCCTGAGTGTCCTGACGCCCGAGATCACCAGTGTTGAGCCAGCGCTGGCCGTTGATGTCGATCCACACGCCTTTGTTGTGCAGCGCTTCGAGGTAGCCGGCGAAGACGTTGGGTCCGTGGATGGCGATCACGCCGACCTCGTCGGGCGCCGCATCACGCAGGTAGTCACCGTTATCGTCGAGGATCACCGCGCGCATGTCCTGATAGGCCAGGCGCAGGCCGATGGAGCCTATCTTGCGCTCGCCGTCCGGTGGATTGACGGACGAGACGCAGGCGCCCTCGGTCAGGCCGTAGCCCTCCAGGATGCGCACGCCCACGCGCTGCTCGAACTCGCGGAACAGCTCGACCGGCATGGGGGCGGCACCGCACAGGGCGTACTGCAGGCTGCTGATGTCGAACCCCTCGGTTGGCTGTTGCAGCAGCGCCGAGTAGACCGTTGGCACACCCGAGAAGAAGTTGATGCGGAAATGCTCGACCATGGCCCAGAAGTTGGCGACCACGCCGGCACCGCGATAACCCTGGGGCGTGCCGATGACCACCTTGTCACCATGCATCCAGGGCATCAGGCCGGTGACCAGTTGGCCATTGACGTGAAACAGCGGCAGGCCGCAGAAGATCACCTGGCTGGCCTGGCGTGGCTGCATGTTGGCAGCCATGGCCCAGGCGTTGAACACCTCCGAGCGGTGTGTGCGCACGGCGATTTTCGGCAGGCCGGTGGTGCCGCCGGTGCAGAAATAGGAGGAGGGATCTTCTGGGCGAATCTGCCGTCCGCTCTTGAGTTGATCGCCCGGTTGCTGGCGCATCAGGGTGCGCAGATCGTGGATGCGCAGGCCGCGTTGGCGTGCCTTTTCGCGCCGTGCCATCCAGCTCAGCGCGAGTCCCGGCAGCGCGCTGACGTAGGGGCGCATGCTCACCCAGACGATGTCGCGCACGCTGGGCAGGTTGGCGAGCTGGCTGGCCAGCTTCGGCCACAGGTCGCTGCCGGGCGTGGGCGCCAGGGTCACCACCAGCTTGGCCTTGGCGGCGCGCAACAGCTCGGCGATTTGCGCTGCCTCAAGCAAGGGGTTGATGGCCATGACGATACCGGCCGCTTCGCCTCCCCAGATGGTGAAGTGGGTTTCCGGCAGATTGGGCAGCAGGAAGGCGACCACGTCATCGGGGCCGATGCCCCGTTCGTGGAAGGCATTGGCGGCCCTGGTTATATCGGCGAACAGTTCCGCGTAGTTCCAGTCATGGGTGCGCTGGAAGTGTTTGGCATCGAGCATGAAGCTCAATGCCGGCGCGTGGGCATGCGCCGTTGCGCAGCGCTGCAACGCGGCGTAGGTATTGGCTGGGAGATCACGCTCACTCAGGGGTGTCTGTTCGAGGGTGCAGATGTCGAAATAGGAGCTGACGGCCATCAGACTTGCTCCACTACGGCGTTGCGTTGCACCCCCAGATCGATCAGACCATCATCGCTGCGGACGCTGGCCTCGACGACATCACCTTTTTTCAAGTAGTACGCGCTACGACCCTCCTGAGCCTTCAGGAATGCTTTCCACTTCACGGCCTCCGGCAACAGGGCGCCGATGCGCTGTTTCATGGGTGATGGAATGCTCAGGGCGCAGCCGGCCGGGGTGCCCGTGGCGATCAGGTCGCCGGCGGCGAAGTCCTGCACGCCGGACAGCTCACTGAGGGTTTCCGCAGGGCCGTAGACCAGGTTGGCGGTACTGTCCTGCTGGCGTACTTGGCCATTCACCGTCAGGCGCAGCTGAAGTTTCTTCAGGTAGTGCATGTCCTTGGCGTCCAGCAGGCACAGGTACGGGCCAACAGGGCCGAAGGTGCGATAGCTCTTGCCTTTGTAGAATTGCATTTGCGGAATCTGGATATCGCGTGCCGAGTAGTCGTTGACGATCACCACGCCAGCGATGAACTCGTGCAGGGTGGCGTCGGTGACCACCTGCTTGCCGCTGATTTCACGTTTGAGAATCAGGCCGAGCTCGATCTCGTAGTCGAGGAAGCGCACCTCGCGAGGTTTGATCAGCTCGCTGTCCGCCGCGACGATACAGCTGGTCGCCTTGGTGAAGATCATGTTGAAGTTCTTCACGTCGGGATCCATGCCCGACTCGATCATGTGCTGACGGTAGTTGGCGCCCTGGCAGACGAACTGTTGGTCGCGGGTAACTGGAGAGAGCAGTTTGACGTCATCCAGTGCCAGCTCATCGCCTCGCAATTCGGCCAGTTCGGCGATATGGGTATTGCGGATCAAATCGCCCGTGCTGGTGTAATGGCCGGGAATCCGCGAGATCCTTCCCTGGCGTATCACGCCCCACTGGGCTTGGTTCTGGTGCTCGAAATGGACTACATGAACAGGCATGGTGGCGACTCCCGGTGACGCAGTTGGTTGCACGGAGGCAATGGTTTTTTGTTCTTCTTCCCTGGCGCTTGCCGCGTACGGCAACAAGGCTCCACTGGCCAGCGCAAGGCTGGCCTTGAGTAGCGGGCGGCGCTTGCAGGCGGACATAGGGCAGCCCTAGCCGAACATCCGCGCCAGCACGATCAGCTTGCGCAAGGTCAGATCCGGACTACGGCGCAGGTTGCGTAGCAACGCCTTGATAGCGCTTGGTGTCAGGCGGGGTTTGGTGAAGCTTTTGGGCATACGTTGGCCCCATTGCGACATCGCCTCCGGGCTGACTTCATGGATTCCGGTGGGAAGATCGGCGGTAAACAGATCGCCGTCGCAGTAGTGCTCGTGTTTGTCGCCCCAGGGATCCTGCCAGTAGTCGAAAATCTGGCTGCCGAGGATGTGCCGGCCGATACCCCAGGCATGCTGCCAGCCGTTCTGACGCAGGACGCGCTGGCCCATGCCGATGGCGTCGGCATCGACCACTTCATAGGCGCTGTGGCTGTAGGTCGCCATGAACCCCTGAGCGATGGCAAGGGTGTGGTGGTCAGCCGGGGTATCGCCCAGATCCAGACGCATGAACGCCACCGCAGGCGAGCCATCGGGCAGTACCTGCACATCGCTGGGAATAAAACCGAAATGACGGGTGTACCAGGCACATGTTGCCTGGTAGTCGGCGACCTCCAGTACCACATGGCCGAGTTTGATGATCTCCGGCGGTTCCACTGGCGGGCGCTGGGTAGCGTTGATCCTGGGCAGGTCGTTGGCCAGGTTCATGGGCAAAGGCGCACGATGGGGAAGGGCAGCAGTGGCCTGCTGGCCATAAACCGCCTCGACCAGAAAACCCGATGGATCGGTCAGGCGCACGCACTCACCGCCGCCAGGTGTGCTCAACGTTTCGATGGGCGACGCGTTGGGGAGTTTGGCCAGGCTTAGCAGATCCTTGCGACTGGCCAGCGTCAGGCCAAAACCGACGAAGCGCGGCTTGTCCGCCCGTCTTACCCGGTAGCAGTAAGGCGCGCTGCCGGTACCGCGCAGGTATAGACAGTCAGTGTCGCGGCGCGCGAGTAACAGGCCGAAATCGCTCAGAAAACGCTCCGCTTTGTCCAGATCCGGGCGTTCGAAAATCAGATGAGCGAGTGCTTGTGCCTTCACTGTGGGCTTGGGATTTCGCCTCGGCTGGGCCGTGGTGAGCTGAGGAGCTGGGCGTTGCGTCATTGTCGCGCTCTCCGTGGCTTTTTTCAGGCAAGACCGGGCCTGCGCCCCTGATTGGCAGGGACGTTGTTTGGGTGTGATGGATCAGTTCAACGCTGGCAGTGTTGGTAGCTCGGTTGTCGCCAGGCTACGGGCTTCCTCGGCGCTCAGTCCCAGCGAACGCAGGATCAGTTCTGCGGTATCGCTTCCGGCTTCGCGCCAGGTCTTGAGTCCTTCTATCACCAGAAACATGGCCGCCAGGGTGGAGCCTGCAATCAGTGAGATCACGCTGACCATCTGCTCCTGGCGGAACTGGTAGCGCCCGGTCTGAAGGCCGTTCATCAGGTCGACAGTGGCTTGGCTGTAGAACATCTCGCGCAGCGATGAATCGCTCATGGCAAAGCGGCTGAGGAAGATGCCCCACTGCGGCTCTTCATGGGTACGGCGGATGAAGAAACGGATGCCGTTGGCCAGGCGCTGTGCCGGATCTGCAATCTCGGCGAAGCTCTTGCCCACGCGTTCATGCATTTCCTTGCTGAGTTGACTCGCCACCTGTTGGAACAACTTTTCGATGCTCTCGACGTTGTTGTAGATGGTGCCTCTTGCTACGCCGGCCTCTTGCGCCAGGTCACTGATATTGACTTGGCTGACGCCTTTCTCGGCGAAGAGTCGCAGCGCAGCCTGGTGGATGCGACGTTGCACAGGGTTCAGGGCTTCCACGGAATTAGCTCCACAATCTGACATGTCGCAATTGAACACTCGTGTTCATTTTCCGTCAACAGGATATTCGTCACCAGGTCGCCATGCTGCCCACGTAATGAATTTTCAAGATCGATAATCCCTGAAATTAGCCTTGGATGGCATTTCCATGGTGGGACACTTCGAATATCGCAGTCTTGATTTTATTGAACATTGATGTTCAATATTGTTCTGGGGTGTCCTGCCCCGGTTCACAAGGCATAACAACAATGAGCATCCAGCAAGGTCGCATTGACGTTCACCATCACATCATTCCGCCCGTGTATTGCGAGGCGATCTACCAGCATGGCCTGCAGTTGCACGCAGGGGCGGCTTTACCCAAGTGGTCGCCGGAAAAGTCCCTGCAGGTCATGGATGTCAATGGTATCCAGCGGGCAATAACCTCCCTGACCACGCCCGGCGCCCACCTCGGTGGAGGGGTGAAGCAGGCCAGCAATCTGGCGCGTGCGTGTAATGAGTACGCGGCGGAGCTGTGTCACCAGTATCCCGAGCGTTTCGGTAGTTTTGCCTTGTTGCCGCTGCCGTTCACCGAAGCAAGCTGCGCCGAGGCGATCCATGCGCTGGACGTGCTCAAGGCAGACGGCCTGGTGATGTTCGGTAGCAACGACGGAGTCTTTCTCGGTGACCCGCGTTTCGATGAGCTGATGGCCGAGTTGGATCGTCGCGAGGCCGTGGTCTTCGTTCACCCCAACCTGCACCGAAGCAGCGAGCAGTTGGGCATGCAGGCGCCTGGCTTTCTGGTCGAATTCCTCTGCGATACGACGCGTGCGGCGGTCAATCTGATCCTCACCGGGACGCTTGAGCGCTATCCGCGCATTCGCTGGATCCTCGCTCATGGCGGAGGCTTCTTACCTTATGTGGCGTGGCGCGTGTCGCAGGCCAATGCCATGCCGCAATTCCAGAACAAGGTGCCGCAGGGGGTGATGCACTACGTCAAGCGTTTCTACTTCGACACAGCACTATCGCCTTCGCGTTATTCGATGGCGGCGCTAAAGGCGCTGGTCGATCCCGCCCACATCCTGTTCGGCAGTGATTTCCCCTTCGCTCCTGCGCCGCTGACCACGTTGCAATGCCAGACACTGGAGGAGAACCCGTTGTGGTCCGCGGAGCAGTTGTATGGCATTCATCGCGGCCATGCATTGAGCCTGTTTCCGCAGTACCGCCAGGCGCAGGAGAGGGTCGATCCTGCGCCGATCTACAGCGGTGAGTCCTTTTCCAATCGTATGAAGCGCAGCCTGTCCCGTCCGGTTGGCGCCTTCGTGGAACGTTTGCGCAGTCGCTGAGGTTGATCATGAAACGTCGTCATTTCGTCGTCGGCGCTGGTGCGCTGGCGGGTGCTTCTCTGCTGGTCGAGGGCTTGCCTGTCCTCATGAATGTGGCTCAGTCCACCGAAGGTGAGCCCGAGAACTGGCCTGAGCTCGTTCAGGAGGGGTCGGCGCAGGGGCGTATGGATGTGCATCACCATCTGCTGCCCCCTTTCTACTGCGCAGCGCTGCTGCGTGCGGGTGTTGGTGATTTCGCCGGTATGGCGTTACCTGAGTGGACGGTGGAGCGATCACTGGATTTGCTCGATACCCAGGGAATACAGGCGGCGATCCTCTCTTTACCGGCCCCGGGCGTGGATATTGGCGATGCTCATGTTGCCGTCGAGTTGGCGCGACGGTGCAACGAATATGCTGCCGATCTGGTTCAGCGTTATCCCCGCCGCTTTGGCAGCTTTGCCACCCTGCCATTGCCGGCCACCGCCGAGGCCTGCGCCGAAGCGATTCATGCCCTGGATGTGCTCAAGGCTGATGGTGTGATGCTGCTTGCCAGCAACGCCGGGGTATTTCTCGGTGATCCGCGTTTCGACGAGTTGATGGCTGAACTGGATCGGCGTGATGCGACAGTTTTCGTCCAGCCCAACCTGCATCCTCGCAGTCAGGATCTTGAGCTGGAGGCGCCTGGTTTCCTCCTGGAGTTGGTTTGTGACACCACTCGTGCAGCTGTGAATCTGATCCTCTCCGGCACGATGGAGCGCTACCCACGGATTCGCTGGATACTCGCCAATGCAGGTGGTTTCCTGCCCTACGCGGCGTGGCGCGTATCGTTGGCCAACGCCATTCCCGAGTTTCAGGAGCGGGTGCCGCAGGGGGTGATGACCTACTTGCAGCGCTTCTATTTCGATACTGCCCTGGCACCTTCCGCGCCCAGCATGGCGGTGTTGCGTGAGCTGGTCGAACCGCGTCAGGTGCTGTTCGGCAGTGGTTTTCCTAACGCTCGGAGCGAGTTAGTCGAGCAGCAGCTCGCTGAGCTTGGCGCCTCTGCGCTGTGGTCGACAGCGCAGCTTGCCGGTATCGCGCGCCACCATTGCCTGAGCCTGTTTCCACGCTTCGCTGCGCCTGGCGAGAGCGTGGTGACGGTGCCTAGCCACGAATCCGAGTCCACCTTGCACTGGCTGGGGCGAACGGCCACTCAACCACTGGCTGCGTTGGCGCAGCGATTGAAGGACTGAACTGATGAGCAAGTTGTTCCTGCCGTTGCGTTTACCGAACGGTCAAGTCATCCCTAATCGAATCGCCAAGGCGGCCATGGAGGAAAACCTGGCAGGTGCCGAGCATGCGCCTAGCCCGGAACTTATCCAGCTTTACCGTAGCTGGGCGCAGGGCGGCGCCGGATTGATCATCACCGGCAACGTGATGGTCGATCGTCATGCGCTGACCGGCCCGGGTGGCGTGGTGCTGGAAAACGATCAGCATCTGGAGCGTTTTCGCGACTGGTCGCGGGCTTGCCGCAGTCAAGGTGCACAGGCCTGGCTGCAGATCAACCATCCTGGTCGGCAATTGATGGCTGTGCTTGGTCAGCCCGCGCTGGGGCCATCGGCTGTGCCGGTCAATATTCCCGGCCTGGAAAAGCTCTTCGCCCGGCCTAGCGCCTTGTCCGAGGTGCAAATCGAGGCACTGATAGGTCGCTATCTCACCACTGCCATGCTGGCCGAGCGTGCAGGTTTTACTGGGGTGCAGATCCACGCAGCCCATGGCTATCTGTTCAGTCAGTTCCTCTCGCCACTGAGCAATCGTCGCGAGGATCAGTGGGGCGGTAGCCTGGAGAATCGCGCACGCATTCTGTTGCGTACCGTGGAGGCAGTGCGGGCACGGGTCGCTCCCGCATTTTGTGTGGGGGTGAAACTCAATTCGGCCGACTTCCAGCGTGGTGGTTTCGATGTCGAGGATGCGGCTGCCGTGGTGCAGCTGCTCAACCAGAAAGGCGTGGATCTGCTCGAGCTTTCCGGCGGTAGCTACGAGAGCCCGGCGATGCAGGGGCAGACTCGTGATGGCAGCACATTGGCGCGCGAAGCCTATTTTCTCGAGTTTGCCGAGCGTATCAGCGAGGTGGCCAGCATGCCGGTCATGGTTACGGGAGGCGTACGTCGCATGGCGGTGGCCGAGCGCGTTCTGCAGGGGCGCGTGGCGATGGTCGGTATGGCCACTGCGTTGGCAATCGAGCCGAAGTTGCCTGGGCGCTGGCGAGCCGGCGAGGATGCCGCAGTACAGCCCGTGGTGGTGAACTGGAAGAACAAGGCCTTCGCTGCTGCTGCGACCCAGGCGGTAGTCAAGAAGCAACTGGTGCTGTTGAGCAAGAACCGTCCTACCAACCCCAATGTATCGCCCTTGTTGGCATTGATCGGCAGTCAGTTGACGTTGCGGCAGCAGGCGCGCCGCTACCGGCGCTGGCTGGCGAGCATGCGTTAGTCCGGCAGGGCCTGGCGAGCCAGCTTGCGGGCTCTGGCTGGCGTGGCGCCCAGGGCCTTGAGGATCATTTCCGCGACCCGTGCATCATGTTCCGCTGCGCTGCGTCCCTCGACCGCACTGCGCATCGCACCCAGGGTGCAGGACACCACCAGATCGAGGGCGATGCCTTCGTCTTCGTAGGCGAGGGCGCCTTCCTCGACGCCGGCGCGCAGGTCAGCCAGCACATAGCCGGCGATCTTCGAGCGCATGGCCTGATCGAAGTGCACCACGCGGATCACCGCGCTGGCCCATTGCGGGTCGGCGAGCGCACGCAGGATGAACAGACGGACGCCCACGGCCAGGCGCTGAGCGCCGCTTCCAATACCTACGCTGCGGGCGGCGATCACTTCGGAAAAGTCGTCGGCCAGGCTCAGGCCGACGGCTTCCACCACTTCCTCGCGAGAGCGGAAGTAGTTGTAGATGGTGCCGCTGGCGACCTCGGCCTCAGCTGCCACGTCGAGCAATGCCACTTCACCCACCTCTTTGCGGGCGAACAGTCGCAGTGCCGCATCGATCAGGCCGCGGCGGGTGCGCTCACGCTTCTTATGCCCGCGGCTGGGCGGGGCTACGGGTGTGCTGCTGGGGGTATCGGCTCGGCTCATGCTCGGATTCCGCAGAGTGAGCGGCTGATGATAAGGGAACGAATACCCCTGAAGCCATTCACTTGCTCAACAGCTGCAAGCAATCATTGACGAGCCTGGCCGCATTCTCGGCGGGGCCATCGTGCATCACGATGCGATCCGGGCGAACCACCAGCAGCGAGCCTACTGCGGCAGCTCCCATCAGGCTCTGTCCGAGGTCTTCGACGAAAGGGCTCGAGCCTTTGCTGCGCTGGCCATGCAGGCCAACCTGCAGGTAGCGGCCACCTGCCTGCTCCCAGTGGTGCTTGAGATTGGCCGGCAGCCCCGCGCCGGGATCGACGCCCAGTCCGACCAGGGTCAGGCCGTCGCCCAGCACGTCGTCACTGGGCAGGATGCGCCCGTCGTCGGTACGCACCAGCCCCTGGGGCAGTAGGCCACCGCGCAGCACGCCGCAGCGGCGGGTTCTGCGCACGAACAGGCCATGCCGGAAAACGTTCTTCGGCTTGATCTCCAGTTCCTCGAAGTGACGGCGCGCGGGTGGGATCAGGCCAATGATGCGCATCAGGCCGTGGCCGAGTGCGGCGAGCAGGACATTCCTGGGCATGATCAGCCGACCCATGAACTTGGCCAGGTCGATCATTTGCTGGGCATGGGGACGGCGCTCCTCGTCATAGCTGTCGAGAATGCCTGGGCTCGCTCGACCTTGCAGCACCCAGCTCAGTTTCCAGGCCAGGTTGGCGGCGTCGCGCAGCCCAGCGACCAGCCCCTGGCCGACGAAGGGCGGAGTGATGTGGGCGGCGTCGCCGATGAGAAATACCCGGCCCTGCTGGAAGCGTTTGCAGCAGCGCGCGTGGAAGCGATACACGGCCTTGCGCTCGATGTGCAACTCGCTGGGCGCGATCCAGCGTTCGAGGAGCGTGCCGATCTTGTCGGCATGCTCCATCTGCTCGCGCGTCTCGCCTGCGCGCAGCATGAACTCCCAGCGTTCGCGGCCGCCCGGTGCCGGCATGTGCGGCGTCGGTCGACGGTGATCGCAGAGGAACTCCACATGGTCGATGGCCTTGCCTTCGCGTTGGCAGGCATCGACGATCAGCCAGTCCTCGGTATAGCTCTGGCCCTCGAAATCCTGGCCGATCAGGCTGCGCACCTTCGAGCTGGCGCCATCGGCACCCACCAGGTAGCGCGCACGTACCTGATGCCGGTTGCCATCCTCGGCGCGCAGCGTGGCCGTGACTCCGTCGCTGTCTTGATGCATGTCCATCAACTCCAGGCCGCCAAGGCTGGTGACGTTGTCGAAGCGCTGGTATTGCGTGCGCATCGAGCGCTCCAGATCCGGCTGGTAGAAGGTCACCAGCTTGGGATGCCCGTCCAGGCTGCCGCTGGTGTTGGCACGACCGAACTGGCCAACCATGGGGCAGTGCATGCGCACCTCGGGGATCACGATTTTGTCGAAGGCATCTTCGGCCAGTCCCGCCAACTGCAGGATGCGCAGAGCCTCATTGTCCAGCGCAATGGCGCGAGGCATCAGCAGGATGTCGTGGATCTTGTCGACGACCAGGGTCTGGACACCGTAGCGACCGAGCAGGGCGGCCAGTGAGGCGCCGACCGGGCCGGTGCCGATGATCAGTACATCGGTGGTGTCAGGCAGCGATTTCTTGTTGTTGTGCATGGCGGGCCCTTGTAATGGCTCATGGGTTTTTGTGGCAGATTATTCAAAAATGAAGGATTGCTCAATATTGAGCTGTGAGTTAAAAACGGCCTACAACAAAAAACGCGCACGCCGTGCCGAAGGAGTTCACCCATGTCTTTCCCTGCATATCCCACTCGCGTCCTGACCGCCGAGGAAATCCAGCGTTACCGAGAGGACGGCGTCGTCATGATCAAGGGCGCCATCGATCCCAACTGGATGGCCCTGGTGGAGAGTGGTATCGAGACGGCGAGAGGCGATGCCTCGCTGGTGGGGCGCTTCATGTCACGCAAGGTCGAGGGCTACCAGATGGACATCTTTCTGTGGAAGCGCATCGATGCCCTGCGTGACCTGATCTACTACGGGCCTTTCGCGCGTTGGGCCCAGCAATTGATGGGGGCGCAGGAGGTGCGCTTCTTCTACGACCAGATGTTCGTCAAGGAACCGGGAACCGATGCGCCAACGCCCTGGCACCAGGATCTGAGTTTCTGGCCCATCCGTGGCGAGCAGGTCTGCTCGTTCTGGATTCCCTGCGATCCGGTCAATCGCGAGAACAGCGGGTTGTTGTACGTGAAGGGTTCGCACAAGTGGCCGCAGCGTTTCAAGGCCATCTCGCCGGACTACGTGGCGGCGATCATCGACGAGCAAATGGACGACATCCCCGATATCAACGCTCATCCCGAGCGCTATGAGTTGCTCGACTGGGACATGGAGCCAGGCGATATCCTGATGTTCCACCCGCTGACCCTGCACGGCTCCTACGGTAACCAGTCGCGCACGCGGCGGCGTCGCGCCCTGGCCTTGCGCTGGGTGGGGGACGATGTGGTGTATGCGCCTTCGGCCAAGCGCATGCCGATCCACTTCGCGCATTGCTCGGTGCCCGGCGGTGCGCTGCAGGGGGCCGCGTTCCCGCGCATCCTGCCCGAGATGGATGCGCAGGAACGTGCTGCCCGAGCCAGGCCGGAGCGCCCCAGCATGGGCAAACTGCTGCGCTCTTCGCTGGGCAACGCTGTGGCAGCAGCGAGGCTGGCGCTCAAGCCCGACAGAACGGCGTCGCTCAAGCAGACCTGGTCGAAGTCCGATACCTGACTGGGACGATGCAATCGGCAGCGACCTTAATCGTTGCCGTGAATGCACGACGCCCGCCAGGCATTAGCCGTGGCGGGCGTCGATGTTGCGCGTGAAGGTGATCAGCGGAACGCCGGCACCACGTGCTCGATGAACAGTTCCAGCGACTTCTTCTTTTCGGCGTAGGGCAGGCTGTTGTCGGCCCAGAAGCTGAACTCGTCGACGCCCAGTTCCTGGTAGTGACGGATGCGCGCGATGATTTCTTCCGGGGTGCCGATCATGGTGTTCTTGCGGATGTTCTCCAGCTCGAACTCCGGACGCTCCTTGAATTTCTCTTCCGGGCTCGGCGGCAGCAGGCCGTTGACTGGCGTCTGCTTGTTGCCGAACCAGGCGTCGAAAGTGCGGTAGAAGCGCGAGATGGCTGCGGCACCGACCTTCCAGCCTTCCGGGTCGTCCACCGTGTGCACGTGGGTGTGGCGCAGCACCATCAATTGTGGACGTGGCACATCCGGGTTGTTGGCCAGGGCCGCTTCGAACTTGTTCTTAAGATCCACCACTTCTTCGTCGCCTTTCATCAGCGGCGTGACCATGACGTTGCAGCCGTTGGCGACGGCGAAGTTGTGCGAGTCGGGGTCGCGTGCTGCGATCCACATCGGTGGAGTCGGTTGCTGCAGTGGACGAGGCGAGGAGGTGGAGGTGGGGAATTTCCAGATCTCGCCTTCATGAGCGACATCGCCCTGCCACAGGGCCTTGACCACCGGCACCATCTCGCGCAGGTACTTGCCGCCGTCGGTGGCGGGCAGGCCATTCATCATGCGATCGAATTCATACTGGTAGGCACCACGGGCCAGGCCGACTTCCATGCGCCCGTTGCTGATCACGTCGAGCAGGGCGCATTCACCGGCCACGCGGATGGGGTGCCAGAACGGCGCGATGATGGTGCCGGCGCCCAGGCGGATGGTGGTGGTGCGGGCGGCCAGGTAGGCCAGCAGCGGCATGGGGCTGGGGGAAATGGTGTACTCCATGGCGTGGTGTTCGCCGATCCACACGGTGGAGAAACCGCCGGCCTCGGCCATGAGTGTCAGTTCGGTGAGTTCGTCGAAGAGTTGGCGATGGCCGACCTGCTCGTCGTAACGCTCCATATGAACGAACAAAGAGAATTTCATGCTGCTGTCCTCAAGTCTGTTGGGTCGTGTTCGACCGTCTACGGTGAAGCGTGCGCTGCGCTTCTTGATGGGTGACTCCGCTGTCAGGTTCGGCGCTATGCAAGGCGGCGCGGATCGCTATATATTGGTATACCATAATATGGAATGTCTGCAAGACCTGCCATTCGACTATTCCCAAAACAACAAGGGCCGTCCATGAGTATCAAGCACAAACTGGTCATGATCTTCGCGCTCATCGCCAGCCTTCCCGTCATTCTGGTCGCGGTTCTGGTGGTGCTGAACCTGCGTGATTCGGCCAGGGAGGATTTCATCGACAGCAGCGGCCGCGAGATCCGTCAGGTGGAGAACGCCATGCGCCTGTTCTTCGACGGCATCAGCCAGAACGTCGATTACCTGGCTGCGCACCCACAGGTCGCCGCCACGGATGCGAGTCTCAAGCGCTTCATCAACGCTGAAGCGGCCGCCCAACCTGAGGGTGAGCAGGATCGCGCGCTGTTCGAGCTGTTCGCCGGGCTGGCTGCCAGCCATCCGGCCTATGCCTACGTGTCGCTGGGGACGAGTGAGGGTGGTTATGTGTTTTGGCCGGGCGATCCGAGCCTGAGCAACTACGATCCGCGCACGCGCCCTTGGTACCAGCGGGCGCTGGCCGAGCCGAACAGGACGCTGCGCACCGAGGCCTATTACTGGGCGGCCGACGACGTGGTGCTGGTGAGTACCGTGCGCAGCCTGGCCAATCGCCTCGGGCAGCAGGGCGGGGTAGTCAACATCGACGTCTCGTTGCGCCAGCTCACCGATATCGTCAAGCAGATCAAGCTCGGTGACAGCGGCTACCTGATGCTGATGGAGCGCAACGGCACGGTGCTGGTCGACCCGAGCCAGCCGGAGCACAACTTCAAGGCGCTCAAGGATCTCGGCAGCGCCTACGCCGAACTGGCTGCTGCCCGCGGTGGCCTGGTGGAGCTAGCCATCGACGGTGAGCCATACATGGCCAATGTCTACTCCTCCGAGCAACTGGGCTGGCAGTTCATCGGCCTGATCAAGAAGAGTGAGGTGATGGCCAGCGCGACCCATATGACCTGGCTGATCATCGCCATTGCCGCCCTGGTGGCGCTGGCCTTCGCCGTGTTGGGCGCGGTATTCGCCAGCATGATCGTGCGACCGATCAGCGCTGTGGCCAGCGGCCTGGAAGGCATCGCCCAGGGTGAGGGCGACCTGACCAACAGCCTGGTAGTGCGTGGCCGTGACGAGACGGCGCAACTGGCCGGCTGGTTCAACCGGTTCCTGGCGTCGATCCGCGACATGATCCTCAGCATCGGCCAGGCGGCCGGACGCATTCACAGCAGCTCCAGCAGCTCCAACGAGGTGGCGCAGGAACTGGCCGAGGTGGCGGCGCGTCAGCGCGAGGCGGTGGACATGGTCTCCACCGCCTTCCACGAGATGGTGATGACCGCCAACGAAGTGGCACGAGCCTGCTCCGAAGCGGCGAGTTCGGCGGATGCAGGGCAGCGCCAGGCGCACGATGGGCAACAGCAGATCGAGGCCTCGGCCAGCAGCGTGACGCGCCTGAGCGAGGAGATGCAGCTGTCGGTGCAGTCGATGCAGCAACTGCAGCAGGACAGTGATTCGATCCAGTCGATCCTCGGTACCATTCGCGCGATTGCCGAACAGACCAACCTGCTGGCGCTGAACGCGGCCATCGAGGCGGCGCGAGCCGGTGAGCAGGGCCGCGGCTTTGCCGTAGTGGCCGACGAGGTGCGTGCGCTGGCCAAGCGCACCGCCGATGCCACCGGTGAGATCGACGGTCTGCTCGGCAACCTGGCGCGGCGCACACAGGACACCGCGCGGCAGATGCATGCCAGCCTCGATGTGTCGCGGCAGACGGTGAATTCGATTGGCGAGGCGCGTTCCAGTTTCGAACGTATTCGCGAGGCGGTGGACAACATCCGTGACATGAATACGCAGATCGCCACGGCTGCCGAGGAGCAGCACCAGGTCGCGGAGGACATCAACCGCCACATCAGCCAGATCCACAGCGACTCGCAACAGGTCGCCGAGTTGGCCGACTCCACCAGTCGCGATGCACGAACGCTGACGGCGCTTTCCGAAGAGCTGAATCAGCTGGTGAAGCGCTTCAAGACCTGAGGCCGGACGGCTTTGGAGCCCTGGTGCGAGGCGAAAGAGAAGGCTATGTCTGAGTTAGTTGTTGCCAAGCGGTTCCGTGAAGGCTCGGAGCCTTGTAGGGTGGGCTTTAGCCCACGTTGACCGTTGGTGGTGGGCTGAAGCGGAGCGCCGTCCGGCCCACCCTACAGGCCTTTGCACCAACCCCCAACACTTAACTCAGACATAGCCAAAGAAAACGGGGGAGTGGATGGTATCCATTCCCCCGTTTGCGTTGTGCGGCGCTCCTCCGTGTGGCGGGCGGCTTACCTCAGGCCAGTGCAGGCAGGGCACCCATCTTGCCGCGACAGTAGATCATCGGCGCCGGGCTCTGCTCGGCCACGATCAGGTTCTTCACTTCACCGACCAGAATGGCGTGGTCGCCGCCTTCGTACTCGCGCCACAGTTCGCATTCGATGACGGCGGTGGCGTTCGCCAGGATCGGGTTGCCCAGCTCGCTCAACGACCACTCGATGCCCTGCGCCTTGTCCTTGCCCTTCTTGGCGAAGGCATAGGCTTCGCCTTTCTGCTCGGCGGAGAGCAGGTGGATGGCGAAGCGCTGGTTGCGGATCAGGGTGGGGTAGGAATCGGAGCTGTAGTTGGGGCAGAACAGCACCAGGGCCGGCTCCATCGACAGCGAACTGAAGGCGCTGGCGGTCAGGCCGACGATCTGGCCGTCATCGTCGAGCGTGGTGATCACGGTTACGCCGGAAGGGAAGGAACCCATGACTTTCTTGTAGGTATCTGCGTCGATCATTGTGAAGGGCCTGTGCAGGGTGGTTTGTGGCTTTCGGTATTATGGTATACCAAATAAAGAGGCGGGCAAGCCCTGGTTTCATCCGATGGTCGGCTTCGTCGTCAGCGCAGGGGCAGGGCTTGAACATCACCTTCAGGCAAGGCTGAGCGACGCGCGCCGGCCGTGAGCGGCTCGGCTTGCCTCGGTCGTCGGCGGCATCCGGGGGATGCCGCCGACGGTGGCACTTTGCGTCGATCAGTGGCTGCCGGCGCCCTTGAGCAGGTCGCTCTCGTTCCACTCGCTGTAGAGGCAGCTTTCCGCCGCCTGCCAGCGCACCCGTACCGGGCTGCCCGGTTGGGGCGAAGCGCTGGCGCCGGACAGTGCCTTGAGCGTCATGCGGCAGCCGCCTGCGGTGATCACGCTGCAGGTCAGGCTGTCACCGAGGAAGACCATCTCCTCGACCTGTGCGGCGATCTCGTTGCAACCGGCCGGCAGCGGCGTCTGTTCGGCCTCCTGCTGGGTCAGCAGCGTGGCCTTCTCTGGGCGCACCATCAACACCACTTCCTGGCCGGTCTGTAGGTTGGCGGTGGGGCGGATGGCCAGTGGCTGGTTCTCGAACGTCACCGCAGCAGCGCCCTGCACCTTGGCCCTGAGGAAGTTGGAGTTGCCGAGGAAGGAGGCGACGAAGGCGTTTGGCGGATTCTGGTAGAGGTCGTAGCCGCTGCCCAGGCCGACGATCTTGCCGTGGCTGAAGATGGCGATGCGCTGCGACAGGCGCATGGCTTCTTCCTGGTCATGGGTGACGTAGACGATGGTGATGCCCAGGCGGCGGTGCAGGTGGCGCAGTTCGTCCTGCAGATCCTCGCGCAGTTTCTTGTCCAGGGCGCCGAGCGGTTCGTCCATCAGCAGGATGCGCGGCTCGTAGACCAGCGCGCGGGCGATGGCCACGCGCTGCTGCTGGCCGCCGGACATCTGCGACGGGCGACGGTGGGCGAAGGCTTCGAGTTGCACCAGCTTGAGCATGGCGTCGACCTTGCGCGTCTGTTCGTCAGCGCTGAGCTTGCGGATGCCCAGGGGGAAGGCGATGTTGTCGCGCACATTGAGGTGCGGGAACAGCGAGTAGCGCTGGAACACCATGCCGATACCGCGCTTGTGCGGCGGCACGTTGATCAGTGACTTGCCTTCTACCAGGATCTCCCCGGAGCTGGGTGTCTCGAAGCCGGCGAGCATCGACAGCGTGGTGCTCTTGCCCGAGCCGCTGGAGCCGAGGAAGGTGAGGAACTCACCCTCCTGGATGTCCAGGTTGATGTTGTCGACGGCGGCGAAATCGCCGTAGTGCTTGTTCAGGTCGCGCAGGCTGACCAATGGCGCCTGGTTGAATTTCTCTTGGAGTACGGCACTCATCTCGCTTACCTCGTGGTCAGGCGCGGTGCTCGCTGCGCCGACGGATGACGGCGGCAACGATCATGATCAATAGGGAAAGGCCGATCAGCAGCGTCGAAGCGACGGCGATCACCGGGGTCAGATCCTGGCGCAGGGTCGTCCACATCTTCACCGGCAGGGTCTGCAGGTTGGGGCTGGCCATCATCACGCTCAGCACCACTTCGTCCCACGACACCAGGAAGGCGAACAGCGCGCCGGCCATCATGCCGGGGCGGATCGCCGGGAAGGTCACCTTGACGATCGCCTGCAGGCGTGACGCGCCGCAGATCACCGCAGCATCCTCGATGGACTGGTCGAACAGCTTCAGCGAGTTGATGATCGAGATGATGGTGAAGGGCAGGGCGACGATCACGTGGCTGATCACGAAGGCCAGCAGCGTGCCGGTGTAGCCGAGCTTGAGAAACAGCGCGTAGACGGCCACGGCGATGATCACCAGCGGCACGATCATCGGCAGGGTGAACAGGGCGTAGAGCAGCTCACGGCCCGGGAACTTGCCGCGCACCAGGGCAAAGGCGCAGGGCAGGCCCAAGGCCAGCGCACAGACGGTGGTCAGCAGGGCGACCTTGAGGCTGGTGTAGGCGGCCTGCATCCAGTCCGGGTTGGAGAAGAACTGCTCGTACCATTTCAGCGTCCAGCCCGGTGGCGGGAATACCAGCCACTGCGAGGAGCCGAACGACAGCAGCACGATGAAGACGATGGGCAGCAGCAGGAACGCGGCAATCGCGCCCGTCGTCAGGAACAGGCCCGCGCGCAGGCGTGGCCCCATGGCATTCGGTGACAGCAGCATGGCTTACCTCGCGGTACTGGAGGCGACCGGGGATTCCGGTTGCAGCTTCAGGTAGGCGTAGAACAGCAGCAGGGTGATGGCGATCAGCAACGCGGCGGCGGCGCTGGCCAGGCCCCAGTTGAGGAAGGACTGCACCTGCTGAATGATGAATTCCGGCAGCATCATGTTCTGCGCGCCGCCGAGCAGCGCCGGGGTCACGTAGTAACCCAGCGACATCACGAAGACCATCAGCCCGCCGGAGAACAGGCCAGGCCGGCACAGCGGCAGGAACACCCGGAAGAAGTTGGTCCACGGGCTCGCGCCGCAGATCGAACCGGCCTGCAATACCATCGGGTCGATGGCGCTCATGGTGGCCTGCAGCGGCAGCACGATGAACGGAATCATGATGTAGCTCATGCCAATCACCACGCCGGTCAGGTTGTGCACCATCTCCAGCGGCTGATCGGTCAGCCCGAGCCACATCAACATCGAATTGATCACTCCCGAACCCTGCAGCAGCACCAGCCAGGCATAGGTGCGCGCCAGCAGGCTGGTCCACATCGACAGCAGGACGATGCTCAGCAGCCAGCGGCCCCAGCCGCGCGGTACCAGGGTTATCACCCAGGCCAGCGGGAAGCCCAGCAGCACGCTGATCAGGGTGACCAGGCCGGCGACCGTGAAGGTATTGAGCAGCACTCGCGAATAGGCCGAGTTGGCGAACAGTGCTTCGTAGTTGGCCAGCCCCGGCTCGGGCTCCAGCACGCCGCGCAGCAGCAATCCGACCAGCGGAGCGATGAAGCACAGCATCAGGAACAACAGCGCTGGCAACAGGGGCGTGAACCCACGCCAGCGCTGCAGGCGAGCCGGGCGGCTTGCGCCGCCGGCGGATGACGAGGTCAACGGCACGGCGGCGACTTTCATTTGACCAGCCACTCGTTCCAGCGCGCGGCGATGTCGTTACCGTGCTCGGCCCAGTAGGCGAAGTCGAGGGTGACCTGCTCCGATGCATGGGCAGTCGGCAGGCTGGGGGCCAGTTCAGGTTCCAACTGGCTGATCGAGTCGAGGTTGACCGGCGCGTAGGCGGTCTGGTTGGCGAACTCGGCCTGGCCGGCGGCGCCACTGGCTGCGGCCAGGAACTTCATGGCGGCGTCCTTGTTCTTGGCGCCCTTGGGAATAACCAGGAAATCGGCCATGACCAGGTTCTGTTTCCAGCTCACGCCCACCGATGCGCCTTCCTGTTCCAGTGCATGGATGCGACCGTTCCAGAACTGCCCCATGCTCACTTCACCGGAGGCGAGCAGTTGCTGGGACTGCGCGCCACCACCCCACCAGACGATGTCTTTCTTGATGGTGTCGAGTTTCTTGAAGGCGCGGTCGAGATCGAGCGGATAGAGCTTGTCGGTCGGCACGCCATCGGCCAGCAGGGCCAGTTCCAGCACGCCGGGGCTCGGCCACTTGTACAGGGCGCGCTTGCCGGGGTAGGTGGCGGTGTCGAACAGGGCGGACCAGTCTTGTGGCTGCTTGCCATCCAGGCGGCGCTGGTTGTAGCCGAGCACGAAGGAGAAGAAGAAGGAGCCGACGCCGTGGTCGGAGACGAAGCGCGGGTCTATGCGGTCGCGCTGGATCACGCTGAAGTCGAGGGGTTCGAGCAGGCCTTCGCGCGCGGCGCGCAGGGCGAAGTCGGCCTCGACGTCGACCACGTCCCACTGCACGTTGCCGCTGTCGACCATGGCTTTGAGCTTGCCGTAGTCGGTGGGGCCGTCCTGCAGCACCTTGATCCCGGTTTCCTGGGTAAAGGGTTCGGCCCATGCGCTCTTTTGCGCATCCTGGGTGGTGCCGCCCCAACTGACGAAGTTGAGGCTATCGCTGGCCATGGCGGTCGTGGCGGCCAGACCCATGATCGCGGCACCGATGACCCTGTGTAACGTCTTCTTGAACACCATCTTGCTTGCCCTCGTTGTTGTGTTTTTACGCAAGCGGGCGATTGTTCACGCCCGCCTTCAGGGAGCAGTGACCCCATCTCGGGGTGTGTTAAGTCTGGCCGTGGCAGGAGCTTTCTTGGCGTTGTGCTGATGCGCCTGACAGGTTTTCGGCCTACGGAATATCATATTATGGTATTCCAAAAATTATGCAAGCGACCTCCCGTTCGACGACGTAATGCTCTGCCCGCAAAAACAGTCTTCGAAGCCTCTTAAGTTATTGGTTTGTGAGTCGATTCAATGGTGGGTGCGCATTCGCTCACCCATCTCTGATCCTTTCCTAGGAGCTCATCATGAGCTGGCTCGACAACGCCAAACTGGCGACCAAATTGATTTCTGCCTGCGTTCTGTCTGCTTTGATCACGTTGATCATTGGTGTCTTGGGTAGCAATGGCATCGGGCAGCTATCGAATGCACTGCAATTGGTGTTCTCCAACAATCTGATTTCGGTGGCCAAGGTCAACAATGTCAACGCATCGCTCGTGGCGCAGCAGCGCGATCTCTATCGTCTGCTCAGTCTGACGGTAGCCCAGGAGCCGCAGTCTGCTCGTGATCAAGTCGTCGACAGCATGCGGGTAAGCGGCCAGGAGGCGGCCAAGGATTTTGCCGACTATCGCGCCACGCTTCTGGCGGATGATGAGCGTGTCGCCGGGGACAAGATGGAGCGGGACTGGCCCACCTACAACGCGACGATTGCTCGTGTCCTGCAACTGCTGGATCAAGGGCAGACCAATGAGGCCAGCGGCATCATCAATGGCGATCTGCGCCAGCGGTTCGCCGCTCTGAGCGAGAATCTGACCATCATCATCGACTCCAACAACCGGCAGGCGTCGGAGGGGGCGCAGGCTGCCAAGGCGCTGGAAAGCTCGGCCAACATGATGCTCTATGGCGGTGTAGCGGTTGCCTTCGTACTGGCCCTCGGCCTGGGTCTGTTGATCACTCGCAATGTCGCCGCGCCCATCGCTGCAGCAGTGGTCAGCGCCCAGCGCGTGGCCGAAGGCGATCTGACCGTGCAGATCGACAGTGCTCGCCAGGATGAAGCGGGCCAACTGCTGCGTGCCCTGGGCAGCATGCAGGGCAGCCTGCGTCGTACCCTGCAGGAGATCGCCGGGGCGGCCGACCAACTGGCCTCGGCTGCCGAGGAACTGAGCGCGGTGACCGACGAAAGCACGCGTGGTCTGGTGCGCCAGAACGACGAGATCCAGCAGGCCGCTACGGCGGTCAACGAGATGACGGCGGCCGTGGAAGAGGTGGCGCGCAACGCCGTCTCCACCTCGGAAGCGTCGCGCGGAGCCAATCAGGAAGCCGAAGGTGGGCGTGATCGCGCCCGCGAAGCGGCGCAGGCGGTCAATGGCATGGTGCGTGAGCTGGGGGCTTCCAGTTCGACCGTGCAGACCCTGGCCGAGCAGGTGCGCAATATCGGCAACGTGGTCGACGTGATCCGTGGTATCGCCGAGCAGACCAACCTGCTGGCACTCAACGCTGCCATCGAGGCCGCGCGTGCCGGCGAGCAGGGGCGTGGCTTCGCCGTGGTGGCCGACGAGGTGCGTGCTCTGGCGGCGCGTACGCAGACGTCCACTGGCGAGATCGAGTCGATCATCGGCACCGTGCAGAGCACCGCTGAGCAGGCCGTGCGTTCCATGGGGCAGAGCCAGGAGCTGGCGCAGAACACCCAGAACCTGGCGCAGCAGGCCGGCGAAGCGCTGGAGCGCATCACCCAGGCCGTCGCCGGCATCAACGAACGCAACCTGGTGATCGCCAGCGCCGCTGAAGAGCAGGCCCAGGTGGCGCGGGAAGTGGATCGCAACCTGGTGAACATCCAGGAACTGTCGACCCAGACCGCCGCCGGCGCCAACCAGACCAGCGCCTCCAGCCAGGATCTGTCGCGCCTGGCTGTGTCCTTCAATCAGATGGTGGCTCGTTTCAGGCTGTGATCGGCTCGAAGGGGAGGCTTTCCACGACCTCCAGGTCATAGCCGGTGAGGCCCGCGTACTTCAGTGGCGGGCCCAGGTGGCGCAGTTTGCCGACGCCCAGATCCTGCAGGATCTGGGCACCGGTACCGACTTCGGAATAGATACGTGATTGCGAGCGGCTGAACTGCCGGCGTGGTTGCGTCAGCTGCGGCACGCGTTCGAGCAGCGCCTGCGACGATTCGTTGTTGGCCAGCACTACCACCACGCCGTGGCCGGTTTCGGCGACCTTCTGCAGGGCCGCCCACAACGTCCAGTTCTGCGGACCGTTGTACTCGGCACCGACCAGATCGCGCAGCGGGTCGATCACATGGACGCGTACCAGAGTAGGCTGATCGCGCTGGATATCGCCCATGACCATGGCCATGTGCACGCCGCCTTCGATGCGATCCTCAAAGGTGACCAGGCGGAAGGTGCCATGCACCGTCGGCAGCTCGCGCTCGCCAATGCGTTCGACCGTGTGTTCGGTGCTCAGCCGATAATGGATGAGGTCGGCGATGGTGCCGATCTTGATGCCATGCTTGGCCGCGAAGGCTTCCAACTCCGGGCGACGGGCCATGCTGCCGTCATCGTTCATCACCTCGACGATTACCGAGGCTGGGCTGAAACCGGCCAGGCGCGCCAGATCGCAACCCGCTTCGGTGTGCCCGGCGCGGGTCAGCACGCCACCTTCACGGGCGCGCAAAGGGAAGATATGCCCCGGTTGCACCAGGTCATCGGCCACGGCGCCGGGGGCGACGGCGGTGAGCACCGTATGGCAGCGGTCGGCCGCCGAGATACCGGTGGTCACGCCCTGCGCTGCTTCGATGGAAATGGTGAACGCCGTGCTGTAGGCGCTGCCGTTGGCGGGCACCATCTGTTCCAGGCCGAGGCGCTGGCAGTGCTCGTCGGTCAGGGTCAGGCAGATCAGCCCCCGCGCTTCGCGGGCCATGAAATTGATCGCGGCGGGCGTGCACCGTTCGGCGGCCAGCAGCAGGTCGCCTTCGTTCTCACGATCTTCGTCATCGACCAGCAGCACCATCTTGCCCTGGCGGTAGTCTTCGATGATTTCTTCGATGGAATTGAACGGCATGGCAGGCACCTGATGGAGTAGGGTATTGTGTTTGTTGGTATACCATAATACGCATTGGTCGCAAATCGCGGAGGTAAAGATGAAGGGCTACTGGATCGCGCATGTGGATGTCACGGATGCGCAGCAATACGCGGAATACACCCGTCGAGCGCCGACGGCGTTCGCTCTGTATGGCGGGCGCTTCCTGGCCCGTGGCGGGCGTTCGCAGGCGCTGGAAGGGCGCGAGACGCCGCAGCGCAGCGTGGTCATCGAATTCGATTCCTATGAACAGGCGCTGGCCTGCTACCGCTCGGCCGAATACCAGGACGCCTGCGTGCATCGTCAGGGCGTGGCGAAGGCGCAGGTGATCATCGTCGAGGGGATCGAGGCGTAGTCCGGGTTGCATCCAGGCTGCGTGGTGAGGCGGTGCGCATGGCGTACCCTACGGTGAGCGGGCGATCAGTCGTAGCCCGGATGCAATCCGGGGCACGCCGTCCATGAGTATTCCCGGATTTCATCCGGGCTACAGGCGCGGTCAGCGGATGAAGTGCACCTTGCCGGTGTCGTCATTACCCATGTAGATGCCGTAGACACCGGCCTGGCGCTCCTCGATATAGCGTTCGAGAATCTGCCGGATGGCCGGGTAGTAGATGGCGTCCCAGGGGATTTCCTCGGGAGCGAAGAAACGGTAGTCCAGGGTCTCCGGCCCGTGCAGGCCGGTGATCTCCAGCGTGCAGGCGCGGAAGATGATGTACACCTCGCTGATGCGCGGGACGCTGAAGATGGAATAGGGCGAGAGGATCTCGGCGCGCACGCCGGTTTCTTCCCAGACTTCGCGTAGGGCTGCCTGTTCGGTGGTTTCGCCGTTTTCCATGAAGCCGGCCGGCAGCGTCCAGGTACCTGGGCGCGGTGGAATGGCGCGCTGGCACAGCAGGTACTTGCCGTCGCGCTCGATGATGCAGCCGGCGATGATCTTGGGGTTCTCGTAGTGGATGTAGCTACAGCCACCACAGATCAGTCGTGCATGCGTGTCCCCGTCGGGTTGCCGGCGGCTCAGATCGGCTGAGCCGCACTGCGGGCAGAAGCGCGGGGCGGGCATGGCATCAGCGTCCGATGCGCGGCTCTTGCAGGGCGATGGGCGTGACGAAGTCGCGCACTTCACCCGGTTCTGCCTGCTTGGAGCGCAGGTAATCCAGCGCGACCTTGGCGGCGGCACGCACGTGATCCACCGAAGCCTGGTGCGCTGCGAGCGGATCGCCGCTCTTGATCGCCTCGACGATGTGCTCCATTTCCTTGTTGCTGGTGCCGCGACGGTTGACCTGCGACACCGAGGTGGCGCGCAGGTAACTGATGCGTGCCTGCAACTGGCGCAGCTGGGTGGCCGCGATCTGGTTGCCGGAGCCCTCCAGCAGCACGTCATAGAAGCCCTGCACGGAATCGAGCACCTGTTGCAGGTCACCGCTTTCGAGGGTCTTGCGGTTGTCTTCCAGGGCCTTCTCCAGGGCACGAATGTCCTTGGGTTTGGCGTTGAGGGTAAAGAGCTGGACGATCAGGCCTTCGAGCACGCAGCGCAGCTCATAGATGTCGCGGGCGTCCTCCAGGGTGATGATGGCCACGCGTGGGCCCTTGCTGCCAGCGAACTCCACCAGGCCTTCGGACTCCAGGTGGCGCAGGGCTTCGCGCACCGAGGTACGGCTGACGCCCAGGCGCTCGCAGAGGTCGCGCTCCACCAGGCGATCACCCGGCAGCAGTTGGAAGTTCATGATGGCGCTACGCAGCTTGTCGAGCACGATTTCGCGCAGGGTGACGGGGTTGCGATTGACCTTGAAGCTGTCGTCGAGTGGCAGGCGTTTCATAGGGTCCGCTCTTGTGTGGCTATCCGTAGAAAAACAACGAAGGAGCACCCGCGGCTGCTCCTTCATCAGTTCTGCTGGCCCTGTTCTTCTGTCTCCGCCTCGGCGAAGGCTTCCCGAGCGATGCGGAAGCTGTCCACTGCGGCAGGAACACCGCAATAGATGCCGACCTGCAGCAGAATCTCGCGGATCTGTTCACGGCTCAGGCCGTTGCGCAGTGCGCCGCGAATGTGCAGTTTCAGCTCGTGCGGGCGATTGAGGGCCGAAATCATCGCCAAGTTTATCATGCTGCGTTCTTTCAGCGATAAGCCGTCACGGCCCCAGACATGGCCCCAGCAGTATTCGGTGACCAGCTCCTGCAGCGGGCGGTTGAAGTCGTCCGCGTTCTGCAGCGATTTGTTGACGTAGGCTTCGCCCAGCACCTGGGTACGTATGGCCAGGCCTCTTTCGTACTTTTCGTTGCTCATGCTGTCGTCCTCAAGTGGCTCATAGCCCGCCCATCAGGGTGTATTTGATTTCCAGGTAGTCGTCGATGCCGTACTTCGAGCCTTCACGGCCCAGGCCTGAGGATTTCACGCCGCCGAACGGCGCCACCTCGGTGGAGATCAGCCCTTCGTTGATGCCGACCATGCCATATTCCAGCGCCTCGCTCATGCGCCAGGCGCGGCCCAGGTCGCGGGTGTAGCAGTACGCGGCCAGGCCGTACTCGGTGTCATTGGCCAGGCGAACCGCCTCGGCTTCGTCGTCGAAACGGAATATGGCGGCCAGTGGGCCGAATGTTTCCTCACGGGCGACCTTCATCTCGACCGTGACGCCGGCCAGTACCGTGGGCAGGAAGAAGCCGTGGCCGAGTGGGTGGCGCTCGCCGCCCTGAACCAGACGGGCGCCCTTGCTCAGCGCGTCCTGCACATGATCCTCGACCTTCTGTACGGCGCGTTCGTTGATCAGCGGGCCGAGTTTCACGTCCGCGCTGAAACCATCGCCGATGCTGAGCTCGGCGACCCGTTCGGCCAGGCGTGTGACGAACGCGTCATGGATACCGCCCTGCACCAGGAAGCGGTTGACGCATACGCAGGTCTGGCCGTTGTTGCGGTACTTGGCGATCAATGCGCCGTCGACCGCCTTCTCCAGGTCGGCGTCATTGAAGACGATGAACGGCGCGTTGCCGCCCAGCTCCAGCGAGACCTTTTTCAAGGTGTTGGCCGACTGCGCCATGAGCAGCTTGCCGATGGCGGTGGAACCGGTGAACGACAGCTTGCGCACCTCGGCGCTGGCGGTCAGCTCGCCACCGATGGCCACGGCGTCGCCGGTGACGACATTGAGGATGCCGGCGGGAATACCGGCCTGTTCGGCGAGGGCCACGAGGGCGAGGGCGGTGAAAGGGGTTTCCGGCGCCGGCTTGACGATGCACGGACAACCGGCAGCCAGCGCCGGGCCGACCTTGCGGGTGATCATCGCCGCCGGGAAGTTCCACGGTGTGATCGCCGCGACCACGCCGATCGGCTCCTTGCTGACGACGATGCGTGCATCGCCCTTGTGGCTGGGGATGGTGTCACCGTAGATACGCTTGGCTTCCTCGGCGAACCACTCGATGAAGCTGGCGGCATAGAGAATCTCGCCCTTGGCCTCAGCCAATGGCTTGCCTTGTTCCAGGGTGAGAATTTCTGCCAGAGCATCGCTGTGCTCGATGATCAGCCCGTACCAGCGCTTGAGCAGCTCGCTGCGCTGCTTGGCGGTCAATGCGCGCCAGGCCGGCCACGCGCGGTTGGCGGCCGCGATGGCCTGGCGGGTTTCGGCGGCGCCCATGTTTGGCACGCTGCCGATCTGCTCACCGTTGGCGGGGTTGAAGATGGCGCAGGTCGAGCCGTCCCGGGCATCGAGCCACTGGCCGTCGATGAAAGCCTGCTGGCGAAACAATGGGGTCATGGCAGCTCCGTGAAAGTGGCGCATGAACGAAAGGCTATGGCGCGAGTAGGGTGCGCTGTGCGCACCAGAAGTCCGCATGATCACGGCGCGCATTTGCCATCGAATAAAAAAGGCCGCTACCGAGGGGGGCTGGCGCGGCCAAAAAAAAATCAGGCGATGTGCGGCAAGGCGCCGAGTTTGCCGCGGTGATAGAGCATCGGCGTCACCTCCTGCTCGGGCAGGATCAGGTTCTTTACCGCGCCGACGATGATGGCGTGGTCGCCACCGTCATATTCGCGCCACAGCTCGCATTCGATGATGGCGGTGGCCTTCGATAGCAGCGGGTTGCCCAGCTCGCTCAGGTGCCACTCGATGCCCTTGGTCTTGTCCTTGCCCTTCTTGGCGAAGGCGTAGGCCTCGGCCTGCTGGTCGGCGCACAGCAGATGAATGGCGAAGCGCTTGCTGTCACGCAGGATCGGGTAGGTGTCCGAGGCGTAGTTGGGGCAGAACAGCACCAGCGCCGGGTCGATGGACAGGGCGCTGAAGGCGCTGGCGGTGATACCGACGATGTCGCCTTCGCTGTCCAGGGTGGTCACCACGGTGACACCGGACGGGAAGGAGCCCATCACTTCTTTGTAGATGCCGGGTTCGATCATGATGATGCCCTCTCAGCGCATGACGAAGGGGTCAGGCATGGGCGCCTGCGAGAGGTTGATCCACACCGTTTTCAGCTCGGTGTAGGCCAGCACCGAATCGATGCCGCTCTCGCGGCCGTAGCCGCTGTTGTTGAAACCGCCGATGGGCGCCATGGCCGAGACCGCGCGGTAGGTGTTGACCCAGATGATGCCCGAGCGCACGCCTTTGGCCATGCGATGAGCACGACCCAGATCGCGCGTCCAGATGCCGGCAGCCAGGCCGAATTGCGAGTCGTTGGCCATGGCCAGGGCTTCGGCCTCGTCCTTGAAACGGATCACCGAGGCCACGGGGCCGAAGACTTCTTCCTGCATGATCTTCATCGAGTGGTCGTCGCACTCGAACAGCGTCGGCTCGTAGTACCAGCCATTGCCGTCGATTGCCGGGCGCTTGCCGCCCAGGCGCAGGCGCGCGCCTTCAGCTATGGCATTGGCGACCAGCCCTTCGACAACGGCCAGTTGCTGCGCGGTGGCCATCGGGCCCATTTCGCTGGCGTCGTCCTGCGGGCTGCCGATGCGGATGCGCCCCGCGCGCTCGATCAGGCGCTCGACGAACTTATCGTAGATTGCGTCCTGCACCAGCAGGCGCGAACCGGCCACGCAGCTTTGTCCAGAGGCGGCGTAGATACCGGCCACGGCGCCGTTGATGGCGCTGTCCAGGTCGGCGTCGGCGAAGATGATGTTCGGCGACTTGCCGCCCAGCTCCAGCGACAGCTTGGCGAAGTTTTCCGCGCTGCTGCGCACCACATGGCGTGCAGTGGCGGCGCCACCGGTGAAGGCGATCTTGCGCACCAGCGGGTGGCGGGTCAGCGCTGCACCGGTGCTTGGGCCATAACCGGTGACCACGTTGACCACGCCGGCCGGGAAGCCAGCCTCCAGCGCCAGGCGGGCCAGTTCGAGAATGGTCGCCGAGGCGTGTTCGGAGGGTTTGAGCACGATGGTATTGCCGGCAGCCAGGGCCGGGGCCAGCTTGATCGCGGTGAGGTACAGCGGGCTGTTCCAGGGAATGATGCCGGCGACCACGCCAATTGGTTCGTGGGTGGTGTAGGCGAACATGTCCGGCTTGTCGAGGGGCAGGGTGCCGCCCTCGAGTTTGTCGGCCAGGCCGGCGGTGTAATGGAAGAATTCCGGCAGGTAGCCGACCTGGCCGCGAGTTTCGCGGATCAGCTTACCGTTGTCGCGGCTTTCCAGTTGCGCCAGGTGTTCCTTGTTCTCGGCGATCAGGTCGCCCAGGCGACGCAGAAGTTTGCCGCGTGCAGTGGCGCTAAGCGCACGCCAGGCCTGGTTGTCGAAGGCTTTCTGGGCGGCCTGCACGGCGCGCTCGACATCGTCTGCGCCGGCATCGGGCAGCTCGGCCCAGGCTTCGGCCAAAGCCGGGTTCAGGCTCTGGAAGGTCTTGCCGGAGAGGGCGTCGACCCACTGTCCGTCAATGCACATCTGGAAGCGTGCGAGTGTCATGCGACGATCCCTTTTGACTGGTTCTTGAAGGCCTGGGCCTGCTGCAGGAAATGCAGCAGCACTTGGTTGACCAGGCGTGGTGATTCCACCGGCATCATGTGCCGTTGTTCATCGAGTATGGCGACCTGGGCGCCAGGAATGTGGCTGGCCAGTTGTCGCGCCATCTCCGGCGTCGAGCCGGGATCCAGCTCGCCGGTGGCGACCAGGGTCGGGGCCTGGATGCTGCCCAGATCCTCGACACGGTACATGTCCTGTGTGGCGAACAGTTCGTAGGTGGTCAAGTAGCCCTGCGGGTCGTTGCCGGCCAGCGTCTGGCGAATGGCGGCGATCTGCGCCGGGTTCGCGGCCTGGTATTCGTGGCTGAACCAACGTGACAAAGCTGCTTCTGCGTTGGCGTCGGGGCCGTGCTCTGCCGCCTGGCGAGTTCGCTCGATCACCCCGGCACGCTGTTCGGCGCTGCGGTTGAACACACTGTTGAGAATGACCAGGCTGTCCAGCCGTTGCGGTTGGTGCAGGGCGAAGGCCCGCGCAACCAGCCCGCCCATGGAGAAGCCGATGACGCTGACACGCGGCAGACCGAGGTGCTCGATCAGCTCGTGCAGTTGCTCGGCATAACCTTCCAGGCTGGTGCCAGGCTGCGGAAGCGGGCTATCGCCATGGCCGAGCATGTCATAGGCGATGACCTGAAAGTGTGGGGCCAGGCCGACGATCTGGCCCCCCCACATTTCCTTGTTGAGACCAACCCCGTGAATCAACACCACAGGGTGGCCCTGGCCAGTGGCCAGGTAACTGGTGCCGGCCGGCGTGCGTTCAGCGGTGAGCCGAATCATTGCGTGCTCCTGCCCAAGGTTGGCATCACTGGGCCTTCTCGGCGGCCAGCTCTTCCAGGTCGATATAGCGGTTGCCGATGCGCGGGTGCAGGCGACCACCGTCGGCAGCGCCCAGCACCACGATGATCTCGTCGGCACGCGGCGCGTCCTCGATCTGCATTTCCAGGGTGATGTAGTGCGAGCGCAGGCCTTCGTCGTCCTTGTGCATCATCGGGATCTGGATCGAGGTGCCCGGGCCGCCACGCTTGTTGGTGAAGGAGAGGTAGCTCTTGGCCTTGACCGCTTCACGGTAGTGATTGCCGAAGCGCAGGGTGTGAATTACCGCAGAGGCGTGCTCGATCTCGCCTTCGGCACCCACTACCGCGGCCTTGCCATAGGCCTCGATCTTGTCGGCGCCACCGATGGCGGCGGTCAGGCGCTCGACCATCAGGGCGCCGAGATCGGAGCAGTTGGCCTTGATCTCGGGCTTGAGATCCTCGACGAAACCGCGCCCCAGCCAGGGGTTCTTGATGACCACGGCCAGGCCCACCATGGTCACCGGCTTGTCGGTGGCCTTGCCGCCTTCAATGCGGGTTTCTTCGAGGTAGGTGACGATCTTGCGGATTTCGAAACTCATGTGCGGTGTGCTCCAGGGGCAGGTGGATCGTTGTTCTTGTATCATGGTATACCATAATACCGATTGTGCAAGTCAATCACTCGCTCAGGGCTTCTGTCGTTCGATTGACGAGGCGAAGGCTGGCTCTCTGCGAGCGTTGAATCTCAATTATGGTTGATGGTATACCATAATATATCGCAAGGCTGGCCATCCTCCAGCGCGCACTCTGGCTCATCACTTCGGTGCGTCAGGTGCTGGTGGAGTCGTGCCCGGTTTGGCATCCATGCATGCCCGCGACGCCCCATTGGTTGCACAACAAGAATAAGGAGACGCCTATGAGCGTACGCCCCAACTCGCTCCTCGAACGTTGGTTCGCGGGAGTCAGCCCAACCATGGCGATTGCCTCCATCGCCATGGTGTTCGCCTTCGTGCTGTTCACTGTCACCAACGCCGATCTGGCCAACGGCCTCTATAGCGGTGCCAAGGCCTGGATCGAGCGATCCTTGGGCTGGTACTACGTGGCGGTGGTTAGCGGCGTGCTGTTTTTTACCTGCTGGGTGGGCCTCAGCCGTTTCGGCAACCTGCGCTTGGGCAAGGATGATGAGCGTCCGGAGTTCAGCAACTATTCCTGGTTCGCCATGCTGTTCAGTGCGGCAGTGGGAACCGGCCTGTTGTTCTGGAGCATCGCCGAGCCGCTGATGCACATGCAGGGCAATCCCTTCATGGAGATGGCCGGTGTCGAAGCCGGTGGTGTGGAGGCCGCTCAGGTTGCGTTACGCATCACCATGTTCCACTGGGGCCTGCATGGCTGGGCCATCTACATCATCGTTGGCCTGATCCTGGCTTACTTCACCTACCGTCGCGGCCTGCCACTGACGGTGCGTTCGGCGCTCTATCCGATTCTGGGGGAGCGCATCCATGGGTCCATCGGTCACGCGGTCGATCTGTTGGCGATCTTCAGTACCCTGTTCGGTACTGCCACGACCCTCGGCCTGGGCGTGTCGCAAATGAATGCAGGGCTCAGCTACATGTTCGGCTGGGAGGCATCGGTCGGCACGCAACTGCTGTTGATCGCGGTGACCTCCATCGTGGCGACCCTCTCGGCGGTTTCCGGCGTCGGGCGCGGCATCCTCTGGCTCAGTCACTGGAACATCCGCTTGAGCAGCGTCCTTTTCCTGTTCCTTTTGCTGGCCGGGCCAACGGTTTTCCTGCTGGGGTTGTATGCCACCAGTATTGGCGACTACCTCGCTCATTTCGTGCCCATGGGGTTGTGGACCGACCCGCAGCCAGAGCGCCAGTGGCAGGGCTGGTGGACTATCTTCTACTGGGGCTGGTGGCTGTCGTGGGGCCCGTTCGTGGGGATGTTCATCGCGCGCATCTCCCGCGGCCGTACCGTGCGCCAGGTGGTGGTAGGTGGCATGCTGTCGGCGACCCTGGGGGCTTTCCTGTGGATTGTCATCATGGGCGGTACTGGCGTGCACTTGCAGCTCAGTGGCGTCGATCTGGCCAGCGTTGCCAACAACGACCTGACGATGGTGTTGTACAAGACCATCGAAGGCCTGGGCGTGGAATGGGCGACCATGGCAATGGCCGCACTGGCGACTCTGATGATCGCCAGCTGGTTCGTCACCTCGGCTGACTCGGCGACCCTGGTGATCTGCACCATCCTATCGATGGGCAATCCGAACCCGCCGCGTAGCTATCGCGTCATCTGGGGCATCGGCCTTGGTGCGTTGGCGGCTGTGTTGCTGCTGGCCGGTGGGTTGCAAGGGCTTCAAGCCGCCACGATTGTTGCGGCACTGCCGTTCTCGCTGGTTCTGCTGCTGATCTGCTATTGCCTGGTCAAGGCATTGCACGAGGAAGAGAGGGCGGCGTCGATGAGTTCCCACGAGGTATTGGCGGCGCCTGGCTCGCGATAGATCGTTCACCCACAAAAAAGCCCGCATCATGCGGGCTTTCTCGTTAGTGCAGGGAATCAGGCGATGCGGTAATTGAGCACGCTGTCCTGCTCCTTGAGCGTCTTGCGCAGATCCGCTGGGATATTGCCGGCGCGCACGGCCAGTTCCAGGCGGATTTCTTCCAGGCTCTGGGCGAAGGCATTCTGGTCGGTGATTTGCGGCTTGGCCAGGACGCGGCTGTAGACGGTGCTGTCGCTCTCGTCGAGCAGGGCAAGGATGATGCTGCCGTCCGGTCGTGGCGAGCTGAAGCTGGCGCGCAGCGGATTGAACAGATGATCGACGAGTTGCTGGTTGGTGAGTTCCATGTCCTACTCCATCCTGAGGTTGGCAACCTTCGACCTCAGGATGATGACTTAGTTCAGGCCGTAAGCGACTGGCGGGTACGCTCGATCACCTGTTGCAGCGACTCGTCGTTGTACTGGCCAGGGTAGAGGCGCTGGCTGTACTGGGCGATACCGGTCTTGTCGACCAGGGTAAAGCTGAAGCTGCCCTTGCGCGCTGCCTGGATGCGGCAGTCGAAGGGAGCGAAGGCGTGAGTCAGTGTGCTGATGGCTTTCTGAATTTGATGTTGAGCATTCATTTTTCTAGGTATTTCCTTAAAGCATGTGCGCTTCGTTGCGCGTGGTGTAGCTCCATGTGGTTGGCCGAAAAGCGGCCATAGCATGTCAACCGATCGGAGCTTGATTAGCACGATAAAGTTCCATTGTTACGGTTCTTCGGCGTGGTCGGTACGTCGGAGGCAGGCAGAGGAACTGCGCCGATAAACGGCGAGTCGGCCTGATCAGTCAGCAGATGGGATCGGGGAGGGCGGCAGCGCGGGGATGCGCTAGACGTTGAACCGGGAAACCAGCGAGGAGGCGCAAAGGCCTTAATGACTTACAGCGTGGTACGAACGGCGCGGATCATACTGCTTTGTTCAAGAAATAACCAGCGCTATTTCTCAGGTCAGAGTGATGCCGTTGCATACATGCCGGTGGCGGATGCAATTTGCCGGTTGCTCCGCTAGGATTAGCCCACTTTTGCTTTCCTCATATGACGGTTTTCCATGAGTTATCAGGTTCTTGCACGTAAATGGCGTCCGCGCTCGTTCCGCGAAATGGTCGGCCAGACCCATGTGCTCAAAGCCCTGATCAACGCCCTGGATAGCCAGCGCCTGCACCATGCCTATCTGTTCACCGGCACCCGCGGCGTCGGCAAGACCACCATCGCGCGGATCATCGCCAAGTGCCTGAACTGCGAAACTGGCATCAGCTCCACGCCCTGCGGTACCTGCTCGGTCTGCCGGGAGATCGACGAGGGCCGCTTCGTCGACCTGATCGAAGTGGACGCCGCCAGCCGCACCAAGGTCGAAGACACCCGTGAGCTGCTCGACAACGTGCAGTATTCGCCGAGTCGTGGGCGTTTCAAGGTCTACCTGATCGACGAAGTGCACATGCTTTCCACCAGCTCCTTCAACGCCCTGTTGAAGACGCTGGAGGAGCCGCCACCTCACGTCAAATTCCTCCTCGCCACCACCGACCCGCAGAAATTGCCGGTCACCGTGCTGTCGCGCTGCCTGCAGTTCTCGCTGAAGAACATGCCGCCGGAGCGGGTGGTCGAGCACCTGACCCACGTACTCACTGCCGAGAACGTACCGTTCGAAGACGACGCCCTGTGGCTGCTCGGTCGCGCTGCCGACGGCTCGATGCGCGACGCCATGAGCCTGACCGACCAGGCCATCGCTTTCGGCGAAGGCAAGGTACTGGCGGCTGACGTGCGTGCCATGCTCGGCACGCTCGATCACGGTCAGGTCTATGGCGTGCTGCATGCGCTGATCGAAGGTGATGCGCGGGCACTGATCGAGGCGGTGCGTCATCTGGCCGAGCAGGGGCCTGACTGGAATGGTGTGCTTTCGGAAATGCTCAACGTCCTGCACCGTGTGGCGATAGCCCAGGCGCTGCCGGAGGCAGTCGACAACGGTCAGGGTGACCGCGAGCGCGTACTGCAACTGGCCCAGGCACTGCCGGCCGAGGACGTGCAGTTCTACTATCAGATGGGCCTGATTGGTCGTCGTGATTTACCGCTGGCGCCTGAACCGCGCGGCGGCTTCGAGATGGTGCTGCTGCGCATGCTGGCTTTCCGCCCAGCGGGAGGCGACGATGCGCCCAAGGTCACGCTAAAGCCCTTGGGGATCAGCCAGGCCACTGCTGATTCCCAACAAAGCCCAGTGGCCGGCACCGCTATGCCGGCTCCTGTGGTTTCTGCTCCAGCTCCCGTCGTCGCTCCGGCGGCTGCAATCGCTCCCGTTGCTCCTGCTGCGGTTGAGCCCAGCCCTGTGCCTGCCCCGAATGTCACTCCTATTGTCAGCGAGCCGGTTCGGCCTGCTGATGTGCCTGCTACGCCGGCCGCTAACCTGCCCGCCGAGCCCGAGCCCGAGCCCGCTGCTCCTGTGGTCGATGTGCCTTGGGCAACCGCCAAGGCTGCCGAGCCTGCCGCCGAGCCCGTTCAGCCAGTCGTCCCGGCTGAGCCGGAGATCAAGGCCGCCGAGCCTCGCGTCGAGCAGGCTGCACCGGCTGAGATGTCGGTGCCAAGCGAGATCGCACAACCACTAGCCGACACCGATGCTGGTGATGACGAGCCACCGCCTGGCGACTACGACTACGTCGAAATGGACGCCGAAACCCTCGATTACGATTTCGGCCAAGCTGAAGCCGCGGCGCCCGTGGTCGAAGAGCCGCTGCCGGCCGCCAAGCCGGCTACCGGTCTGGCGGCAGAGTGGTTGTCACTGTTCCCGCAGCTTGGCCTGGGCGGCATGACTGGCAGCATCGCTGCCAACTGCACCCTGATCGAAGCCAACGGTGATGACTGGCTGCTGCATCTGGATCCGGCGCACAGCGCGCTGTTCAACCCGACTCAGCAGCGTCGTCTGAATGATGCGCTGAACCAGCAGCAGGGGCGCAGCATCAAATTGCGCATCGAGCTGTGCAAGCCCGAGCAGGAAACCCCGGCGCAGGCGGCTGCGCGTCGTCGCGCTGAGCGCCAGCGCAGTGCCGAAGCGTCCATTCATGCCGACCCGCTGGTGCAGCAAATGATTCAGCAGTTCGCCGCCAAGGTACGCGACGACAGCATCGAACCTATCGATACTCCCAGCTGAGCGGTCGTTTCAACGATTTGTTTAACCCGAACACCGAGGATACCGAGATGATGAAAGGTGGCATGGCAGGCCTGATGAAGCAGGCCCAGCAGATGCAGGAAAAGATGCAGAAGATGCAGGAAGAGCTGGCCAATGCCGAAGTGACCGGCCAGTCCGGCGCTGGTCTGGTCAGCGTGGTGATGACCGGGCGTCACGACGTCAAGCGCATCAACCTGGACGACAGCCTGATGCAGGAAGACAAGGAAGTGCTTGAAGACCTGATCGCTGCAGCGGTCAACGATGCCGTGCGCAAGATCGAGCAGAACAGCCAGGAGAAGATGTCCGGCATGACGGCCGGGATGCAGCTCCCCCCCGGCTTCAAAATGCCCTTCTGACAGGCCTCGTGCCGTCCAGTCGACGCACATGGCGGCGTTGCCGGCGAACTCGGAATCCTCATGTGCTCCAGCACACTGCGGTTCCTCGTTCGTCGGCGCCTTGCCCTGCACTCCGCCTGATCGCCACTCTTACTCGTGTTGATCGCATGTTCAGTTCGTAGGGTGGGCTTTAGCCCACCAGATCATTGCCCGCCAACTTTTGCAGGACTTCCATGAGCTTCAGCCCCCTTATTCGCCAGTTGATCGACTCCCTGCGCATCCTGCCTGGTGTTGGGCAGAAGACCGCACAGCGCATGGCGCTGCAGCTGCTCGAGCGTGATCGCAGCGGCGGTCAGCGTCTGGCGCAGGCGCTCAATGCCGCGATGGAGGGGGTTGGGCATTGCAAGCGCTGCCGCAGTCTGAGCGAAGACGAGATCTGCCAGCTGTGCCTGGACGAGCGCCGCGACGACAGTTTGCTGTGCGTGGTGGAAGGCCCGATGGATGTGCATGCCGTGGAGCAGACCGGTTTTCGCGGGCGCTATTTCGTGCTCAAGGGGCATCTGTCGCCGCTTGATGGCCTGGGCCCGGAGGCCATTGGTATTCCAGCGTTGCTGGAGCGTATCGAGGCCGGTGCGTTCAGCGAGGTGATCCTGGCGACCAATCCGACGGTAGAGGGCGAGGCCACGGCGCACTACATCGCGCAGATCCTTGCCGGCAAAGGCCTGGTCGCTTCGCGTATCGCCCATGGCATGCCACTTGGTGGCGAGCTGGAGTTGGTCGATGGCGGCACACTGGCTCACGCACTGGCCGGTCGTCGCCCGATCAGTCTCTGAACCATCAGCCCCTTCTATTCGGAGTGCTTGTGATCAACGACACTCTGCGCCGTATTGCCCTGCTGCTTCTGCTTGCAGCGCCCCTGGCCGCACAGGCTCAGTGCCCGACCGGGCAGATACAGGTGTGCCTGGGCGGCTCCTGCCTGTGTGTGCCGGACCCGGTACGGATGCGTGAAGATGGCCTGAACCTGGCGGCGGCGCGGCTCGAAGCCTGGTTGCTGCAGTCTCGTCAGGCAGCGCTACGCGCTGGCACCGAACCGATCCCTCTGATGATTCGCGCACAGCTCGCGCCATTTTACGACGACGCTTTGCTGGATGATGTGCGCTTTCGAGTGGGCATTACCGATGAGATGGATGCCGCCACCGTCATGCTGCAGAACCCTGATGTACAGGCCGTAACGCTGGTCGATGTGGTGGTGTTTCGCAGCTCCGCTGCCGCTGAGCAGGATGCGACGCTCTGGGCGCACGAACTCTGGCACGTGCAGCAGTATCGCGAGTGGGGCACCGATGGCTTCGCCCAGCGCTACACCCGCGATTTTCAGTCGGTGGAAGGGCCGGCCTACGAGATGCAGGAACGAGTGAGAAAGGCGCTGCGCGAGCAAAAATGAAACGCTCGCTTGAAAACCAAGCAAGCGCTAGGTTAGGGTGGCCAAAACAATAACGGGAGTACCCGCATGGCCGCCCCTCTGTCGTATTTCGATGAGTCCCATCAACTGGTTCGCGATTCCGTTCGGCGCTTCGTCGAGCGCGAGATCCTGCCGCATATCGATGAGTGGGAGGAGGCCGAGGAGTTTCCTCGTGAGCTTTACCTCAAGGCAGGCGCAGCAGGCATTCTCGGTATCGGTTACCCCGAACAGTACGGCGGTAGTCACGAAGGTGATGTATTCGCCAAGGTCGCAGCTAGCGAAGAGCTGATGCGCTGTGGCTCTGGTGGGCTGGTGGCCGGGCTTGGCTCGCTGGATATCGGCCTGCCACCGGTGCTCAAGTGGGCCAAACCGGCCGTGCGCGATCGTGTGGTACCGCAAGTACTGGCCGGCGAGAAGATCATGGCTCTGGCAGTGACCGAGCCTTCTGGCGGCTCCGATGTCGCCAATCTCAAGACCCGCGCTGCGCGCGAGGGCGATCACTACCGCATCAATGGCAGCAAGACCTTCATCACCAGCGGTGTACGCGCCGATTACTACACCGTCGCGGTGCGCACGGGCAACGAGGGCTTCGGTGGTGTCAGCCTGCTGCTGGTAGAGAAGGGCACGCCCGGTTTCAGCGTCGGCCGCAAGCTGAAGAAGATGGGGTGGTGGGCGTCGGATACCGCCGAGCTGTTCTTCGACGACTGCAAGGTGCCGGTGGAGAACCTGATCGGTGTGGAGAATGCCGGTTTCGCCTGCATCATGGCCAATTTCCAGAGCGAACGCCTGAGCCTGGCGATCATGGCCAACATGACCGCGCAACTGGCGCTGGAAGAGTCGATGAAGTGGGCGCGTGAACGCCAGGCGTTCGGCAAGCCGGTAGGCAAGTTCCAGGTGCTCAAGCACCGCCTGGCCGAGATGGCCACGCAACTCGAAGTCTCCCGTGAGTTCACCTACCGTCAGGCCGCGCAGATGGCGGCCGGCAGGAGCGTGATCAAGGAGATTTCCATGGCCAAGAACTTCGCCACCGATATCGCCGACCGCCTGACCTACGACGCCGTGCAGATCATGGGCGGGATGGGTTACATGCGTGAGAGCCTGGTCGAGCGCCTGTACCGCGACAACCGTATCCTTTCCATCGGCGGCGGCACGCGGGAAATCATGAACGAGATCATCGCCAAGCAGATGGGTTTGTAGCTGCTGGCGTGGGAGGGGCTTCAGCCGCGATCAGCCTAGACGAGACGAAAAAGCTCGCCGCTGAAGCGCCTCCCACGGAGATCGGTGATCAGGATGCGACCTGATTCTGCGATGCCTGGCGCAGGCGTGCGATGTCACGCTGCGGTGGCGCACCGAACAGGCGGCTGTACTCGCGGCTGAACTGCGAGGGGCTTTCGTAGCCGACGCGGTAGCTGGCTGCCGCGGCTTCGAGGTTGTCGCACAGCATCAGCCGGCGGGCCTCCTGCAGGCGTAGTTGCTTCTGGTATTGCAGCGGGCTGAACGCCGTGACGGCCTTGAAGCGATGGTGCAGGGTCGAGGGGCTGAGATTGACCTCGCGGGCCAGTTCCTCGATGCGCAGCGGCTGATCGAAGTTCTTGCGTAGCCATTCGATGGCGCGGGAGATGCGCTGGCTCTGGCTATCGGCGATGACCACTTCATGCAGGCGATGGCCCTGCGGGCTGAGCAGCATGCGATAGAAAATCTCGCGCAATGCCAATGGTGCGAGCATGGCGATATCGCGCGGGGTTTCCAGCAGGCGCAGCAGGCGGATCACCGCATCCAGCAAGCGTGGGTCGAGACGGTCGAGAAACAGCGCGCGCTGTGAGGCGGCATCGGGCGCCGGAATCGGCGGCATCTCGGTGAGCAGGCTACTGATCAGCGCCGGATCGATCTCCAGCGCGATACTCAGGTAGGGCGCCTCGGGGCTGGCCTCGATGACCCGTCCGGTCACCGGCAGAACCACTGAGGCCACCAGATAATTCAGTGGATCGTAAACATAGAGTTCATCGCCTAGACGAATCTCCTTGCGTCCCTGCGCGATGATGCACAGGCACGGGTCGTAAACCGTCTGCATCGGCAGGCTTGGCGTGGTGGCGCGCGCCAGCTTCAGGCCGGGAACAGCGGTGAGATGCAAACCGTCCTCGGGGACGAAGCGTGCGACCAGGCGCGCCATTTCGTGGCTCAGTTCGGCAAGGGGGGTGTCGAGATTTGTGGCGGTGTGAATGGGTGACTGCATGGCGAGCCTCCGAAAGGTCAGCGAAGCCTAGCCAGGTTTTTCAGGCAAGTCATGAGGGGCGGCAGGATTAGGCAAATATTTGCCAGTAATGGGCAAATAGCCAGTGATACAGAGTATTTCAGGGAGTCTGGCTGTCCGGTTCACTCACCAGATGCGGTTTTTGTTTGGGCAGTTTTAGGCAAGAATTGGCCAGTAATCGACTAACGTCTTCGTGACCTTCTCCCTAATCTCTGTAGTCATCGCATCGTACCCCTGTGCTGATGCGAGCGATGCCACCCCGTCGAGGTGGTTCATGGGCCAGGAGGAGACCATGTCCAGCAAATGGCTGATCGCGCCATTGACTCTGTTGCTGCTAGCCACTGCCTGGCTCGACTCCAAGGTCGGTGGGCGAGTGGTTTTCGATGAGCCGAACGCAGCGCCCCATGTTCTGCAGCGAAATGCTGCCGGTATGTACTGAGCGATTCCAGGAGGTTGCCATGAGCATCATTCACCGTATGACCATTCGTGCTCGCCATGACCGTTCGATCCGGTTGGGACTGTGCCTGGCCCGGTTGGACGAAATTGGCCGTGACATTCCCGGTTGCTTGCGTCTGCGGGTATTCCCTCTGCGTAGCGACCCGCTGACCTGGCAAGTGGAAGGGCAGTGGCGCTCGGTGGCGGCACGCGAAGCTTTCCTTGGTAGCGAAGGCCTGCGCCAGGTGTTGGCGCAAGCGATCAATGAAGGGCTGTTCACTCATCTCGACTGTGCGGTGGAGCTGCAGCAACAGGTCGCCTGAGCCGCTCAGGCTTGCCTTTGTGAATTTATCTCTATAGATTTTCATGAAATTAATCATTTTAAATTTCATGAGTCGTCTATGTTCCGCCACGCCAGTGAGCACGTCGATAGCTACTACGCCGATAGTTGCGGGGATCGACTGAAGCACTATCCGGCCCTGCAAGGTGACTTGCGGTGTGATGTGCTGGTGGTCGGTGCTGGTTTCAGTGGCCTGCACACCGCGTTGCGTCTGGCCCAGGCGGGCCGTCGGGTCACTCTCCTGGAAGCGAGTCGCGTAGCCTGGGCTGCCTCCGGGCGCAACGGCGGACAGGCGATTCTGGGCTGGTCCTGCGATATGCCGCCGCTGGAACACGCACTCGGTCTCGAGCGTGCCCGTCGTCTGTGGGATGGCATGACCTGGGCAGCCCAGGAGATACGTGAGCTGCCACAGCGCCATGGTTTCGACTGCGATTACCGTCGCGGTCACCTGTGGACGGCGGTGTTGCCCCGGCGCGTGGCGTTGTTGCATGAGTGGCAGGAGGAGGCCGCCTACAAATGGGGGCACCGCGCGCTGCAGTTCGTGTCCCGCGAGCAAATGCCTGAGTGGGTCGCCAGCGAGCGTTATCGCGCCGGCCTCTATGACCCTGAGGCCGGGCATCTCAACCCGCTAAAACTGGCGCTCGGTCTGGCTGAGGCCTTCGTTCATGCCGGTGGGCAGATTTTCGAGCAGAGTCGTGCGCTGAGCCAGGGCGTACATGGCGATGGCTACCGCGTGCGTACCGAGCAGGGCAGTGTGCAGGCTGACAACCTGGTGCTGGCTTGCAACACCTATGTCGACAGCCTGGAGCCCCGCCTGGCCCGGCGCATTCTGCCGGTCGGCACCTACCAGATCGCCACCGAACCGCTGGGCGCCGAGCGTGCCGAGGCATTGTTGCCGCGCAATGCTTGTGTGACCGACAACCAGTTCGTCCTCGACTACTTCCGCCGTACGCCGGATCACCGTCTGCTGTTCGGCGGTGGCTGCACCTACCTGGGCGGTTTGCCAAAGGACATGGCGGCGACCACTCGGCCGTTCCTCGAACGCGTCTTCCCGCAGCTCTCAGGCGTGGCCATCAATTTTGCCTGGGGTGGCCACATCGACGTGACCCGCGCCCGCACGCCGGACATCGGCGGTGAGAACGGCCGCTACTGGCTGCAGGGCTTCTCCGGCCACGGCGTGTTGCCGACCCTGGCAGCGGCGCGGGCGGTCAGCGATGCCATTCTCGGCAATGACGACGAACTGGCGTTGTACCGGCAACTGCACAACCCCGAATTCCCGTTCGGCGAACGCCTGGCGGCGCCGCTCGAGGCCATTGGCAAGGCCTGGTACCGACTGAGAGACAGCTTCTGAAATGGACAGCCCTGATATGGACAAGAATCTGGAAATGGCCGCTCTGGCCGTGCTCATCCACGACCTGCGCAAGCACAAGAAGGTCACCCTCAATGAGCTGGCCGAGCGTATCGGTCGTTCCGTGGGGTTTCTCTCGCAGGTCGAGCGTGGCCTGTCGCGCCCGACGGTGGAAGATCTGACCGCCATCGCCGAGGCGCTCGACGTACCGACCACCTATTTCTACAGCCTGCCCAAACCCAAGGAACTGGACTGGGTCACCCGGCCGGACGAGCGCCGCACCTTGTACCTGGCTGGCGGCATCACCGACATCATGGCGTCGCCCACCTTGCAGGGTGCGTTCATGGTGGTGGACAGCCTGCTCGAACCTGGCGCCAGCAGTGGCGAGCGGCAAATGAGCGACCGCTCGGAGCAGGCCGGCTATGTGCTCGAAGGCCAGCTGACGCTATGGCTGGGCGAGGACGAACAGAGCGCCACCCTCTATCCCGGCGATGCCTTCCAAGTGCCGAGCTACGCGCGCTTGCGCTATGCCAACCAGGGCGAAACGTCTGCACGCGTACTGTGGATCTACACCTGAACCTTCCCGTTAACCGGAAATAATCATAATGAACGCCACCCGAGTCGAGCTGCTCGACGAAGTCCGCCAATTCCGTCAGGCCCACCCCGAGGTGCGCTTCGTCGATCTGATCTGCCTGGACATTCCCGGGCATTTCTATGGCAAGCGCTATCCCATCGAGATGCTGGAGAAGGTCGCCGCCGGCAGTGCCCTGAAATTGCCGCAGAACTGCGTGCTGCTCGGTGCTCAGGGCGGGCTCTACGAGATCGGCGACTACTGCTTCCATGATGGTGACCCGGACGCGCCGCGGCGCTTGATTCCCGGCACGCTCAAACTGGTGAACTGGGAGCGCCAGCCGCTTGGGCAGATGCTGATCAGCTCCGACGGCACCGACGCGCCCATCGAGTTCGAACCACGTGAGGTGCTGGTGCGTGTGGTGGAGCGTCTGGCGGCGCGCGGCATTCGTCCGGTTGTGGCGTTCGAGCTGGAGTTCTATCTGTTCGACAAGTCGCTCAAGGATGGTCTGCCGCAGTACCCACGCGATGACGTGAGCGGTGATGCCGATGATCAGCCGAGCATGCACATCGAACGGCTTTCGCGTTTCGCCGATGTACTCGACGACATCGCCGAGACCGCACGCCTGCAAGGCATCGACACCACGGTGATCACCGCCGAGATCGGCCCGGGGCAGTTTGAGATCAATTTCAGCCACAGCGCCGACCCGATGCAGGCTGCCGACTGGTCGGCGCTGTTCTGCCGGCTGACCCGTGGCGTGGCGCTGAAGCATGGCCATCGCGCCAGCTTCATGGCCAAGCCGTACCTGCAGTATCCGGGCAGCGGCATGCACATCCACGTCAGTCTGTATGACGAGGCTGGCGACAACCTGCTGGCACGTGACGAGCAGCGCCCGCTGCGTCATGCCGTGGCGGGTTGCCTGAGCTTGCTGCCGGAGCTGATGCCGGTCTACGCGCCGAACCACAACAGCTATCGCCGTTTCGGCGCCCAGGTCAATTCGGCGAGCAAGGCCAGCTGGGGCTTCGAGGATCGCGACGCCTGCGTGCGTATCCCTGAATCGGACGCGCGCAACCTGCGTCTTGAGTTCCGCTTGCCGGGCGCCGACGCCAACCCTTATCTGGTGCTGGCAGCGCTCTTGACCAGCATCGAGCAGGGCCTCGACGCCCAGGTCGAGCCGATCGCACCACTGAATGACGACCGCAGCAGCGGCGTCGACTTCCCCAATGACATGCTCGACGCCGTGCGCCGCATGCAGGCCAGCGAGCGCGTCGCGGCTGGCCTTGGCAGTGAGTTCGTCATGGTCTATTGCGAGAACAAACGCCAGGATCACCTGGCCTTCATGCACGACATCAGCCCGCGCGAATACCGCTGGTACCTGTGATGTCCCGAAGCTGAGAACCTGTCCACGATCTCGCGAGCTAGAGATAAACAGCGCGCAGCAGATCGTGGGTTGGTTCCAAGGAGGCGATATGAGCAACTCGAAAACCGCACATTGGCAGGCCCTGAGCCAGGCCCACCATCTGGCGCCGTTCAGTGATTACAAGCAGCTGGCCGAGAAGGGCCCGCGCATCATCACCGAGGCCAAGGGCGTGCATCTGTGGGACAGCGAGGGCCACAAGATCCTCGATGGCATGGCGGGCCTGTGGTGCGTGGCCGTCGGCTATGGCCGCGAGGAACTGGTCGCGGCCGCCGCCAAGCAGATGCTGCAGCTGCCGTTCTACAACACCTTCTTCCAGACCGCGCACCCGCCGGTGCTGGAGCTGGCGCATGCCATCTCCAAGCTGGCGCCGGCCGGCATGAACCACGTGTTCTTTACCGGTTCGGGTTCGGAAGGCAACGACACCATGCTGCGCCTGGTACGTCACTACTGGGCGTGTAAGGGGCAGCCGGGCAAGAAGATCATCATCGGCCGCGATAACGGCTACCACGGCTCCACCGTGGCCGGTGCCAGCCTCGGCGGTATGAAGTTCATGCACGAGCAGGGCGATCTGCCGATCCCGGGCATCGCGCATATCCCGCAGCCGTACTGGTTCGGCGAGGGCGGCGAGCAGTCGCCGGAAGAATTCGGCATCTGGGCCGCCGACCAGTTGGAGAAGAAGATTCTCGAACTGGGTGAAGACAACGTTGCAGCCTTTATCGCCGAGCCGATCCAGGGCGCCGGTGGTGTGATCATTCCGCCGGACAACTACTGGCCGCGCATCAAGGAAATCCTCGCCAAGTACGACATTCTCTTCGTCGCCGACGAGGTGATCTGTGGTTTCGGCCGTACCGGCGAATGGTTCGGCAGCCAGTATTACGGTCTCAAGCCTGATCTGATGACGATCGCCAAGGGCCTGACCTCGGGCTACGTGCCGATGGGCGGGCTGATCGTCAGCGACAAGGTGTTCGAGGTGATCGAAGCGCATGGCGACTTCAACCACGGCTTCACCTATTCCGGCCATCCGGTGGCTGCAGCAGTAGGACTGGAGAACCTACGTATTCTCAAGGAAGAAGGCATCGTCGAGCGCGTGAAGGCGCAAACCGCGCCGTACCTGCAGAAGCGCCTGCGTGAGCTGGCGGATCATCCGTTGGTAGGCGAAGTGCGTGGTGTCGGCATGCTCGGCGCCATCGAGCTGGTGCAGGACAAGGCCACGCGCAAGCGTTTCGCTGGTGATGTGGGCGTGGGCATGATCTGTCGTGGCCACTGCTTCAGTAACGGCCTGATCATGCGCGCGGTGGGCGACACCATGATCATCGCGCCACCGCTGGTGATCAGCCATGCCGAAATCGACGAGCTGGTGGAAAAGGCGCGCAGGTGCCTGGAACTGACCTGGGAGCAGGTGCGCAATCTGGCGTAACGCATGATTCGCGGCTGAAGCGGAGTGCCGCCCAGCCGCTCCTACAGGTGTAGCAGCGTTCGCGTAGGAGCGGCTTTAGCCGCGAAGTATGATGATCAAAAGAAAACCCCGCGACCGGTAAAGGTGGCGGGGTTTCGTTTTTTCAGCCGCTTACTTGAGGCTGTTCTTCAGCGTCTGCGCTGCCTGATCCAGGGCGGTACGTACCTCCGGGACTTCGGCCACCACGTTGAGCAGGCCGTAGTCGTGGATCATGCCGTTGTAGCGTACGGCGGTCACCGGCACACCAGCCGCGTTCAGGCGACGGGCGTAGGCTTCGCCTTCATCGCGCAGCACGTCCATCTCGGCAGTTTGTACCAGTGCTGGTGGCAGGCCTTGCAACTGTTCCAGGCTGGCGCGCAGTGGCGATGCATGGATCTCGTTGCGCTGTTTCGGGTCGGTGGTGTAGTTGTCCCAGAACCATTCCATCATGCCGCGGGTCAGGAAATGGCCTTCAGCGAACTGGTTATAGGACGCATTGTTGAAGTTGGCATCGGTCACCGGCCACAGCAGCACTTGGGCGCGCAGTTTTGGCGTACCGGCTTCCTTGGCCTTGATGGCCACCACGGCTGCCATGTTGCCGCCAACGCTGTTGCCGGCTACTGCCAAGCGCGAACCGTCGACACCGATCTGGCTGCCGTTGTCGGCGACCCATTTGGTTGCAGCGTATGCCTGGTTGATCGCGGTCGGATACTTGGCCTCAGGCGACGGCGTGTAGTCGACGTAGATCGCTGCAGCGCCAGAGCCCACCACCAGATCACGGATCAGGCGTTCGTGAGTCGGATAGTCGCCCAGCACCCAGCCGCCGCCGTGAAAGAACATGAATCCCGGCAGAATGCCGCGCGCACCTTCGGGTCGTACCACCTTGAGGGTGAGCGACTGGCCATTCACCTGGATCACCTTGGTGTCGACCACGATACCTGACAGATCCACCTTGACCCCGGCCTGAGCACCGACCAGTACGGCACGGGCCTCTTTCGGCGAGAGGGTTTCCAGTGGTTGACCGCCGCCAGCGGCCAGGGCGTCGAGGAACCCTTGGGTGGTGCGCTCAACGCCGGGGCTGCCGGCGGCGAAGCTGCTGTTGATGGCCAGGGCAAGCAGCCCGGCAGTCAGAGTGCGCGAGATTTTCATGGTCAAACTCCTTGTCGATAGAGGGCTGCTGGAATCAGTTCTGGTTGGTGCAAACGCTGGACAGCTGCTCGTAGGTGAGCACTTCCAACTGGCCGGCACTGTTGCGATAGGTCATTTTTGCGGTTACCACCTCGCACTGCGGGCTGGCCGGTACGTCGATGGAAATCACCTTGGCGATATCCAGCGGGGTGCCGTAGCGGTAGGGGGTGGCGGTGCTTTGGGCAAAAGCCCCGAGGGAGGCACTGAGCGAAACGGCTGCCAGAGCGGCGGTGAACAGGGTACGAGCTTTCATGGTGTGATCTCCTCTTGGGCCCCGCTCACGGCCTTGCCGTGAGCGTTCGCCCGAATCTGTCAGACGATGGTCAAAGTGACGTCGATGTTGCCGCGAGTGGCGTTGGAGTACGGGCAGACGATGTGCGCGCGATCCACCAGGGTTTGTGCGGCTTCAGGGGCCAGGCCTGGCAGGCTGATGCGCAGTTCCACTTCGATGCCGAAGCCGGTGGGGATCGCGCCGATGCCCACGGTGCCTTCGATGAAGGTGTCGGCCGGAATGCTCAGCTTGTCGCGAGCGGCGACGAACTTCAGGGCACCGAGGAAGCAGGCGGAGTAGCCAGCGGCGAACAGTTGCTCCGGGTTGGTGCCGTTGCCGCCGGCGCCGCCGAGCTCTTTCGGGGTGGTCAGGGCGATGTCCAGGATGCCATCGGAGGAAACAGCGCGGCCTTCACGGCCACCAAAGGCTTCAGCGGTTGCACGGTAGAGAACGTTTTCGATAGTCATGGCGGTAACCCTCATTGGGTAATTGGTGATGGATTGGTTCGCTAATGTTTTGTGCGCTAACCGTTTCCATTGGGCGAACTTTATTGCGCAAATGTTTTGTGCGCAAGTTAATTGAATTGAATATTTAGCTATATGTAGATTTGTTTCGTGGAATAAGCAGATGAATCGGGGTCTCCAGCGCTATTTATCAGGAAATAGACTGGGAAATTTCTGATTTGAGGGTAGGCAGAAGCCTGAAGAGAAGGGGAGACGCATGTGCAGACCCGTCGGGTGCGCCGTGCGCAGCGAAGAGCCGGAGGGCTGCTAAGAGCGTGTTCAAAGTCTGCTGCGCGTCGGCCATGCAGCGTTGAAATCAAGCTGGAACGCCAGCCCGGTCAGAATGCTCATTTACAGCTCGTAAAGTCGAACGCGACTCCGAGCGTTCT